>QQTW01004809.1_pt1 | contig 10152 bp, 3 predicted proteins | sample 1904831 | NCBI WGS metagenome assembly QQTW01 (sample SAMN09435610, study PRJNA476489) | Subsurface metagenome, whole genome shotgun sequencing project.
GTCAAGGCTATCGCCAACGAGTATGCCAGCGAGGGCCTCAAGCTCGTGGAGATCTCCAAGGAAGACCTCGGCGAACTGCCGGGCTTGCTCGACGTGCTGCGCGAGCGGCAGGCGCTGCGCTTCGTCCTCTTCGTCGACGACCTCTCCTTCGAGGAGCACGAGGTCGAGTACAAGGCGCTCAAGGCGCTGCTCGAGGGGAGCGTCGAGGAGCCACCCGAGAACGTGCGGGTCTACGCGACCTCCAACCGCCGCAACCTGATCCGGGAAGGCTTCTCCGACCGGGAAGACGGCGACGACGTCCACGCGCGCGACACCATGCAGGAGAAGCAGTCCCTCTCGGCCCGCTTCGGCCTGCGCGTCACCTTCCCGGCCCCCGACCAGAAGCGTTACCTCCGGATAGTGGAGGGCCTCGCGAGGGAGAGGGGCCTGGACGCGCCCGAAGAGAGGCTCCGCGAAGAGGCCCTCCTCTGGGACCGCTGGCACGCCGGGCGCTCCGGACGCACCGCGCGCCAGTTCGTGGACGAATTCGAAGCCGGGCTGGCGGCGCGACAGGCCCGGTCCTCCCGGTAACGGAGGTTCCCACAGATCCCGTCGAGCCCGGCGTCTCCGTCCGCCGCCGACGCCGCTGGGAACGGCGACCCGGCCCCGGTAACGGAACAGGTCACCGCGAAGCGGCACCCGAGTAGAAGGTCCCTATGCTGGATCCGCACCGGGAATGGTGCTTGTTGTGGCCACGACGGGGACTGCTGCTCGACGGGTCGGCGGCGTCGAGGGGGGTACTTGGCAAGGCGGCTTTGCGTGTGGTTGATCCGGCATGCCGGGCGGCACGTAGCCAGGTAAGTATCCGGAGTGTCAGAGAGGGAGGAAGATCGGTCGAAACGGGCGGTTCTACGATGGCGCGCGCCGTGGTTCCCGATCGTGCCGGGGCTTCATGCCGCTCGGCTTTGATGGTTCGTGAATCTGATAGAGTACGAGGATTCGAAGGGCGGAGGGAGCGGTCCCGAAGGCCGGGCAGACCGTCGCGACGAGCCCCGCGGGGAGGGGGTCCGTCGGGGCCCGCCGGCGGGAGCATCAGAGACGCGAAAGGACGATAGGAGTGAGTGCCACCCTCGACCCGCGCCGACGCGAGGCGGCGCGCTTGGCGGAATTGAACCGCCTCGGGGCCATGCAACCTGAGGCAGATTTCGTCCTCCAGGAGCTCGTCGACGATGCGCGCGAGGTCTTCGGCACCGAATATTGTATGGTGAACCTCGTCACCGCCGACGCGCAGTTTTTCAAGGTCTGGTCGGGGGAGATGCCGCCCGAGGTGGCGGCCGTGAGGCAGGCGCCTCGCGAACGTACCATGTGCCGGCACGTGGTGGAGGACGAGCAGCAGGTCGTCGTGGAGGACTTCCTCACCACGGAGCGGTTCGGGGAACAACGCCTACGCATGGGCCCCGGTGTCAGGTTCTACGCCGGGACGCCCTTGAAGACCTCAGAAGGCCACACCGTCGGCTCCCTCTGCCTGGTGGACAGCCGGCCCCGCGAGTTCGACGAAAAGGATGGGGCCACGCTGCGCGCCTTCGCCAGGGCCGTGGTCGGGCGGCTGGAGGCTCTAGGCGCCGCGGCCCACGAGAGGGACGCGAAGGAGTCGGAGAGGCAGTACCGCCGCAACGTCTTCGAGCTGGCCAACGACGCCATCCTGATCTACGACGCCGAGACGGGACGCGTCCTGGACGCTAACCGCCGGGCCTGCGAGATGTACGGTCTTTCGCAGGAGAGCCTGGTGGGCAAGAAGAACGTCGATCTCTCCCTGGACCCCGAGGGCGAGGAGGGCCACGCGCGGGAGTTGCTCGACAGGGGGGCGCACCGGGGCTTCGAGACGATCCACCGCCGGGCCGACGGTGCTCCGATGGACGTCTCGGTCAACTCGTCGGTGACCGAGTACGGCGGCGGGCGGGCTATCCTGAGCATCGTACGGGACGTCACCGGGCGCAAGCGGACGGAAGAGGCGCTGCGGCTCAGCGAGGATAGCCTCGCGCGGGCGCAGCGGATCGCCCACATCGGCAACTGGGAATACGAGCTGGGAAGGCACCGGGCGCACTGGTCGGACCAGATGTACCGGATCTTCGGGTTCGCCCCGCTGGCCATCCTCCCGTCTTACAAGGCCTTTATCTTCTCTGTCCACCCCGACGACAAGGAGCGCGTCAGGCGGTCGATCCGCGGCGCGCTGTACGGCGACGGGCCTGAGGACATCGAGTACCGCATCGTGCGGCCGGACGGCGAGGTGCGCTCCGTCCACACGCAGTACGAGGTGACCCACGACAAGGAAGGACGGCCGGCGAAGTTCGTCGGAACGGCGCAAGACGTTACGGACCGCAAGCGGGTGGAACAGAAGCTCGAGGCGGCCGAGGAGAGGTACCGCCTTCTCGTCGAGCAGATCCCGGCGGTCGCGTACATAGGCAGGGCCGACGTCGCGGACGTCCCCTTCTACACCAGCCCGCGCATCGAGGCGCTGCTCGGCTATACCCCCGATGAGTGGCAGAACGGACGCCTGTGGCTGGAGCGGTTGCACCCGGACGACCGGGACCGGGTGCTCGAGGCCGACACCCGCGCCAGGGCGGCTGAGGAGCCGTTCGGCGAGGAATACCGCCTGATCGCCAGGGACGGCCGCGAGGTGTGGGTGCGCGACGAGTCGGTGCTGCTAAGGGGTGAGGCCGGCCTTCCGCACCTGCGCCAGGGCGTCCTGCTCGACATCACGGAGCGCAAGCGGGCCGAGGAGGCGCTGCGCCGGAGCGAGGAGAGGTTCCGCTCCCTTATACAGAACGCGCCGGACGTGATCATGGTGCTCGACGCCGACAGCAAGATCCTCTACGACAGCCCCTCTACCCAGAGGGTGCTCGGCTACGAGCCCGGGGAGCGGTTGGGCCGCAGGGGCTTCGACTACGTTCACCCAGAAGACCTCGGGCGGGCGGAGCAAACGTTCGCCGAGGTTCTGACCGACCCAGGGGTCGAGGCGCTCGTCGAGTACAGGCTGCGGCACAAGGACGGCTCCTGGCGGCACTTCGAGGCAACCCGCACCAACCTGCTCGACGATCCCGCCGTCGGCGGCGTGGTGATCAACTGCCACGACATCACCGGGCGCAAGCTGGCGGAGGCGGCGCTGCGCGAGAGCGAGGAGAGGTACCGCCTGGTGACCCGGGCCACCAACGAGGTGATCTGGGACAACGACCTGACCACCGGCAGGCAGGAGTGGGACGGCGCCGTCCGGACCGTGTTCGGGTACTCGTCGCGGGAGCGCGGCAGGGAGGGGCGGTGGTGGGAGGACCGTCTACACCCGGACGACCGGCAACGGGTCCTGTCTTCGCTGGAGACGGTCCTCGAGGGCGGCGCCGAAGTGTGGAGGCAGGAGTACCGTTTCCGGCGCAAGGACGGGACGTACGCGACCATCGTGGATCGGGGCTACGTGGTGCGCGACGAAGCGGGCACGCCGGTGAGGATGCTCGGCTCGATGATGGACATCACGGAGCGCAAGCGGACCGAAGAGGAGCTGGAGGAGAGCAGGCGCCGCCTCTCCGCCCTGCTCTCCAACGCGCCGGCCTACGTGTACCGCTGCCGCAACGAGCCCGGCTGGCCCAACGAGTTCGTCAGCGACTACGCCCTGGAGCTCACCGGGTACACGGCCGAGGAGCTCACCGACGGCAGCGTCATGTTCGCCGACCTCATATCGGGATCGGACAGGGACAGGGTATGGGACGAGGTGCAGGCGGCGCTCGCCGGGCGCGAAGGCTTCGAGTTACGGTACTCCCTGTGCCGCAGGGACGGCGAGGAGAGGCACGTGGAGGAGCGCGGTCGGGGCCTCCACGGCGAGGACGGCTCCGTGGAGGCGATCGAGGGCGTCGTCTACGACGTAACGGAACGCGTGCGGGCCGAGGCGGCGCTGCGCGAGAGCGAGGAGCGTCACCGCCGCCAGGCAAGGGAGCTGGAGCTTCTGCACCAGGTGCGCACCGCGCTTGCCCAGGAGCTGGAGCCGCCGGACGTGTTCCGCGCGGTCGTCGTGGCCATCGCCAGGACCTACGGCTACACCCAGGTGAGCGCCTACCGGCTCCAGGGCAAGACGCTCGTGCTCCAGCACCAGGTAGGCTACGAGCGCGAGATCCATCGCATCCCCATCGAACGCGGGATCACGGGACGCGTCGCCCGTACCTGCGAACCCGTGTTGCTCGGGGACGTGCGCTCCGACCCCGAGTTTCTCGGCGCCATAGACGGCATCACCTCGGAGGTCTGCGTCCCCCTGATAGACGAGGACGAGGTCGTGGGAACCCTGAACGTGGAGAGCACCGGCGGTGTGGAGCTCACCGAGGATGACCTGCGCCTGGTGGCGGCGCTGGCCGAACACGTGAGCGTGGCTCTGGGCCGGGCCAGGCTCCTCGCCAGGGTGCGGGAGAGCGAGGAGCGGTTCCGGTCGCTCATACAGAACGCCTCCGACGTCCTCACGCTCCTGGAAGTCGACGGCACCATACTCTACGAGAGCCCCTCCCTCGAGCGGACGCTCGGATACCGTCCAGAAGAGCTGGTCGGGAAGAACGCCTTCGATTACATACACCCGGACGACCGCGACAGGACGCTGGGCGTGTTCTCCGGGCTGCTGGCCGCCCCGGAGCTCAGCCCGTCCGTGGAGTACAGGTTCAGGCACAAGGACGGCTCGTGGTGCTACCTGGAGTCTGTCGGCAGCAACCTGCTCGACGACCCCCGGGTCGGGGAGCTGGTGATCAACTCGAGGGACATCACGGAGCGCAAGCGCTGGGAGACGAGGCTGCGGGAGGCCGAGGAGAGGTACCGTAGCCTGATCGAGACCATCCCGGCTATCACCTACGTGGCCGAGCTCGACGAGATAAGCACCCCCATCTACCTTAGCCCCCAGTACGAGGCGATACTCGGTTATGCGGCGGAGGAGCGTATGTCCAACCCCGACCTCTGGGTGCGGCGCCTGCACCCGGAAGACAGGGAGCGTGTGCTGGCCGCCAACGACCTCAGCAACGCCACCGGCGACCCGTTCGACGAGGAGTACCGCATGATCGCCAGGGACGGCCGCGAGGTCTGGATGCACGACGCCTCCGTCGTCTTGCGGGGCGCTGAGGGCCGTCCGGCGTACCGGCAGGGGGTAATGTACGACGTTACCGAGCGCCGGCAGACGGAGGAGGCCCTGCACGCCTCGGAGCTGCGGATGCGGACGGTTATCGAGCAGTCCCCCCTCGGGATCCACATCTTCGCCCCCGACGGCGCCTCGCTGCTGACGAACGGCGCCTGGGACGAGCTGTGGTACCTGAACGCCGAGGAGGCCGCGCAGGAAGGGAACGTCTTCGAGGACGAGCAACTGCTCGACGCGGGGCTGATCCGGTACATCGAGCGCAGCGCGGAGGAGGGCGCCGCGGTCATCGCGCCGCTGCTCCTGTTCGACCCGGCGAACACCGGGCGCGAGGGACGCCCGCGCTGGCTGAGGACCCTCATCTACCCCGTTAAGGGCGAGGACGGGCGCTTGGTGGAGACCGTCCTGTTGCTGGAGGATTTCACCGAGCGCAAGCGGGCCGAGGACGCGCTCAAGGGGAGCGAGGAGCGCTACAGGGCCGTGGTCGAGCAGAGCGCGGAGGCCATCTGGATGTTCGACCCCGAGACCAAGCACGTCCTCGAGACCAACGCGGCGTTCCAGGAGATGCTCGGCTACGACGCCGAAGAGCTGCGGGGTATGACCAACTACGACTTCGTCGCCCACAGCCGCGAGGACGTAGACCGCACGGTGGGAGACAAGGTGCGGGAGGAGGGGGACTCCCGCTCCGAGCGCAAGTACCGCAGGAAAGACGGGACCCTGATCGACGTCGAGGTCGGGGGGACCGTGATCTCCTACCGCGGCAAGGAGGTGGTGTGCAGCGTGGCCCGCGACATCACGGAGCGCAAGCGGGTGGAGGAAGAGATAAGGGAGGCGAACCGGCGGCTCGGCGAGCTGGCGACCTTGAGGGCCGACTTCACCGCGATGGTCGCCCACGAGCTCGACACCCCGCTGGCGGTCATCCGCGGCTACGCCGACATCCTCGCCACCGGGGAGCTCGGGCCCGCGGAGGGCGAGCGGGCGCTCGCGCAGATCCAGGCCGAGACCGAGGTCCTGAACGCCCTCGTGGAGGACGTCAGGGTCGCCGCCTCCGCGGAGCGCAAAGACTTCGTGGTCAACCCCAGGGAGGTGCCGGCGGACGAGCTGCTGGACGCCGCCGCCCGGTTCGTCGTGACGCTCCCCGGAGAGCACCCGCTCTCCGTCGAGTACTCGACGGAGGGCGAGCGGTGGGACGGCGTGCGGGCCGGCTTCGCCGACCCGTTTATCTTCGGGGGGGCCGGCGGGCGCGAGGTGTGGGCCGACCGTTACAGGATCGGGCAGGTCCTCCGCAACCTGCTCGCAAACGCCGTCAAGTACTCGCCGGAGGGGTCGCCCATAGGCCTCCGCGCGGTCCCGGGGGATACGCCGGGGCACCTGCGCATCGAGGTGACCGACCGCGGTCCCGGCATCCATCCGGACGACATGGACCGGGTCTTCGAGAAGTTCGGCAGGGGGCGTAACCCGGACGGAAACAAGGTGTCTGGCCTCGGCCTCGGGCTCTACCTCAGCCGGCGCATCCTGCGGGCCCACGGCTCCGACCTGACGGTGGGGGCGAGGCCCGGCGGCGGCTCCGTGTTCGGCTTCGAGCTCGAAGAGGTGACCCGGTGAGCCGCGTCCTGGTGGTGGACGACCACGCGACCTTCCGCGAGCCGCTCTCTTTCATGTTCGACAGGGAGCCGGAGTTCGAGGTCGTGGCGCAGGCTGGCTCCCTCGCAGAGGCCCGCGCCGCGCTGGACGGCATCGACTTCGCGGTCGTCGACCTCGACCTCCCCGACGGCGACGGCACGGAGTTGATCGGCCCGCTGCGCGCCTCTAACCCGCGGTGCCTGGTGATGGTGCTGACCGCGAGCGCCGACCGCGAGGCGCACGCCAGGGCCGTGGAGGCCGGCGCCGCCGGGGTCTTGCACAAGTCGGCCCGCGTGGGCGAGGTCGTCCAGGCGGCGCGGCGCCTCGTCGCCGGCGAGTCGCTCCTCTCGGCTGAGGAGGTGGTGGACCTGCTGCGCCTCGCCGGCCGAAGCCGGGAGCGCGACCGCGAGGCGCAGCGCACCATCGAGCGGCTCACGCCCCGCGAGCGCGAGGTGCTGCAGGCGTTGGCCGACGGCCTCTCGGACAAGGAGATATCCGAGAACCTCCACGTCGGCGTCGGGACGGTCAGGAACCACCTCGTGAGCGTCTTCGGCAAGCTGGGGGTCAACTCGCGGCTGCAGGCGCTCGTCTTCGCCCTGCGCCACGGCGTCGTCGAGATCGGCTGAAAAGAGACCGGGGACCGGAGGCGGGCGCGCCTCCACCTGCCCGTAGCTTCAGGCCTGCCCGACGGGGGATTCGTTAAGGCCGAGCCAGTACAGTTTTAGCTGCCCGACGACCTCGAGGAAGTGCTCGAAGTTCACGGGCTTGCGCACGTAGGAATTGGCGCCCAGGCCGTAGCCCTCGAGGACGTCCCTGCGCTCCCTGGAGCTTGTCAGGATCACCACGGGAAGCAGGCGCGTGCGCTCGTCGGCGCGAACGCGCTCGAGCACCTCGAAGCCGTTGAGGCGCGGCAGCTTGAGGTCGAGCAGGATCAGGCGCGGCATCGCGTCTTCGGGCTGCCCGGCGCGTCCCGGCGAGAACAGGTACTCGAGCGCCTCGACCCCGTCGTGGGCCACGAACACCTCGCCGGCCATGCCGTACTTCGCCAGCGCCCGTAGCATCAAGAGCTCGTCGTCTGGGTTGTCCTCGACCAGCAGGATCGGCCGCTCTCTCACTCCACCTCGGTTCCCTCTACTTCCCTGCGCCCGTATGGCCCGCACAATATATTCCCCGGGATCTCACCGCGCATCCCGCAAAAGGATGATTTCGGCCATCCGAGACGTCCTGGTCTCCGCAACCGAGAGGAAGCGGGCCGACAGAGGAGGGGGAAACGGGCGTCGGCCCGACGTTAATGGGGTCGGTCCCAAGGAGGGGGGTAGGGCGCCGACCGCTCGATGAAGAGTATCGTACGCGCGGGGGCGGTCCCGCATCCCGCAAATGAGTGATCTTTGCTCCGGCCCGCGATTTGCCCCGAATCGGCGCCGTCAATAGAATGGGCAGACGTTTTCGATGGAAGCGACGCTGCCAATCTCGCCCAGGCGTCTCCCCGGGGCGGGTGCCTGAGATGGGCGCCCCGCTCCGGGTGCTGCTCGTGGAGGACTCCGAGGACGACGCCCTGCTGCTCCTCAGGCATCTCAAACGCGGCGGGTACGAGCCCTCCTTCAGGCGGGTGGACACCGCCGGGGAGATGGAGGCCGCCCTCGAGGCCGAGGCGTGGGACCTCGTCATCTGCGATCACAACATGCCGGCCTTCAACTCCCTCGCGGCGCTCGGCCTGCTGCGCGCCAGGGGCTTCGTGGACCTGCCGTTCATCATCGTGAGCGGGAGGATCGGCGAGGACGCCGCCGTCTCGGCTATGAAGGCCGGCGCCCACGACTACATAATGAAGGACAACCGCGAGCGAGACCCGCAGCGAGACCCGCGTCCCCGAGCCCGGGACGCCCTCGACCTCGAGCTCCCCGCCGAGCGAGGCGGCCCGCTCCCGCATCCCCGTGAGCCCCATCCCGGCGGCGGTATCGGGCGCGAGGCCCCGGCCGTCGTCCTCGACCTCGACCCGCGCCCCGCCGTCCTCGACCGAGAGCCGCACCCGGGCGCGTCGCGCGCCGGAGTGCCGCCTGACGTTGACGAGGGCCTCCTGCACCACGCGGGCGACCTCTATCGCCCGAGGGCCGCGCAGGTCCGCCGGGAAGCCGTCCCCGACCGACAGCTCGAACGCGCACCCGGGCGAGAGCTGGCGGTTCAGCTCCACGATGGACTCGAGCGAGCGGACGAGGGTCTGCCCCTCCGCCCCCTCCAGGCGCAGGTCGTAGATGGCGTCCCTGATGCCCGCCACGGAGCGCCTCAGGGCCTCGACCTGGCGCGCCGTCTCGGCCTCGCGGTCGTCGCCCTCGGGCATCCTGGAGACCATCTGCAGGGACTGGAGGGCGTAGGTGAGGTCCTGGAGGACGACGTCGTGGAGCTCCCGGGCGATGCGGCGGCGCTCGGCCTCCCGGATCTCGCCCAGGGCCTCCTCGGCCCGCTTCTGCTCGGTGACGTCCTTGACGAAGCCCTCGAAGGCCACCACGGCCCCCGACGCGTCGCGGACAGCGCGGGCGTTGAGGGAGGTCCAGGTCGTCTTACCGTCCCCGCGGCGGACCCGCATCTCGAAGTCCTGAACGAGGCCGTCGCGTTGCGCCAGGTTGATAAAGTCCTCCCGGCGGCCGGGGTCGGCGTAGATCTGGTCGGCTATGTTGGAGACCTTCTCCAGCAGGTCCTCGGGGGAGTCGTAGCCGTACATGCGCGCCAGGGCCGGGTTGGCCGCCAGGAACTCGCCCTCGGCGGTGGTCTGGAAGATGCCCTCGACGGCGTTCTCGAAGATCGAGCGGTAGTTCGCCTCGGCGCGGCTGCGCTCCTCCTCGGCCCTCACGCGCTCCGTGATGTCCTCGTGGATGAGCACGACCTCCTGGATGCCCCCGTCCGCGACCCTGACGGGGTAGATAAAGGCCCGCACCCAGCGGTGGCCGACCTCGCTGGCGCCCGGTATGGACGCGTCAGGCTCGTACTGGACCGGCGGGATCGCGGTAGGCTCCCCGGCGAACCCTCTCTCGATGTAGGGCATAAGGCCCTTCTCCAGGAGCTGGGGGTCCCGCAGCACGTTGTATTCGGGGATCCTGTCCAGGGTGACGCCCCACAGCTCCTCCCACGCGCGGTTGACCTGGAGCGTCCGGCCGTCCGGGGAGAAGATCTGGACGCTCAAGGGCGACTGCTCGATCATCAACCTGAAGCGCGTCTCGGAGTCGCGCAGGGCCGCCTCAGCCTCGCGGCGCCTCCTGCGGACCTCGGCCTCCCTCAGCTCCCGCTCGATGGCGGAGTTCAGGCGCGCGAGGTTGTCCTTCATTATGTAGTCGTGGGCGCCGGCCTTCATAGCCGAGACGGCGGCGTCCTCGCCGATCCTCCCGCTCACGATGATGAACGGCAGGTCC
>QQTW01004810.1_pt1 | contig 10151 bp, 11 predicted proteins | sample 1904831 | NCBI WGS metagenome assembly QQTW01 (sample SAMN09435610, study PRJNA476489) | Subsurface metagenome, whole genome shotgun sequencing project.
TCACACCGCCACGACGAGCGAGACGACTAGAGGAGTTTGATGTCTGCTAGGGGTCTTGGACGTGGTGTAGCAAACCGCCGTCACCGGTGAGTTTTCCGCTGAAGACATCCCTCGCGACACAACCACCCACTCGCAACGCTCGAGACGCGCATGCTTCGAGACGATGACTACATCGCTTGAGGGACTCGTGTCTTAGTCTTTGTCGTTGTCACCTTTGTCGCGTCGCGTGGTCGACATTCCACTAACCGTCGTGTCATCGATAGTAAGGTACTCAAAGATACGATTCAAGGGATTAGTGAGTTGCTCCATCGCGATCAATTGATCAAACTTCACTTGATCGCAGTGTTTGGTAACGTTTTCGCAGCCAAAAATGATATCCGGTGAGTGGTTGGCTTTCGCGATCGGCATTTGCCTTGCCTTGCCAGTATTTGCAGCAGGCAGCAGCTAGTCATGTGACTTGCTGCCTCCCCTGCTCTTTGTCCTGTCCCAACATCAAGTTCAAGAATTCAAGAAGAGTCTCAATCAATGTCTCTCCCCTCAAAGCTGTTGGCTTCAGCTAGTCATATGCCCTGCCTGATCACATGATCATGTGTCACAAGTCTTGAGTAGATCCTTGCCTGTCTTGGTCCATCCCTGATTGATCCTTCCTTATGGTCATTGGCCCTCATCAACCCAAAACACTCCTCATACAACATCATTCCTTTGTTGCATCCCTCAACCACGGTCTTCTCTTTCATATTTTTTTTCTTCTTCTTCGACTCTCATACCACCTAGCTGACATCAAACTCCTCTAGTCGTCTCGCTCGTCGTGGCGGTGTGAAGCGCATCTCCGGCACGATCTATGATGAGGCTCGCGCCGCTATCCGCGATCGCCTTACGGCTGTACGTATCAATCTTACCATTTCCCTTCCCTTCCTTCACTTGTCATCGGCCTCCCTCTTTTAGGTCATCAGCGCTAACGATATGATGTACTCCTAGCTTCTGCGTGATATCTGCGCTCTAGTGGATCATGGAAAGGGCAAGACCGTTGCGGTGGGCCACGTAAGTCCCCTCTGCTGTCCCCATCGAGACGTTCGAATGCTAATGACTGATATTATAGGTGATTTATGCGCTGAAACGCGTATGTCTTCCTTTACTCCAGTCCCTTCCTACCCTTTTCTTGTCCTTTCCATTTTATTGCGGAGTTAGAGTACTGACGTTACTTGGGATAATGTTAAAGCGTGGAACCCCGATTTATGGTATGTTGATCAACTTCTTCGTTTTTACTCCAGTTGTGAAAACTTCGTCCCTCCACTCCTTCCCTCTTCAGTCTCGCATCCTTCTCTTCGTTGCTCTACCGTCATATCTCGCTCGTTATTTCCCGTCAGGTCTTGCACCGTCTTCTCTCCCCCTTTCCCCCCTGTCCCTCTACCGTCCGTCGACCCGGTCCTCCAAACCATCCCTATAATCCTCCATCCTTCAACCATCTCTCGTACCATGCCTCGCACCATTCTCCAGGATCACAGGTCACTTTTCATCCACCCACCCCACATCCCCCTTCAACGCAGCCGCACCAGCCGCAACCATCACCTTTACAATCTATCGAGTGAATGAATGATATACTGACAAAATGAATCGTAGGATTCGACGCCGGTACAAAAATCGATAACAAACCCCGTCGTCGTCGCTTCGCTTGAGCTCTTCTCATCTACTCATCTCTCTCTTTCTCTCTTTTGCTCACTTTTGCGCTTTTCTGGCTGGTAACTCGATAACTTCAGAGAGGGATGGAAGAAGGAATCGAGGGATTAGGGTAGGGGGGATAGGGTAGATTAATTCAGTTTGAGCTCTTTGGCTTCTAATTCTGATTCTAATTCTGGTTCCGGTTCCGATTCTTTTGCGCTGCTTGGGTTACTCGTTCGATTATCGGTTCATGGTCGTGCTTACGTGCGTGCATGCGTGCGTACTCTCTTGATTGATTGAAGAGAAATTCCAATTCTGCTCTTGGCATTCATTGGATTCATTCAGATCAGTAACCGTTAGCTCTATCTCTATATCGTCTCGAACTATCCTATCGATCCATCCATTCGAATTCTTACCTTCTTAGTTTGTTCGTCTTACAGTACTTCGTACAATATCCCTTGCTTGAATTTTGAGGTGTAGCAGCTTCGTTTGGCAGGCACGAAAGTACCATGGAGATGTGGCTGGCGTGGTTGTAGTATCTGATTTGATCTGATTTGATGCTGTACGCATCGCTTGGTGATTATTTATGTAATTATCGAGTTTATCGGGAGTCTAGTAGTTTCTCTGGTTGGTACTGTATGTATCAATCGAAGCTGGATCAATGCTAAGAATGACAGGCTGATAGATAGAAGGAGCATTATTATCGATAAGAGGGAGCTGCTTTGGTGATGGTTTCCATCTGATTTTGAATTGCAGAGCAAAGCCACCAGCTACGGAACCAACAGCTTAATGCCACGAACATATAATTTTAAATTCTATTTTTCTCACTCCATCTCCCCCATTGTTTGGGACGATCGATCACCCAGCGGCGGAGACTGTAGGCGAATAATATAATATAATACATGTGAGCACTCCGTCCGCATGTAATAAAGACATTCATACACAAAGCTTTGATGTCGATATTCATTCGCATTTGACTTGCGCTGAAAGAGTTGGCAAGTGGCGACAATGGTAGAGCATATACTGATTCGATTCACGCATCTGATGATGCAATACTATGCATACAAAATACAGTCTCGCGATGTTTATGATATGATATAATCAACCCCCTCCGCCCCCCGCCAGACAATCTCCCCGTTTCGCCTCCATTCGTCCATCTGTGATATACCACGCCCTCCCGCTAGTAGAAGCTAGCTCCCTCATGCTCGCCTCCCAAGACACACTAGAAGTACCAACGAATGCACACGTAGACACCACCCCACCACGACCCAGTCTACCCCATCACACCATGCACCAACGAAATGAAGAAATGAAGATAAGACTTATGACCTCCCCAAATTCATACTCTTCAAAACCACATTCTCCCTCTTCACCCTCCCCAATTCCTTTTTTAGTTTCATGACCTCTTCTTGTGCTTCTCTCCATTTCTGCACCGCTATGATCTCTCCCTCTGCACTACCACCTCCACCACCACCTCCTCCACTACCTCCACCCACCTTACCAGCCTTTCCCAACTTCCCCAATTCATCATTAAACCGCTCATACAAACATTCATTCTCTACTCTAACCTCTCTATACAACTCATCCATCTTCTTTACTCGGTTTTGCATAGCAGTTAGGGATGTTTCGAAGTCTTGCTGAAGCGCTTTGTGCCGCGATGAGAGTTCAACGAGGGAGGATGCGTGTTTGGATTCGAGGGATGAAATACGTTCTTGGAGAGCTTTTAGAGCTGAAGATGTTGGGGTGGTGTTGTTGTTATTAATGGATGTGGCAGAGGTATTTGATTGCTGGGTACGCGTTGCCGTGCCTGGTCGAATGGATGGTGCTCGACTGAGATTGTTGACGTTGCTGAAGGAACTGAGATCTTCACCGATCTTGGCTAGTTCGGCTTGTAAACCCGAGTCGGTTTGATGGAGAGATTCGAGGTCGAGTTGTAGACGTTGACGGAGCTGTCATTACATCGTTAGTTAATTCGGTGGGTTGGCATGGGAGGTAGGAAAGAGGGAGCAAAGGTAGGTAAAGGAGATGTGATAACGTACTTTCTGTGGACTCTGTACTCGGGCTTTATGCGGCGAAGAAGACGGTCGTCGAGTGGGTGACTGCGAGTACGATTCGGGCAAATTTGGGCTGGATTTTCCACGGATAGAACCCCCGTTCAAAGTGGGGATGCCAGACGCAGAAGGCTTGTTGGGGATGATCTTCTTGGCGGGCGATGATACGGTGGATGTAGATGTCAACGGAACAATTGGAGGGGGGGCCTCCTCGGTTTGGATGTTCGTTGCTCGTTCGACCAGTGTACCCCGCGGCATCAGTGGAGAAGGATGGTCCTTCTTAGGCGTTGACGTGGACGAAGAAGCCATGTGGGTGAGCGGTGGTCTACTGTTGTTGTTCGCTTTCATCGGCGACGGCGTTCGAGGAGATGCATGAACCGAATCGGGCAAGGGCACTCGTCGCGGCAGGGGCGAGTAAGTCGATGCCGCGGGCGAGTTCTGCAGACTGGCTAGATCGGACAACGAGCTTCTTCGCTTCCGCCGGGGCAGCTCCGCCCCACTTCGCTCCATCGTGGCTGCCACGCCACCAGCAGTCGGCGTATGTGGGAGTCGAGAGCTCTGCGGTCGTGAAAGGTCGTCAGTGGATGCTGCGCCCAGTACATGCGGACGGTCTCGAGAGACGGGTCGCAAAGGCGGAAGCATCAACCGGCCGTCGATGTCCGTGGACTTGGATCGGGTCAAGGCGAGCCCCTTCGTTTTATTGTCCTCTCCAGTAACCGCACCCCGGGCAGTCTTGCTCAGCGTGCGCCAGACTGAGCCCATCTTTGAGTCGGCGTCCATCTTGCTGTTCTCTCGACTCAATGCGAAGCGTTTACGCAGCGATGAAGCGTTGGAGCTGATGGAGCCGGTGTTGATCGACCGAGTTCGAGAGTTCATTGAGCCAGTAGCTGGTGTGGAATGGCCATTGGATGGCCCATCTATCCACACGTTAGCTTGATCATCTCTGTCGGCGCCAATTGGTGTACGAACCTTCGAAGAGCAGATCAAAGTCTTCGACAAGCCGATCGAGCAAGGAGATGTACGTGTGCGGATTGCCCTCGCTCACGAGCAACTCTGCAAACACGGCGGTCAACGCGCCTCGGTCGCCGTCATTGCCAGAAGCGTCCAACAGACTGCAGTTGACATTAGCACCGTTGTTGTGTTGGTATCTAGTTCACTTACTCGGCGAGGAGCTTGATAATCGCTCTAAATGCGCGTCGGTTCTGCGGAGTCATGTCGCCCAGCGTGGTTTTGAAGAAGCCTTCGAACGCGGTAGGGAGTAGCATGCCTGACAGTCCATTAGATAACGACTGAAAAATGTTGCAACTGTACTCACCAGATCTATCCTGTAAGCTCTGCAACGTTGCCACACTGACGACCGGACCGAGTTGTTCCTCCCATGCCCGCTTCAGAAACTTCTCGAATGCTGCGAATACCATTCCAATAGACACATCTGGGCCGGCAGAGTACTTTGCTGGGTTGTCCACTATAAAGTCGTCAGCGATTGATGGAGCTTATGCATATGGAAAACCTACACAGTGCATTGTACACTTCATTGACCTTGAGTTCATCCAGTTCCCAACGTGACCTCAGCACATGCCCGGCAATCAGTCCAGCTTGGGACTGTACCGCAGCGATGTATGTTCCCAGAGCATCTTCCAGTTGCACAAAAGAGCTCGAGATGGACTGCATGGACTGATTCGAGAACACTGTAGTAGCATCCGCCGGATGCGACGTGATCTCACCCTTGCGACTTCCTGATCTCGCCAACTCGAACGAAGGAGGTGGAATGCTCGGGATCTCTCCTAACCGAGGGAACTGCTGCTTCTGCGAGCTATGGACGTCCTTCGCACTGCCGCCGCTGAGGAAGTTGGAGAGAAGCTTGACGGGCGAAGGTGGCCGAAACAGTCGAGCTTTGACCTGCTCTGCTGCTTCCGTCCGAATAGTCATGGAACGTAAGATGGTGCTGTTCTCGGCGATGATGCGGGAGACCAACTTGGGATCCCGTGCTTGGTTTTGTCGACGAAGCATGTCTGCCACTGGACAGCATTTCAGTACGACGAGTAGAGGATCAATGAAATGTCGACTTACGCTTGATTGCTAACAGGGGAAGAAAGCCTTCAGTACTAGCCTCTTCTACGGTGGCATGACCATCAAAACATCGAGACTGCAAGCGGAAACGATCGCCATCAATCGATATGTTGATTTCAAGCCCGGATACAGACGAACCCGGACGCTTGTCCATTGATGAGAGACCGCTTGCCAGCCTGACGGTTGGTTGAGACGTCAGCCCGGTCTTGGCCGACGGAGTAGATGCTTGCGTGATGGCAGTAAACAAAGTGCAGGAATGCTCCGGAATGGTAATGCTCCGCAGATCCCAGTTCTCGCTCTCGCGCTGTTGCTCAGAGTAGCGTCCCTCAATTCTTGCTTTCGCAACCTCCTCGGTCCATCGATTTGCTTGGCCTTCATAGGATCCGCCGAGGTAAAAAGTGCGCCCAGATGGCCGGCTGGAGTTTTGACAGCCACCCGGGGTAGCTTCTGAGCCACCGAAGTAAGTTGTCGACGTCAGATGGAGCACTGATCCTCTGGCAGATTCGTTGAATTGAACATCCTTGAGGAGAGAGACGCTCTCGAAGATGAGCGGCGGACCAGCATCTTGACCCGTTCCTGTGGTGGACGGTGGGGCCATGAGACCTCCTTTGCTCGGTCCGTCGACTTCAGCAATCACTCCACGAGCTGTGAGCGAGCAATGAGGGCTCTTGCGTACGAAGACAAGGTAATCGGCAAACAACAAAAGGATGTGTCCGGTCTTGGTGGGGTTGACATGATCAATGTGGTATGGCGGTAACACCTCGACGTAGTCCACAGCGGAAATCAGACGACCAGCAGGTCGAACATCCGACGGCCACGAGCCCACGAGACCGCGCAGGCGATCGACCACCTGCGGCTTATCCGTTGGCGACGCCTGCAAAGCGCACACATTGGCAATGATATCCCGTGCCTGGAGGAAGTGTTGCATGGCGGGGTGCTTTGAAGGTAGTAAATTGGTGATGTTATCGATGAAGAGACTGTATCGTGGCAGTCGTTGTACCGGCTCAATCAAAGCTGCACGGAGTCTTTGTTCGCCAAACTCCCGGATACGTGTCGCGATGCCAGGGTCGCCGTCCTTAAGCACCTGACTGAGGATCTTTGGAAAATCTTCGCTGGCTCGAATGTAACTGCCATAGCAATCGGCGAATTTGGGAAACCACTCCTGGAGAAGTTTTGCCCATTCGAGAATACCATTCTTCTCCGTCTTGCTACCATCTTGCGAAAACGCGCTGACCTTGGACCTCACACTGCTATCGTGAGTCGAATGGACCTGGTCGATGGACTTGCGCACCACCGCCAAGAAATGGGCATTGAGGCTGAGAATCTGTCGGAGGCTACTCGGAAGGAGAGCACTGAGGGGATTGGCGTGTCTGATCGAGCTTCCAGGAGTCCTAGGCATTCTCTGGCCTTCGAGATTTTGGCTGAAATGGTTCACCAGCTCCTCCAGCTTCGCCACATATCTTTCTTCGGTTTCAAGCAACTCGCACATCTCCCGCTTGATGGAGTTCTCTTGCTCAGTCGACAACACCTTGTTGCGATTGGCTGTCATTGGCCGTGAAGGAGCGCGTTGCAGGCGTGAGGTTGGCAGGAAAACAGGCGTTCCGAGGATCTTGACCAGCGATGCATATGATCCGTACCGACTTTCGAGGGACTCATCATCACCCACCACTGGCTTCTGTTTTCCGTCTCCTTGTTGTTTCTCCTGGGGCAAAAATAGATCGACATCCAGACTTGACACTGAGCGCTCGGCAAAGGCTGTTTGAATATCGGCATACACGTCGGATACATTTTCCACCCTGACCATTCGAGAAGCCACCTGCGCTGCATGCGCTTCATCGAACAGGGTCCGCGTCGGAGCACGCTTTCCTCCATTGCTCCACGTCGTTCGAAGCGCGTCCGATAGGTCCGAGAAATACTTGCAGAGCGCAATGGCCAGACCTCGGCTCACCTCATCGCCCTGTTGATCCACCGGCAGATGGTGTACGGCGGCATACAATGCCGAGTTGGGAGATGTTGTAATACGTGAATATGACCGCAGACCGGCGGGAGTCAGGATATGGGCTTGGATCCGCCAGCTCCCTTGTGTGGTATTGCCTGCCGCTGTCGGTCCGTGAAAGACCAGAATTGGCGCATCCGACAACAACGGCTCCGTGGTATAGTAGAGAGTGACGGCGTCGAGCGAAAATAGAGGTGGAGGGTCCGTGACCAACATCTCTGCAGATGAGTGCGGAGATGTCGACGATTGTCGATTAGAGCATGGATGACTTTGTTGAGAGGACGCGTCTGCCCGGTTCCAGTTGTACTTCGTACACTGCCAGATTCGGACGAGGCAGGGACGAAGTCAGAGAAGGGCAACCGCATCAGGAATGTAACGACAGTAATGAGGTAAGAGCCGTTGCGGGAGTCAAGCCATCCAGAAGTCTGCTGGAGCGAGTTTGATCACCTCATTCAAGGTGTATTACCGTTGATGTGGTCATGAAGCTGGCTCCGAGGCGGTATTTTGATCCGGAGAGCTGCCGCACGCGTCTCGCGTGACGCGCCGATGCTAGGCGCGCGCTAGTCTACTCTAGGTTAGCTGCCGTAACGGCACTTCAGCCAATGCCGTCATTGGGATTGCTGACTCATCAGCCTTGTAAGCTCTGATCAACCACACCTCCTCCCTTTAGTGGGCCACAATGGCGAGTCAGGACGAAGGAGGTGTTCCAGTCACCTTCTCTTATGCACAGCAGGAGTATCGGCTACTGGAGCTACCTGCAAAGGTGGTGGAATCAATTGCAGCTAATGGGAACATTAAGTGTGCTACACCCCTTCAATTACTCGTCTGCACGCTGACATGGTACTAGACTTTCTATCAAGTCCCCAGGAATCTCTGCTGGCAATTCCCCGGGGCCCAATGCCGACCGTGCAGTGCTCTGTGCTGGGTCGCATACGTTTCAGCTTCGCCAATTGCATTCATCGAATTCAATCTTAGTGGTCAGACCTCAGCCGGCACCCTCATTTGATGACCGACCAGGCATATCCGTCATTGGATCGCCCAAATCGACGCTCGAGCTGCACGAAACCCGTATCTCGGCCGAGCAGTATCTGGAAGATGTACTGGTCCTGCACCATGGTCCAGATAACGGAGAAGGAGACTTTGAAACAATGCGTCCTCGTCCTACCACAGCTACAGGTAGAACCAAGGACAAGATATTCGCGGACATCCCCGTTCCGGATGAGGAATGCGAGCGAGCTTGGCGATCCATCTGTGCATTCGAAGAAAGAGATGCTGCATATAAGCCTACGCCACTGATCTTGACCCAGCTATGGGCCTCTCTATGCGCGACACTAAGCTCTGAAGGTCAAGCTATCGATGGCCCTCTCGACCGAGCAAGGACTTGGGAACTCGTCCAGGATGAAGGTTATCCGCAACCACTCCTGGAAGCCATGGTCATGAGAATATCGGCCGATGCTGCTTCGGGTGACGCTGGTAGGCGAACACTTTGCACGTGATGTTTCCAAAGGGTATCAGCAAAGAGCTGAAAGACATGCAGACATCATGATCGATGCATCGAAATGCGTCCCTTGGATTGGCCTTCAGCTGCTACAGAGCACCTCTTTGCAGGTGCGAGACATACAAGTCGATACCTTCCTCCAACGTTGGAAGGATCACCTTCCGGAACGCTGGAGGTCGATGGTCGACCTGAGCCTACTCAAGGTCTGCATTACCTTCGTAATGATATTAGAAAATTTTCTCGATAAGTTGACCATTGACGACCATCTCGTTACAGACGCATTACTCGAATCCCACACCTTCGACCATCCGCTTCCAACCGAGCGGCAGTTCCGCTATTTCCAGTAATGGGCCAGCAACCAAGTAGACCTCGTCCAGTCGAAAATGGCACGACAAATTTCGCAAACGATGATCTGAAATGTGCCATTTTTACTCCAATCGCACTCTATCGGATACGTACCAATGGTGGGCCTATTACCAGCCCAAAGCAGCCAGGAGTACGGTCTCAACTCACTCGATCAATTACGAGCAATCCAGCGCGGGCCATCAAAAGCCCTAAAACCCACGATTTCAAGTTGCAGCCGCACTAACCCTACGATTGGGTCTTTCTTGGTCAGAAGATGCATTGGAGTGTGCGCTTCAATCTGCAGAAGCTGAATTCTCGGGCTCATGATATGTCCCATCGAAGAAGACTGCCCAAACCTCTACGGATTACCCTCTTGAGTATTGAAGACGACGAGGCTAGCGCCTATCCGGGATGAAGTCGTGTCACCATCCCACTTGATGGAATTTGGATGGCCATGAGGACGCAGACGGCCGCGGCCGCATCCAAGCTAACACGCTACCGGGGTCTTTACGAGTATCTATCCAGACGGGTG
>QQTW01004811.1_pt1 | contig 10150 bp, 4 predicted proteins | sample 1904831 | NCBI WGS metagenome assembly QQTW01 (sample SAMN09435610, study PRJNA476489) | Subsurface metagenome, whole genome shotgun sequencing project.
CCGATCGTTGTAGAGCTTCTTATACTCAGCTTAACTAATAAAGTGCCTTTAATGAGCGGGTTGCTGGTGCCTAAGCTGTGGGGATTGATACTGTTTTTAATTGAGGCACTGGGTAGTAAGCAACAACGAACAATCAAGCGTCACAAACACCGTCCGACAACACTCTTTATCTATTTAATCAGTCTGCTGGGATTGGTCTTGTTTCTAGGCAATGGGTATCTGGTTGATCCAATTGGTAAGCCCAGCATACAGACCATCTTCCTTTACGTCAGCACTACCGCTTTGGGTTTATCAGGGCTAGTGTTCATTTCACTGCCAGCGTTAACGTCTTATTTAGGGCATACAAGACCGGGCGACTCCTTTGGTGATGAATCGGATAATCTCCCCCCTGACTGGCCAGAATGGCCTGGTTCGCGAGGGCCTCGAAACCCTGTCAAACCAATAAAACCAGCCCCTTCACTGACGGACGTACCGACCTGCTTAAACTAAATCTACATACCAATTCACCAATGTAACTGGTGTTAGGCCATAGTGAATCACTTTATCTTCTCCAGTTTAAATCCAACGTATCATGATGAATACAGCAACACAAGCCGACGAGCTGATTGATTCTTTTAACCAGGAAACCCAACGAATTGCCAATGAGTGTTCGGTCAATATTCCGACCCATTGGCGCTATAAGAATCAGGTCAGAAAAGGATGGATTAACATGACACATCTGTTTCGTGGTACGATGATTTTGGGAGCACCCGGAACAGGTAAAACCGAAACCTTTGTCCAAAATTTTGTACATCAGCTTTTGGATAAGGAATTCACGATGGCCATTTACGATTATAAATCGCCTGAGTTAAGCAGGCTGGCTTATACGCATTACGTAGACAATCTGGAAAAAACAACGAACCAATCGGGAGTAAGCCCTTCATTTCATGCCATCAATTTTACTGACCCCCGTTATTCATCGCGTTGTAATCCATTTTTGGCCGATCGGTTCACCGATAGTTTCGAGGCCTTCCTAGCCGCTAAAAACCTACTGTGTAATGTAAATAGATCCTGGATTCTGAAGGCGGAGGGAGATTTTTTCATTGAGGTTGCGATCAATTATTTAACCGCATGTATCTGGTACATGAAGCTCTACAACGATCGGCAGGTAGCTAAATATGAAGATAGGTTGGCGACTGAAGAACGAGCTGAGGCCAATAAATCAAATCGCTTTAACTACTGCACCTTACCTCACATCATTGAATTTGCAACAAGGCCTTACGAAGAAATCATTCCGTTACTCAATGCCGAGCCCGAGTTAGCCCATTTGATGGAGGGGATCACCAGCATTTATGAAAATGATACGCGTGAACACATGGAGGGGCTGTTGACGGTGATGCAACTAAGCCTGTCCACTCTAAAAAATCCGGTGCTCTACTGGATCATGACAGGGAGTGAAGCATTGGTAGATATCAATAATCCGACTAATCCTAAAATACTGTGTCTGGGGAACGATCCAGCATCAGGCCACTTGTTTTCTGTTCCATTAGCTTTGATTTCGCACCTGATGGCCAGGCAGGTCAACCGTACCCATCAGCGACCCAGCGCGTTGATCTTCGACGAATTTCCTACCCTGTATTTAAGCGAATTTGATACCCTTTTAGCCACGGCCCGGTCCAATAAAATTGCCCTCTGCTTATCGGTTCAGGATCTAACCCAACTTGAAAACCAATATGGCAAAGCTAAAGCTCAGTCTCTCTTTACCATGAGTGGAACGATACTAGCCGGAAAAGTGGTGGGCACGTCAGCTCAACGAATAGCTGATCGGTTGACTAAGGGCCTGGAATCTGTAAAACCACCCAGAAGGTGGTCCTTTTTTTCAAAACCGAACGCAACGCAATCACCCCGTATATCACCCGCCACTTTGGAAGCTTTACCCTATGGATGCTTTGCCGGGGAAGTAGCTACGCAGGTTGATGCACCTCCCACGCAACACGTTTTCTTCGCTCAGGTGACTGCCAATAAGGCAAAGCCTGATGAGCACCTCGCTGAACTACCAATAAATGCTGAACTGGCTACGCTGACTGATAAGCAGCTCGGCCAGCGATTGAATGACCATATGGCGACAATTCAACAGGAAGTCACTGACTTACTTCAGCAGGAACGTCAGCGCCACAAGTTGCGCTAACCCTTGAGCAAAGCAATCTGGCTAATCAAAAGCGTGAATATTCTTAATTCTAATTCAAAACAGGTCTTATTGTCATGGCTAATTCACAAGAACAGGACAAAGAGTATAGAGGTATCCTGAACACAATCATGTTCATGGGATATGCAGTCCTCTTATTTCATTTTTATGTTTTCTGTAACAACGTTTTTCAGCAGTTAGGTATACCCCTTGGCTTACTGGATCGGTTCATTCGCTCCTTGAACTGTTCGACGCACGTATTTGAGCAAGTGTGGTATTCCAAGTTGGCCGCTCTGTTCTTATTACTCGTCTATGTACTGGGAAATAAGTCCAAAAAGAATATTACGGCTACCTGGAACGATGCATTCCTGTACGGACTGATTGGTATTCTCCTCTACTTTGGTAGCGCACTTCTGTTGACTCTTCGGAATCTAAGCTACAATCTGATTAACCTGTTATACGTCCTATCAACCGTGTCGGGTTATTTAATTCTGATCAAAGCTGCGGGTATTGCCGACAGTATCATCAATTTAAAAATGGGCGATGACCCGTTCAATGAAGAGAACGAGAGCTTTATGCAAGAGACCGTGTTGGTCGATAATGAATATTCCGTGAATATCCCCACCTTGTTTACCTACAAAAAAAAGCTTTACAAGGGATGGATTAATGTGGTCAACGTATTTCGGGCTGCGATGGTACTGGGAACGCCCGGTTCCGGGAAATCCTTTGCTGTCGTCAATAATTACATTCGCCAGCAGATTCAAAAAGGATTTACGATGTTTATCTACGACTTCAAATTTCCCGACTTATCGCGCATCGCTTATTTCTATTTACTCAAATACCAGGATGTATATGTAAAGATGTACGGTAAAGTACCCCGGTTTTACACGATCAATTTTGACGACCCCCGGCGCTCTCATCGGTGTAATCCACTCTTACCCCGTCTTATGACAGACATCATTGATGCCCAGGAGGCTAGTGCTACTATCCTGCTGAATCTGAATAAAAGCTGGTTGCAGAAGCAGGGCGACTTTTTTGTTGAGTCACCGATAACATTTCTGATGTCCTGCATATGGTACATGAAACGATTCAATGACCGTCAGGTAGATGCTTTTTTAGAAACCCTTCCTGAATCGGAGCGGGAAAAGCCAGGGGTCGCGGATCATATCAATTACTGTACGTTTCCGCACATTATTGAATTCGCTAATCACGATTATGAAGAGATATTCCCATTAATGGCGGCTGAAACTGAACTCGAAAATTTAATTCAGCCGTTCTTCAGCGCCCTGAAAAACGGGGCAAAAGAGCAGTTAGAAGGTCAAATTGCATCGGCACGAATCCCCTTATCGCGCATGGCATCCCCTAGCCTTTACTGGGTGATGACCGGCAATGATTTCTCCTTGGACATTAATAATCCAGATGACCCCAAAATTCTTTGTGTTGGTAATAATCCTGACCGCCAGTCAGTCTACGGGGCAGCCCTGGGGCTCTACAATGCCCGCCTTATCAAGCTTGTAAACCGCAAAGGCCGACTGAAAAGCTCTATCATCGTTGATGAGCTACCCACCATTTATATGCGAGGGTTAGATAACCTGATTGCCACGGCTCGTTCTAATAAAGTGTCTACCTTATTAGGGTTGCAGGATTTGACTCAGCTCATACGGGATTACGGAGATAAAGAAGCAAAAGCAATTTTTAACACGATTGGCAACATATTCAGTGGACAGGTTGTCGGAGAAACGGCCAAAAATCTATCGAGCCGTTTTGGGAAAAACGTACAGCAGCGTCAAAGTTTTAACGTAACCGAGAAAGAAACGACGACTAATTTTTCGACGGCAATGGATTCGGTCATTCCCGAAAGTAAGATCAGCAACCTGTCTCAAGGGTGGTTTGTCGGATCGATAGCGGACAACTTTGACGCAACCATCAAGCAAAAAATATTTCATGCGCAGATCGTCGTCGATAAAGAAATGATCGATGAGCTAAGTAAACTCCCTGAAATACCGGCCCTTAAAGCCTATGAAAACCTGAGTGACAAACAGGTGCAGGAGATGATGAACGAGCAGTTTAAACAAGTCAAGACGGAGGTAACGAATCTGATTAAAACAGAATTAGACGCTATTCGTCAGGGACCGAACAGTCATTTGCTACGAGATCTGCGCACCGCTGATCCCAATTATTTAACGGGAGAAGCTGCCGATGAAGAAGCAGATCATGAGAATTCAGATGAGTACGACGCAGTAAACGATGAATACACAGTGGATAATTAATTCGAAAGAAAACCTGTCCTGAAAGGCACTTGACTGATCAAGTGCCTTTTTTTATTCAGCATCGGATCGGGGAAGCCCGAAAAGTACTCGTTGACACTTTCGTAAACCGACGGTGTATTTTATCCGATAGGAATGCGTTTTTGGGTCTATCGAAAAAAGGAGACTACTTTCTCCGTTGAGAACCTGATGACCGGCCGGAACGGGAAACGCTGGATTTAGATTCGTCTAACGCATTTAGTAGCAAAAAGCAGTACGAGGCCGGATTAACAGGTTGGGTACCCGCTAAAACGGTGTAATGAAGGTGTGGTCCCGTGGCTAAGCCCGTCGATCCGACCCGGCCAATTACCTGTCCCCGGCGAACAACCTCTCCCACTAGTACCGAATGGTCTTCGAGGTGACCGTAGCCAGTTTGATACCCTGAGGGGTGTACGATATAAACAGCCAGCCCCATCCCGGCAGGTTGCCAGACAACCCGGTCAACAACGCCATCGGCCGTGGCGTAAACCGCCGTAAAGCGAGGTTGGGGTAAGTCAATACCGGCATGATTCTGTAAACGACCACTGATCGGATGAACGCGTAGGCCATACGCAGACGAAATTCGGAAGTCCTCATAAGAGCGTAGTCGAACGGGTAATATTGACGGAATGGACCGGTATAAATCAAAGGCTGATTTAGCCGACGCTTTACTTGTCTGGCCAAGAGGTATCAGTTGTTGACGAATACGCCGTAGGGAATCCTCCAAAACCGCAACCATAATCGAATCCTGATCCACAAACCGTCGAGGGGCCAGAGTCCGATTATCCGATGGATTCCGTTTACTTGAATCGGCAGCATTAAACTCAATCGGCGCTAATCGATACCGGCTTTGAGAACTAGTATCGCTTTTCAGGGGGCTACCCATGTAGGTTACCAAAAATCGTTGTTTGGGGTTAACCGGACGATTTAAGGGAGGGGAAAATTGCTTCCCGTATCCATCAATACTATCCTGCTTTGGAGAGTTACCCATTGCGTTTTGCTCAGGTATTGGATTGTCTGCAGAGTCCACATCAACGGCCATCGGTTCGTCGAGTTCGACAGCTTCCTGGCGCTGAGGCATAAGGTTCTGATGGCGCTTAATGGTTGAATCAACTTTAAAAATTACCTGAGCCTGAGCCGTGCCAAGTACCCCTCCGTAGCCAATACAAAAGGAAACAAATAAAGTTATGAGCGAGTGATTCATAAGCGTCTAAACGTGACCGAAAAAAAAATGATTTTCATTCTCAAAGTTATCGAACTTTCTGTATAGTATTATTACATCTTCATTAGTTATTGACCATTTTTTCCCATGAATCACTTAACGTACTGATCCAAGATGCAACCTCAATCCGTGCCAGAATCTGCCCATGACCTAACGGTTGCTGACCTGTCGGCTTTTGCCCAGCGTGGCCAATTGCCCCAGCCGATTTTAACGTATCGGCAAGAAAATGACAATCGACTACCGGCCAATCTCTACGTTCCCTTGGCAACAATCATTAATAATGATATGGCCGCCCAGGAACGGGCAGCCGCGTTGGGAAAGCCACTGGATGCCCGGCCGTCCGATGATTTACGAACCGTGCTTTACACGCAGGACCCGATCATGCAGGAATTGCTGGAGCCATTTCGCCAGCAACGCGTTCAACAGCAGCAAAGTCCCTTATCAGAAGCTGAGCAGCAGGGTCTTCAACGGGGTCAGATTCCTGCCTCAATAACTGGTTACCTAAACGATTACGCAGGGGAACTACCAGCCCATGCGATAAAGCCTGTTAGTGAGGCAGTCGTTGATACGACCTTAGCACGTAAGGGGGAGATGTATCCCCAGTTCGAACTCCTTTATACCCGAAGTATTGAACTACCGGGTTTAGTGGATGAGCCGATTCGTCAGGGCCTGAAGGATCAAGGACTATTGCCAAATGATTCACAAAGCTGGCGCGTTGACATGGCCAGTGAACGGAGCCGGTCCGATGCCACGCAATTAGGGATAGCAGAGGGTATTCAAACAACGGAAATGAGTTTGGCATTGCCAGCCCACGCTCGTCAATTACGACAGTATCTTGAAGGCGATAACTATTTAAGCAATGAGGAAGTATCCCGAGCGATTTTCAACGAAAATACGACTCGGCATCAAATGCATCAATTGGTCGAAAAGTTGGATACGACCAGACAGCCTGACGTGCAGCAGCGGGTTACGGACTACTTGATGGAGTTGAAAGAAACAACTCAACAGTTTCCTGCCGTCGTACAGCACGGACCTGGCAGCCCGATTGATATGGTTAGTTTGATGAATGTGGTTCGGAATCATCAATCGGGAGAAACGCCGCTAACATTACCACCCCCGGGCGAAGCGGTAAAGAACATTGATTTGTTAGAGCGCCTGAAAAAAGCGTTCGATTCAACGGAACCTGTTCAGGATCAGAAACGGGCAGTAAATGCCTCGACGGAGCAGGACGTTAAGGAATTAACCGGCAAGCCCGCTAATGTCGCTTTTGATTCGGTAAAATCGCCAGCCATTCCTGGACGTCCAGCAGCGGAAGGGGATGCATCATTGCCTTTGCCCGGCGAAAAAGGGCCTATCACAGCACCGGCTAAACGGGTAGCTGATGAAGGAGAATCATCAGGGGGCTTATTAACGAAAATCCTTCAATTGAAATTAACGGAAGGGGGTATGGTGTCCAATTTTCTGAATAATTATAAAATTGTTCAGGACCTGATGGACAAACTATTTAAGGGAGAGAACTTTGGTTTTAAACGAAAAGCAACCGACGAGCCAACTAAGCCGGATGGTTCATCAAAAGCCAATCAGCTGTCACTTGAGGAATTAATTCGGGAACTCGATCGGCGAACGCGTCCCGCTGGGATCAACCAGGCCGACGTTCAGAAAGTGACGGCCAATCAATCGATTGACCCAAAACCAACTGCAAGCGCAAATGCCCGGTCTCAACAAGTCGATTCAGAGCGGCCTGGACCAAAATTAAGCGTAGATCCCCCCATCCGTCAAAACGGTCAATTCGCAGCTTCAGAAGCTGGGCCAAAATCGATGGTGTCCCGCATAATGGATCATTTTTTGGACAAGCTGGCTATAAAACTGCTCGACCGGTTGGAGTCGCGTCAGCAAACCAGACCTTCAGAAACTATTTCTACAACGGCTGTTACCAATTCACCGGCACGAGTATTAGCTACTGATGGGCTCAAATCGACGGCAGCTCATCAGCCAACCGTATCCGGGGAAAGGGCTCATAGCCTGGTCTCAGATAAACAAACCCACACCCAACCTATTGTACCTGAGACATTTCGGCAGCAGGCCGCTTACGTGAACCAGGAAAAGCGCTACAGCTGGGAACAGATCAAGCCCCAGATGGATAAACTGGGCATTTCAGAAAAATCAATTGATCCAATGAACAAAGCATTATTACTTGATGGCTATGCTACGCACCCGAACGTATCCTTCACCATAAAGGATAGAAACGGTATAGTAGCTCCCGCCCAGGGGAAACTGCTTCTCATTGAGATTCCAGGTAAAGGGCCCCAGGTTCATATTGAGCCGCCCCAACTCAAAACCTCGTTGTCTGTGCCGAAGGGGCTTAACTTATATACAGAAGACATTATGCGGTTGCAAAGGACAGGCATGGCTAACCGCCCCGTTGAGTACACGGATGCTCAAACCGCTACCAAACGGGAAGTTCTGGTCGGTTATGATCCGGTGGCTAAAATACTGCGCACCATTGATAAAGAATCTATAAAAGTGCCCGCTGAGGTTAAGGGTCAGCCATTGACCCCCCAGCAGCAGGAGCTGCTGCGCGACGGTAAACAAATCACATTAACGGGACTGCTAGGCGATAACAAAAAGCCTTATGCGGCAACGCTACAATTCTCAGCGGTGGAGGGTCAGTTTCGATTGGATCGTATCGGCAAAAAGCAGAGTGAAACGATTCCACAAAACATCAAACAAGGCCCTTTACAAAGTCAGTCGGCAAGTGAGGAAAAGCCGAATCAAGGGTTTGTTGTTTATCTAAAATCGCTGACGCCAGAGAATAATCAGAAGTGGCTCAATACGACCCTCGACGTAAAAACGGGGGATGGGCTCGAGCAGCGTAAAAAAGTTAAAGATCTGACCTATTCGGATTCCGTTGCTGTCAAAAATGATGGTCTTTCAAAGGCATACGTGCCGCTTACGATGAAACCTCAGGACAATACACTTCTATCACCGTCCGAACAGGCCCGATTACTGACAAAACTGGAAAGAAATCCGCCAATCGGTGGAATTAGCCTACAGGAAGCAAAGCCTCATGAATTGGAGAAAGCCAAAGCCCGCTACCAGCCCCAGACCCAAACGGATACCAGCGTCGTTTCAAAAAATGGATCGACTCGAATAACGCAAAACCAGACTGGGAATCTTGAGCAAAAACCGGCTGGTAATACACGGCAGAACGCGGATTCGACCAAAGCGAAAAAAGGGCCATCCAACTCCGTAAAGCCAACCGCACCGGCGGACCGGCCAAAACAACCCACTGTTCGCCGTCACCCTTAACAATTTCAATCAATACCGACACCATGGCTTCTACAGATTATAACAGCTTAAACAGGGTCGAAAAACCCGTTAACCCGCGTCCGCTGGAAACCGGAAACCGCTTCACTTGGGAGCAGCTGGAAATGCAGCTAAAACCGCTGGGCATTAAAAAGGAAAGCTTATCGCCGGAGGATATGCGCGAACTATTAAATGCCCGGCGTACCTCCAGCCTGACTCTGAATCAAACGGATGGCAACGGGACCACTACCCCGGTTCAGGGCCGTTTATTTGTCTATGACGATCCGGGGAAGGGTCCGCGCGTTGAAATGATTCCACGGCAACTAGAACGAACACCGGCCCCCCGCTTTTTGGGCTACCAGCTCACGCACGAAGATCATATCCGTCTGCAACGAACCGGTGAATTAGGCCGCCCCGTCCCATTGACGGATAAAGAGACCAATCAACAGTTTATGGGATTAGTGGGCTATGATCCCCAGACAAATCGGCTGACTGTTTTTCGGCAAGAACGATTCGTACCACCAACCGTTCTTCGGAACGTGCCCATTACGGACAAACAGCAACAGACGCTGAAAAACCACGGAGTCATCCGGGTAAAAAACATGACGGGTCTGGATGGCAAGCCCTTTACCGCCGACGTTCAGGTGGCCGCCCATAAACGAAGGTTGAAATTTACGCCTGTCAACCAGGCGGCTCTCAACGCCCTCCAGGAAAAACGAGAAACGCAACGAAATGCGCCACAACCCCCTGGTTTAACGCCTAAACAGGTAGCTCGTCAGGCGGCCGACGAACAATGGAAGAAAACGGTCGTATCGGCAAAGGATGAAAAAGGCCAGGTCGTTCGCAAGCCAGCGGGCGCACTAACCTATCAGGATATGATTCGGGTAAATAAGGCGAGTGACTCACCGGTAGAATGGAGGCCCCTAAACCGTATCCCCCATGGCCAGGAATTGAAAAGTCCCAGAGCACAGGCTAAGATGGAAATTCTGGATTATCGAAAGGAACAAAATGGGGTAGTGTTGCCACCCAAAATAACCGCGACAGCAGAGGAAATTAAACGAGCTGATCAAAAATTTTCGTCGTTGTCAGAGGGAAAAACGCCCGCGCGTACGGCTACCCCGCCAAGCCTCGCACGCCAAAATGAGCCAGTAGCAAAGACGGATAAAAATACGA
>QQTW01004812.1_pt1 | contig 10150 bp, 7 predicted proteins | sample 1904831 | NCBI WGS metagenome assembly QQTW01 (sample SAMN09435610, study PRJNA476489) | Subsurface metagenome, whole genome shotgun sequencing project.
GAAAAAGTTAGTAAAAATAATGTCCAGTCTGTTGTCAAGCGATATGCCTTTAGTAAACTAGAACCACGCCAAGATGCAGTTGAAAACAATCGCAAGTTATTACGCACTGATTGGGGAGATGCAACGCAATTAGGTACTATTTATGGTAGAACAACGGAACTTGCAACTTTAGAACAGTGGATTGTTCAAGAAAACTGCCAAGTCGTTGGTTTATTTGGCATGGGTGGAATTGGCAAAACTACGTTGTCTGTGCATTGTGCTAAACAGATTCAGGGTGAGTTTGATTACTTAATTTGGCGGAGTCTGCGCAATGCTCCCCCAATCACTGATTTGTTAACAGAACTACTACAATTTCTTTCTAATCAACAAAAAAGTATCCCAAATTCTCTAGATAATCAGATATTGTGCTTGCTCGATTGTTTGCGTTCTGCTCGTTGTTTGTTGATTTTGGATAATGTAGAGACAATTATGCCATCGCACGATTGCGAAAGTGGCTATCAACCAGAATACAATGGCTACGGTCAGCTAATACGGTGTATTGGCGAAACTGACCATCAAAGCTGTCTTTTACTTACCAGTCGTGAAAAACCCCAAAGCATAGCCGCTAAAGAAGGCGGATATCTGCCAATTCGCTCGTTGCAACTAAAAGGTTTGCCAATTAGTGCTGGACAAGCAATTTTTAATCTCAAAGGTGAATTTTCCGGTTCGTCTCAAGAATGGCAAAGATTAATCGCTTACTATTCTGGCAATCCTCTAGCATTGAATATGGTAGCGATCGCGGTTAAAGATTTTTTTGCTGGTAATCTAACTAAATTTCTAGAATTCTTAGAGCCAGGAGCGGCAGTTTTTGGAGATATTTACCAGCTTTTAGCACAACAATTCAATCGCTTGTCAGATTTAGAGCAGCAGGTAATGTATTGGTTGGCAATTGAGCGCCAAAGCATTGACGTGCAACAATTACTCGCAAATTTTGCGTTGCAAGTCACACCTGCTAGCTTACTTGAAGCATTAATGTCTTTAGAAAGACGAAGTCTGATTGAAAAATATGAAAATCTATTCACATTGCAGCCTGTAGTGATGGAATATATCACTCAACAATTAATCAAACAAATTGAGCAGGAAATTACTACTGGTAAAATTCAGCTTTTAAAAACTCATGCTCTACTCAAAACTCAAGTAAAAGATTATATTCGAGAAACTCAAACTCGCTTACTGCTTTCTCCTTTAGCTACTCGATTGCTCGATACCAACACCAAAAGCAGTTTGGATAAGCAATTGATGCAAATAATTTCCGCAGTACGCGGCAAATCTCCTCAACAAACAGGCTATATTGCAGGCAATATAATTAACCTTTTTTGGCAGTTACAGATTGATTTAAGCGATCGCAACTTTTCTGATCTTACGGTTTGGCAAGCCTACCTAAAACAAGTAAATTTACATCGAGTCAACTTTGCTCGTACAGATTTAGCTAATTGCGTTTTTACTGAAACCTTTAGCCAAATTTTGTCTGTGGCTTTTAGTCCCGATGGCAAGCTTTTAGCAGCAAGTGATATCAGTCATGAAATTCATATTTGGCAAGTCATTGATGGTAAAAAACTTTTGACTTGCAAAGTAGACGATGGCTGGGTTTGGTCTGTAGCTTTTAGCCCTGATAGTCGCATCTTAGCAAGCAGCGCCAACCGTACTATCAATCTTTGGGATGTCCAAACTGGTGAATGCCTGCAAACATTACCAGGATACACTAGCCGCATTTTCTCGTTGTCTTTTAGCCTTGATAATCGCTTTTTAGCAAGTGGTAGCGAAGATAAATTAGTCCGCATTTGGAATTGGCAAACAGGTCAACTACTCAAAACTTTATCAGGACATACAGATGAAGTTCGCTCCGTTACTTTTGCACCATCAAGTCAACTTTTAGCTAGTGGCAGTTACGATCGCACTGTGCGATTATGGAGTACTACTACAGGCGAATGTTTGCATACTTTAACAGGACATAAGCATTGGGTATGGTCAGTAGCTTTTAGCCCAGATGGTAATACTCTCGCCAGCAGCAGTAGCGATAAAACAATCAGACTTTGGGATCTAAACGGTAAATGTAAATCCGTATTGACACACTCTCATGCTTTGCGAACTCTTGCTTTTAGCTACGATGGTCAAATCTTAGCTAGTGGTAGCGATGATACTATCAAACTCTGGAATTTAAAAACAGGGGAATGCAAACTTTTACAAGGGCATACTAGCTGGATTTCATTTCTAGCCTTTAGTCCAAATAGTTATCTCCTAGCAAGTGGTAGTGAAGACCAATCTGTACGCTTGTGGGATACTCAAACTCATCGCTGTCTCAAGTCTTTGCAAGGACACAGTAATGGGATTTGGGCAGTAGCTTTTAGCCCCGATGGTCAAAAAATTGCTAGTGGTAGTCAAGATAGAGTTGTACGTTTTTGGCATAGCCAAACGGGCGAGTATCTTAGCTGCTTGCAAGCACACACAAGCTGGATTTGGTCAGTAGCTTTTAGTCCCGATGGGCATACTTTAGCTAGTGGTAGCGAAGACTGCACGATTAAATTATGGGACACTGTCACAGGTCAACTTTTAAATACCTTGCAAGGGCATACTGATGCTGTATTTTCAGTTATTTTTAGTTTAGATGGCAACACTCTCATTAGCGGGAGTCTTGATGGTACGGTAAAACTTTGGAACATCAAACAAGGGTTATACCGCCAAATAGAAGGACACAAAGGCGGTATCTGGTGTATTGCCCAAAGCCCAGACGGGATGTTACTTGTTAGCGGGAGTCAAGACCAAACTGTAAAACTTTGGGATATCAATACAGGTAAATGTATCAAAACTTTGTCTGGGCATAACAGTTGGCTGCGATGTGTCGCCTTTAGTCCCGACGGACAAACTTTAGTTAGTGGTAGTGCTAATGGCGTTGTCAAACTTTGGCAAGCTAGTACAGGTGAATGTCTGCAAACTTGGCAAGCACACAGCAGTCCAGTATTGTCTATTGTCTTTAGTTTAGATGGGCAATATCTTGTCACTAGCAGCACTGATACCACCGTTAAACTTTGGGATATGCAAACCCTTGAGTGCCGTCAAATTCTCCAAGAACATGATAAGTGGGTGAGACTCCTTAGTTTTAGTCCTGATGGCAAGATTTTGGCTAGTTGCAGTCAAGATGAAACAATCAAACTATGGAATATGAGCAACTCAGGAGTTGAAACAACCTCCTCTAAAACCCTAAGAGTTCCTAGACCTTATGAAGGGATGAATATCACTGGTACTTCTGGTTTGACATCCGCCCAAATAAGGACACTCAAAATTCTAGGTGCAACAGAAATGCGATCGCCTAAGTAAAGGTCATCCAACTGCACCCATGAACGCACGATGGCACAAGCATCACTTAATTTAGCAAGTTTTTTGTACTGTATTTAAGCACAGGTAGGTTTCAACCGCTAGGCTTCTTCACCCTTAATTCCAGGTAAAGCCGCCGAAGGACACAAATCGGCAAGTACGCAAGCACCACACAGTGGATTTTTGGCTTTACAAGTTGTCCTGCCGTGATATACCAATCTAATTGACCAATTTTCCCAGTCTGGTTGCGGCAATAAGCGCATCAAATCGCGCTCGATGCGGATGGGATCTTCGTAATCAGTTAAGCCTAAACGGTAACTCAAACGCTTGACGTGGGTATCTACCGTCACCCCAGCGTTGATATTGTAAGCATGGCCAAGAACCACATTAGCTGTTTTGCGCGCTACTCCTGGCAGCTTTAATAATTGCTCCATGCTACGCGGTACTTCGCCATTAAATTCCTTGACTATCAAACTACAAGCAGCTTGAATATTTTTAGCTTTGTTGCGAAAAAAGCCTGTAGAACGAATCAAAGTTTCTAATTCTGCCACATCTGCATGTGCCAAAGCCGCCGCATCAGGAAAACGGCGAAATAACTCTGGCGTAACCAAATTTACTCGCTCGTCCGTACATTGCGCTGACAAAATAGTTGCCACTAATAGCTGTACGGGCGTTGCATAGTTGAGCGTACAGGGTGCATCTAAATATAGTTTTTTTAGACGCACCAAGATTTCTAACGCCCGTTGCTTTTTAGCTGACCATTTGCGGGTGATGCTCACTGAAACAGTCTTTGTACCCACTCCAAGTTTGCCGTATCGCGCACGATTAAGAAGATTCCCAAACCCAACAGTAACATTAATCCAGTCTGCATTACACCGTCTTGAATGTGTGTAGGTAGGGGTTTACCTCTTACGCCTTCAACTAAAAGAAATGCTAGTTGACCGCCATCTAAAGCAGGTAAAGGTAAGATGTTGAGAACAGCAAGGTTGATGCTAATTAAAGCTGCAAATTGCAATAAGTTCGCAGCATCAGAACGAGCAATTTTTGCGCCAAAATCAACGATCGCAACTGGTCCCGAAATTTGACTTGCAGTTTCGCCAAAGTTGCCAATTAGTTGCCCAAAGCCATTGACTGTCAGTACAACAATCCGCTGAAATTCGGTTGCTGCTGCACTAAAAGCTGTAAAAATACTGTCAACTTTGTGCCGTTCTACTTTGCCATTAGGCGCAAGCCCAATGCCAATACTACCTTGCTTTTTGTCGTTGAGTTGGGGGACGACTTGGACGGTAAATGTTTTATCAGCACGTTCTACCGTAAGCTCTAAGGGCTTACCAGGGCTAGTTTTGATAATTTCGCTCAAAGCCTCCATTTCTTGCAAAGACGTGCCAAATTGGCGATCGCCTGCTGCCAAAATTACATCGCCTGGTTTAATCCCAGCGTCGGCGGCGACAGTACTTACATTCGCTGCTAGTTGCGGTACTAATACTCCTGGTTGGCTAGCTTGGGGAATACCGACAAAGCCGATATGCGTCACCAGAAGTAAGTAAGCAAAAATTAAATTAGCAATTACTCCGGCGCTAATGACGATCGCGCGATCGATTACTGGACGATTGCGCAATAAATTGGGGTCATCTGGGGGAATTGTGCTATCAGGATCGTCATCAGGAAAGCCAACGAAGCCACCTAACGGAAAAGCCCTAACAGCATACTCTGTCTCTGTTCCCTGGTACTTAAATAAAATCGGACCAAAACCCAAAGAAAACCGATTGACGTGAATCCCTTGAGAACGGGCGGCTATAAAGTGACCTAGTTCGTGTATTACGATGAGAACCGCTAAAACGGCGATCGCTGCCAATACTGACATAGAAAAAATTAATCAAAAGCAACATTTCTTTAATTCTACGCTTCTTCTTGAATTAGGCGATCGCGCTTGAGGTAGGGTTGCAATACTTCCGGTATGCGTACTGTCCCATCTGGCTGCTGATAATTCTCCAAAATCGCCGCCATCGTTCGTCCTACAGCTAATCCCGAACCGTTGAGAGTATGGACGAACTGCGTGCCTTTTTTCCCAGCTTCTTTAAACCGAATTTGCCCACGTCTTGCTTGAAAATCCGTGCAATTGGAACAGCTAGAAATTTCTCGGTACTTGCCAGCAGAAGGCAACCACACCTCTAAGTCGTAGCACCTAGCCGCCGCAAAACCCATATCGCCAGTACATAGTTCTAAGACGCGGTAAGGCAACTGTAACGCTTGTAAAATTGCTTCCGCATCTTGCACTAATTTTTGATGTTCCGCTTCCGAGGTGCTAGGAGAAACAACTTTCACCAATTCAATTTTGCTAAATTGGTGCAGGCGAATCAAACCCCGCGTATCGCGCCCGTAGCTACCAGCTTCTCGGCGAAAACAGGGAGTATAAGCGCAGTGGTAAATTGGCAAGCTGTCGGCGGCTAAAATTTCATCTCGGTACAGATTAGTTAATGGTACTTCTGCTGTGGGAATCAGCCATAAGTCATCATCTGCACACTTAAAGCTTTCTTCCGCAAACTTGGGCAACTGCCCTGTTGCTGTCAAAGATGCGGTATTAACCAAAATTGGCGGGATGATTTCTTGATAGCCAGCAGCTATTTGGCGATCGAGCATAAATTGAATTAAGGCTCTTTCTAAAGCTGCACCTGCACCGATAAGCGTGACAAATCTACTTTGAGCAATCTTTGCCGATCGCTCAAAATTAAAAATACCTAACTTTTCGCCTATTTCCCAGTGCGGCAAAATATCGGGATTTTGGGGTATATACTCTTCCCCCCAACGGCGCACTTCAACATTTTCTTCTTCGCTTTTGCCTACTGGCGTAGATTCGCTAGGTAAGTTGGGAAATGCTAAAAGTAATGTTTGGATCTGGGCTACTAGTTCTTTCTCTTGAGGTTCGAGAGCGCCAATTTGGGCTTTGACTTCGTTTCCCTCTTCCCGTAGGGCGGCAATTTCGCTATCTTGAGGATTAATCCCAGCTTTGATTTTTTGCCCAACTAATTTGCCAATTTCGTTGCTGCGGGCTTGCAATTGCGACCTTTTAGCTTCTAGTTCGCGCTGCTGTTTATCTAGCTGCAACACAGGTTCTAGATCGTATTCACCGCGACGATTTAGTAGTTCTTTGATTTTTTGCGGATTTTCTCTAATCTGCTTAATATCCAGCACAGATTTTTACCTAATTTTTCTGTCAATAGTTCAGCATACAATTACTTACTATTTAGTAACGCGATTGAGCAGGAACAGCGAAGCTACAAGTCCGACGAAATGAGCCGCAACTGTATTGGTGTTGGCTTGCACGACAAAAATATCGACTGGACGAATAATTTGTTGGGGGTTGTAAATTGCTGCGCCTAACCCCTGGGGTAAAGATAGCGATCGCAATAGTAATATTCCCACAATCGCTTGCGCTCCTAAAATAGTCAGTAGCGTCCCTACCAAGTTGACAATCAATCCCAAACGCAAGACTTGCACGGTATCTGCTTTACGCGGGCGGTTGTTAGGGTTGGTCGATTGCAAGCGTTTAGCTATGCGGGTGTAACGAAATGCTATATATACGCCTATCGCTAGCGTCACAATCCCACTAACGGCTAAAACTATGCCTATTCCAGTTCCAGCGCTTCTTTGCCCTTGAGGACCTATATCACGCCCTAAACTAGCGAACAGCAAAACTAAGGTAGAAACAACTCCTAATACTGACTGAACCCAAAAACTAGTCCAGCCTGCTAAACGAAAAGAGACGGCTATTTGTTGCAGCGTAGCAGGCAGCGGTTTTGACGTTGATTTTTCTACCATAAATAATTTTTGGTGGGGTGCTGAGAGTCTATAACTTATATCTCTATTTGAGCAAGCGATCGCCACTACCAAAAGAAAAATCAACACTTATTCTTAATAACTACCGAGAGCGCTTTGCAAGGCACGAGTAGCTTTTTTGGCTTTGCTGCTGTGAAGTTAAGGTGAAGGTAAGGACAAAAAAATATAATTTCTTTACAAAATAATTGGCTTTTCTAGACTCTTTTTGCCAAATCAAAATTAATTATTTAATTTGCAAATAGAAGTTTAATTTTTTGAGAGACAATTTCGGATAAACCGTTTAAAATTGCCTCAAATCTACTCAATAATCTAAAAATGTCTACCTATGAGGGAAAACTATGAATGCAGACTAGATCTAGTCCGCTAATACGTCCGTAAAACTGCCGTTATTTAGGCAGGCTTGGCGGTATCAGTTAGTAGTTTGTGCCTAAACAGCTAGCTAATTGTTAAAAATACAACACTTAATCCATTGTTCTCGCCAATGTTTCGCGTTCACAATCTCTGTATTAAGGATTACAAATAGGCAAACATTTATGTTTGATTGACAAGCCAAAAACTGCAAAGTTTGCTTTATTTTTTGCCACCATAACTTTACTCCAGCAGGAGTTTAGCTAACCAATATCCTATGTTCAACAAAACTCTACTAGGAGAGCGATAAATGAAACTTCAGCATATCTATGAGTTTTTTCGCAATCGTCCTCCAACTTATTTAGGTCAGGAACTAGCAGTATGTTATGTATTATCAGTTCTAAGTGAAAAAGAGTCTTACGGTACAGAGCTAATTCAACTATTAGAAACTGAACATCCTCGCTATCGACTTTCGGATACTGTTTTATACAGTGCAATTAAATTTTTGGAGGACGAAAAAGCAATAACTGGTTACTGGAAAAAAGTCCAAGGGCGCGGTCGTCCCCGCCGGATGTACCAAATTAGCCCCCAATGGCTTCCTCAAGCTCAAGAGTTGGCTAGGCTGTGGCGGGAATATACAAGTAGTCCACCAGGTAGCTAATAATGGAGAAGTTGGTATCGATTAGGCTCCCTTGAATACTACTATTTTGCCCTCGACTTTTGTATTGACTTTGTTACTGGCGATTGGACTGGTTTTTTTTATTCGCGCCTCAGCTAAAGATCGCATCGAACAAGTCAAGCTAATTTCCGAGCAGCCAGAAGCTACTTTGATGACACAATTGCAACAGTATTTTGCCCAAAGGTCTTATCAAGTAATTAAGCTCGACAAGGAAACCAACTGCGTTACTTTTGAAGGGATGGTAAGACCTAGCGTTTTTCTGGCTGTTTTGCTAACTCTACTAGCAAGTGCTGGTACTCTGAGCTTGGCGTTGGTTTTATCGCTACTCTTCCCCAATTACGGTAAGTTTTTCCTTTTACTGATGCTCCTTGCACCTATGGCAGGAGTTTTTTACTGGAAAAAGTCTGCCCGCAAAGAACAAGTACTTTTAAAGTTGCAACCAAGTAATAGCGATCGCAATTTAGCCATTGCTGTCACTGCCCACCGCGATGAAATTGCTGCGCTGCAACAAGCTATTCCTTTTCATAGCGCTGAAGATTAGCTAGTTTTGAAATCCCTATTTTTGGAGTAAACGTCAGGATTTTTGCTTAAAAAAAATTACCCCACTCAAACTTAGTAGTTCAAATAGGGTTCTTTAGACTGAACTTGACTAATCAATTGTCAATTAATAAAGATACGAGCAACTAGCTTTAGTTGTGGAGTAACTATTGATTGATAATTGGTTCACGCGCGACTTCTTACTTACGCAAAGTAACTAGTTCCTTCTCGGATGGGTTTTCGAGAAATCTCAGACTCGGAAATAAGAAATGATTTTCCTCTACGTACTGCGCCCCAAATAGACCCTTTTCTGCCCAAAAATAACGGTCTGTTGTGTGTTCATTCCGTTTTACTAATAGCAGCGCTGGTGGTAAGATACCCTCCGCCAGAATATATTTTCTAGCTGCAGTTACAGGCTTATCTTCTCCACTTTCGATGCTAAACTGAGGCACGTGTTCTAGGATTCGGCGTCCTTCTTGACGACGACGACTTTTACGTTTCCGTCTCCTTGCCAACCTCTTGTCCTCCTCTTTAAACGATCGAATATTGTATTCATGGTTACAAAATCCGTCGTCAGTATATCCTTCTGAGTTTTAAAAATCAACTTCTATTAAGCGTTTGATACAAAATTGGTAAAAAATCGTTAAGATTGGGACAAAAGTTAAGAAGTTAGTTAATAAAATTTACATTTCTTAAAGAATAGACAATCGGCTAGCGATCGCAGCTTTGAATTTTGCCAAGAACTTATATCCATTGCTAACATGATGCCAGCCCCAATTGTCCCAGCGGTGTTTAAAATTTTAGTAATTGCAGAATGCTGACTAGTTCTGATTTTGTTGCTCTATGTCAAGTTCAAGTTGCTTTGCTCACTCAAAGACTGGGAGCAGTATGGAGCATCGTGTATCTAACAGAAGAACTAGTAGAACAAGGTAGTAGCGAAGCAAAGTTAATCCCAGTAGTAGCCCATCCAGAGACCTTAGCAGCGTGGCAAAGGTTGAATCCAGGAGCATTACTACCTTCAGAACCAGGCGATCGCGGATTATTTAAGTTGCCAGCAGCACCGCCACCAGTACCTTTACCTGCGTGGGAATCCTTAACCGATGACACTAAAGCACAATGTTTGCTACCCAGTCGCCAATTAGTATTGCCTTTAATGTATGAAGGGATATTAATGGGGCTGTTAGTTACGGGCAGAGAAGATAGATCCTGGAATGAGAGAGAACGTAAAGAAATTGAAACAATAGCTCAGACGCTAGCGATCGCCCGTTCATTGGATCGGCAAAAACAATGGTACGAGCAGCAATTAAACAAGCAACAGCGCTTGCAGAAGCAGCAAAGAGATTTATTAGATAACTTATTGCATCAATTTCGCAATCCATTAACGGCATTGCGGACGTT
>QQTW01004813.1_pt1 | contig 10145 bp, 9 predicted proteins | sample 1904831 | NCBI WGS metagenome assembly QQTW01 (sample SAMN09435610, study PRJNA476489) | Subsurface metagenome, whole genome shotgun sequencing project.
AGTTGAGTTAAATGCAAAGACTTTATATTTAGACGCTATTTCTGTTAGGGTGAGAGCCAACTAGACCCAATTAACTGACCAGCACTACTGACCAGCACTGATGAATTGTCCAGATTCTGATACTTTACAGTTGTAAACATTACCAAGGACAATAAGGACAAAACCGTATGCGCTACGACGTTTTCGGAATGTGCAACGCCCTGTTCGACATCCAGGCTGAGGTTAAAGACGAAGCCCTTCGGGATTTGGGCCTGACTAAGGGCAGCATGTCGCTGATCGGCGAGGAAGAGCAGAAACAGATTGTGCCCCGCATCTATACGCACATTGTCAACACCGAGGCGGGTGGTAGCGGCGCGAACACGATGATCGGCGTTGCCCTGCTGGGTGGTCGGGCCTGCTATACAAGTCGTGTCGGGAGAGATGAACACGGCACCATTTACCGTGACGGTCTTGCGGCTCAAGGCGTCCAGCCAAACCTGGGCATGACAGACGGAACCACGGGCATCTCGCTCATCCTGGTCACGCCCGACGCCGACCGCACAATGTGTACCTTTCTCGGCTTGTCGCGCGAACTAACTCGTGACGACGTGAATTTGGAGGATTTGCGCAACAGTAAGTACCTGTACATCACTGGCTACCTGTGGGATACAGACAACCAAAAAGAGGCTGTTCTGTTTGCCATGCAAGAGGCCAACGAAGCTGGTGTCAAAGTTGCCCTGAGCCTATCAGACCCATTCTGTGTCCACCGCCACAAGGAAGACTTTCTGCGCCTGCTTAAGGACCACGTAGACGTCATCTTTGCCAATGCGCAGGAGGCTCAAGCGCTTACTGACACCGATAGCCCATATGACGCAGTCAAGGTCCTCGCCCAGTATGCCGACATCGTTGCCATTACCATGGACAATAAGGGGTCGCTTCTGAGGCAAGGCGATAGTGAACACGAGATACCTGTCTATCCCGTCCAGGCTGTGGACACCACGGGCGCGGGCGACATGTACGCGGCGGGTTTATTGTACGGCCTGTCGCAGGGTCTGCCGTTAGACGTGTCGGGCAAAATCGCCTCGTATGCCGCCGCCCAGGTCGTCGCCAAACTTGGTCCGCGCCTGAAAACTATTGACCAAACCAAAATCGAGCAGATCAAAAACGGTGGAAAACTTTAGTACCAAATTGTCATGGCATCTTCCTCGCTAAGACACTTCCTAATTCTAGGCAAATAGATCCCAGGGCTGCACTGCCAGCCCAATAAAATAAAGTGAGTCCGTAATTTCCTGTCCGCCACAGATTGGAGGTGTCTAGGGCATAAGTCGAAAACGTGGTGTAAGAACCGAGAAAACCAACTGCCACTAACAATCGCAAATCAGGAGAGGTAATCATTCGTTCCAGAGTTAGAGTGACGAAGAAGCCCATCACTAGAGCACCCGTGAGATTGATCAAAAAGGTTCCGTAGGGAAACGCCGTTCCAAACCACTTGGCTGATAACACAGTCAAGTAGTAACGACTCAATGCCCCTGGAATAGCTCCTAAGCTGACCGCTATAGGAGCACGAACTGCGGGGTCTATGGAATAGACTAGCCCCAGCGTTTTGCGCCATCCAGCTAGTAAATAGTTCAAGACACCAACGCTCATCCCAATAACTCCTGAAATGTAAGTCAAATCTTTCAGAGAACACTTAGTGCAGAAGTTAACGGGAAATTGAACTGCCTTGCACCATAAGAGTAGGCTTATTTGTTTCGGAGCCGCTTAGCTAACTCAAACTGTCGCTGCCTCTCCTCCTGACGTGCTTTTTTTTCCTCGGATAGGCTAGGAAAACAGCCAGGGCAGGAAATACCTTCCTGGTAATGAGGAGAAGTCTTGTCAACTTCCGAGAGTGGATTCCCACAACTCCGGCATATCTTATAAGTGCCTACAGCCAAGCTATGACGGACGGCGGCGCGTTCATCGAATACAAAGCACTCCCCTTGCCACAAACTCTCTTCTTCTGGGATTTCCTCCAAATATTTGAGAATGCCGCCTTTCAGGTGGTACACCTCTTGATACCCTTGAGCTACCATAAACGATGAAGCTTTTTCACAGCGAATGCCGCCAGTACAAAATAAGGCAATCTTTTTATGTTTAGTGGGATCGAGGTGGTTGCGAGTATAATCGGGGAATTGGCGAAATGAGCGAGTTTTCGGATTCTGCGCTCCTTTAAAGGTACCGATACTTACCTCAAAATCGTTACGGGTGTCAATGACAGTTACTTCCGGATCGGCGATCAGGGTATTCCAATCCTTAGGACTTACATAAGTGCCAACTTGCTCCTGCGGGTCAACTCCAGGAAACCCAAGAGTAACAATTTCTTTCTTCAAACGCACTTTCATACGATCAAATGGTAGGAAGTCGGCATAAGATTCTTTGTACTCCAGATCAGCCAAGCGGGGGTCAGAGCGCAGAAAAGATAAGACTGAGTCAATGCTGTCACGTGAACCCGTGATCGTACCGTTAATGCCTTCTGCTGCCAGAAGAATCGTTCCTCTAACACTTTGCGTTTCGCAATAGGACAGCAGGGGGCCTCGTTTCTCGGCAAAGTCTAGCAGCCTGACAAATTTATAAAGTGCTGCAACAACTTGGGTCATTTCTCTAAATTAGTGGCATATATGGAAGTATATAGGTTAGGATAGCAAGGGCAGTTGAATTTATCTGCTTTTTTGTAGCTTGGGGGTATAGCTCAGTTGGTAGAGCGCCTGCTTTGCAAGCAGGATGTCAGCGGTTCGAGTCCGCTTATCTCCATTTAAAAAGATTTTGATGATTGGAAGGGGATCTGGCAACCATGAGGTTGTGTTGCAAAAACTTAGTGAGAACAGAAAACTCCTTTTGGAGCAATCAATTTAAAGATGTCAGCAATGAATTTGACCCGTTCTCTGAAAGTAGCCATTTTGCCAGTTCCTAATCCCAGTGGTAGGTTATCCTACCGTGTCCCTGTGGTGCTGTCATCGAGTTGAACTGTCAAGGCATCCAGAGCTTCGCCTGCGGTTTTGCCAATAGATTGTTTGCGACCCGCAATGCCGCGGTAGAACTCGATCAATGAATCCCAGCTATCCGTTCGTTGCGTTTCGTGCAGCCCATCGTTATGGATACTGCCATGCTCCCGAATTGGTCTTTAACTTTCCTTTTGAAGTTGAACACATCATCCCGCTCTATCGGGGCGGTGCAGATGCCGAATTCAATTGGGCACTTTCTTGCCGTTCCTGTAACCTCCGCAAAGGAACTCGTGTGCAAGGCAAAGATCCCGAATCTGAAGCAGAAATCCGCTTGTTTCACCCACGGCAGGATCAATGGGACAAACACTTTCAAGCTAAGGTTGAGGCTGGAGTGATTGTGGGAATAACCCCGATTGGTAGAGCAACCATTGCGTGTCTTGAGTTCAACAGTCGGACACAGATTATGGCGCGACAATTATGGATTCGCTTAGGCTTATTTCCATAGATCCTGATAGTATAAAGGAAAGCATCATGCCTGCAACAGCACCATTCCAACTAACTGCACTAGAAGAATTAAAGTCAGGCTTGCCGAATATCTGTGGTTGGGAAGCAGAAATCAATTCTGTGGTTCAACATGATGAGCCTGTATTCTTACCCATGACGAATCTCCGCCTGGAAGATGTCACGGCGGGATTTGCCTGTGCCCTACACATGCACCAACCCACCATCCCGGCAGGTGCTAATGGCGAATTGATTAGCAATCTCCAACATATGTTTGAACATCCCCACGAAGGGGACAACCACAACGCGGAGCCATTTACCTGGTGCTACAGCCGCATGGGGGATTTTATTCCCGAACTGATTTCCCAAGGTTGCAATCCTCGGATCATGCTTGACTATTCGGGCAACCTGCTGTGGGGGTTGCGTCAGATGGGACGAGACGACGTACTCAATAATCTGAAGCGAATCACTTGCGACGCTCGGTATCAGCCTTATGTAGAGTGGCTAGGGACGATGTGGAGCCATGCTGTCATCCCCTCGACCCCAATTCCCGATATTAAACTCCACATCCAGGCGTGGCAACACCACTTTGCTGCCATTTTTGGCTATGACGCCTTGAGGCGGGTGAAAGGCTTTTCTCCACCAGAAATGCATCTGCCCAATCACCCAGATACCGTATATGAGTACATCAAAGCGCTGAAAGAATGTGGCTATCGCTGGCTGATGGTGCAGGAACATTCCGTTGAAAATCTGGATGGTTTAGGGCTGGGGCACGAACAGAAATATATCCCCAACCGTTTAGTTGCCCGCAATTCCCATGGTGAAACCATCAGCATTACGGCGTTGATCAAAACTCAGGGGTCAGATACGAAGTTGGTTGCTCAAATGCAGCCCTATCATGAAGCAAAGGGGCGGGGCAAGCAGCAATTGGGAACTGTGACTGTCCCCTCATTAGTTACCCAAATTGCGGATGGGGAAAACGGCGGTGTCATGATGAATGAATATCCCCGCGATTTTTTGAGAGTCTGGCCTGAACTCCGCGAGCAAGGTGGGGGCAAATCTGGCGTTGTTGGACTCAACGGCACCGAATACTTGGAAATGATTGAGGCAGCGGGTGTCAACTCAGACGACTATCCTACTTGTCAGGCAGTTAATCAACACAAAATTTGGCAGCGAGTTTCCCCAGAAAATGCAACACCGGAAGCGGTAGAGAAAGCGATCGCAGAGTTGAAACAGACAGACCACAATTTCCACATGGACGGTGCTTCTTGGACCAATGATTTAAGTTGGGTCAAAGGCTACGAAAATGTTTTGGAGCCAATGAATCAACTCAGCGCTTTATTCCACAAAAAGTATGATCCACTATTGCAGCAAGATCCTACAGTCACTCAGCAATTTGAATATCAGCAAGCCTTGCTGTACAACTTATTGCTTCAGACGAGCTGTTTCCGGTATTGGGGGCAAGGAACTTGGACCGACTATGCACGCACTCTCTATCAGTGTGGTGAAGCTCTGCTTAGGCATTAAGTAGTGTTTTAGATATGGTGATTGACGATCTCTACTGTAAAGTATTGACCCTACTACCAAATCTTTGCCATCTGTAAGATAAATCCGGGTAGTTCTGGATCGGCGCTGACAGAGTTAGGTGCGTCTAAGATCTCATGTGTTTGGTTGGAACGATAGAGGTGAACTGTGTGGTTCTTGCGATCAATCAAGAAACCTAGCAATGCGCCATTGTCAATGTACTCCTGCATTTTGGCTTGTAAACTGCTCAAGGTATCGCTAGAAGACCGTAGCTCGATCACAAAATCTGGGCAAATGGGTGCAAATGAAGCTTTTTGCTCTTCTGTTAGGGTGTTCCAGTGTTCGCCTTTGACCCAGGAGGCATCAGGAGAGCGGGTGGCTCCATTTGGAAGCGTGAAGCCTGTACTGGAGTCAAACGTTTCGCCTGTGCCGTCTTGGTCAGCCCAATTTGCCAGTTGTTGAAAGGCTCTACCACTGCGGTTGCCTGTATCGGAAAACGTGGGTGGCATGATGATGACTTCCCCAGTGGCGGAGCGCTCGATGCGGAGTTCTCGATTGGCTTGGCAGAATTCGTAGAATTGCTCGTGGGACATTTGGATGATCGCCGGGAAGTTGACCATCAGGGGAATGTTTTCGGTTTGGATGAGTAGCGTTGTCATTCAGATTGCTCTACTTCATGCCGGCTATTTAGATACTCTCAATTCTAGTCACCTGTGGGTGATCCCACTCCCTTTGCTAAAAAAAAGCCCACTATGGGCGCTTTGCACCCACTTTAACTATCTCCTCATTTTGCCTTTGATTCCGCAGTTGCTCTGCTACAGCCGCCTTTTGATTTGCCGCTGTCTGCTCCAGATTCAGTTGAGTTCTACTATTGTCAGCCAGTTCCTTTTGGTCATCAACTAGCTGTTGCGAGAAATTGGCGTTATCAGTTGTGAGTTTCAAGTTGTCCTTAGCTAAACCTCTCAAGGTGATGGCGTTGGCAATCTTTTGTTTATCGCCCGAAAGTTCGACTATCTTAAATCCTGCCTCCGCATCAGTCAGTCTTTGACGCGCCTGAATTTGGGCAATCTGTGCTTCAGCAAAGGCTTTTTTGGCCGCCAGTTCGTTACGGCGGAGCTCAAATTCAAGTGACGAGCGCTGGGAAGCCTGTTCTGCTGCCCGCGCCGCTGCCTGAAATTGGGCCAATCGGTCTTCTTCCTGCTGGCGGCGTTGGATGATATCGAGCAGTTTGGTGGCGGAGGAACCTGTCAGGTCAAACAACTCTTGCTCTAGTTCCTGGCGGACTTCGGCGCTTTGTAGTGAGCGATCATCCAACTGCTTTCTGAGTTCCTCAGCGCGGGTTGAAGCGTCGATTCGATTTTGAGTCCGTGTCTGTTCCAGGTTGATCCTAGCTTTTTGTATATTTATCCGGCTCTCTTCCAGTTTTTTCTGCTTGTTGAGAGTCTGGATAGTGGTGTCAAGGACAGCTTTCTCTTTTTCCAGGTTGTTGATAACGCGGTCTAAGCGGGTTAATTCGGCAGTTCGCCGGTCTTCTATGCTTCGAATCAGTTCAAACTGGAGTGCCTTTTGTCCATAGTCTTCATTTTTAACAAGCTCAACTGGCAAAATAGAAGTTTGCCACCTGTAAATTTTCCATTGATAATCCAGTAGACTACCGGAGAGCGACCCAGTGGGGAGGAGCGAGCAACAGAAGGAGCCAAGGATGAAAGTTAGGATGGAATTAGTCATACGGGAGTGGCACTCCCACGGCCCGAAGGCGTGCGGGGTTGTCTTCAGAACTCCAATAGTATAGCCGCTGAAAAATATATAACGGAGCCAAGGGCTAACTTGATACCCTGTATCAGGTGGATACACGCTTATCCGCTATCCCCTAGTCATAAAACTCTCTCTATTTAGAAGTGAACTGGGGTTTTCTGCCTTTGGCGCTGTGTAACCACCATCCGCATACCACCCGGAGGGGCCACCGTTACACCGCGGCGGACAGGTTTGAGTGAGCGGCGGTCAGTCAAGGAAAGTTTCAAGTTTGACAAAACTGTAGCTAAAACCAGTTTCATTTCCATCTGAGCCAAGGCGGCCCCAATACAGCGACGATTACCGCCCCCAAAGGGCAAATACTCATACGGTGAAAATTGCCTCTCTAGGAAGCGCTCTGGTTTAAAACATTTAGGCTCGGAGTAGATATCCTCTCTCCGATGGGTCAAATAAATTACAGGAACCAGTGATGTCCCGGGAGAAAACTGGTAGCCCATCACCTCAAAAGGTTCATTCAAAGTCCTCGCAAAGCCAATCATCGCAATTGGGTAAATGCGTAGCGTTTCCGCGACAACGGCACTCAAATAGGGAAGTCGAGAAATAACACCAGGGTCTAAATCCTGAGCGAGTGTGTCAAGTTCCTGAATAAGCCGGTCATGCACCTCTGGTAGCTGGTCAATCCAGTAGAATGCCCACGCTAAGGCACTAGCAGTGGTTTCATGACCTGCAAACAGCAGCGTCATCAGTTCATCGCGCAACTCAACGTCAGTTAAAGACTTCCCCGTTTCATCACGAGTTAACATGAGCAAGGTGAGAATATCTGCACCGCTGTAGTCAGCTTGCTTTCGGCGTTGCCCAATTTCGGCATAGATAAGTTGATCGATTTGCTGTCTTTTTTGCACGAAATGTCCCCACGGACTCCAGGGACCCAAATCTCTTTGGAGTGAACGAAAAAAGAGCAAACTAGAACTGATTGGGGAGCCAATTGAGTCTAATAGCGAACTTAGCAGTTGCCGAAGTTGCTCGAAACGCTGTCCCGAATGTAGGCCAAAAACAGCGCTGAGGATCACGCGCAGGGAGATTTCTTGCATAGACGAACGGACACAGAAGGGTTCACCAACCTGCCACTGACTCATTACTTGTTCGGTAATACCACAGATGAGTTGACCATATGTCCGTATGCGTTCACCATGAAAGGGAGGTGTCAACAGCCGTCGCTGGCGTTGATGACGCTCACCATCTAGTAAGATCAGGGAGTTTTCTCCCAATATAGGTAGTAAAGGCCGATTCTCTCGACCACAGACAAACGTTGCTGGGTCAGCTGTAAAAATCTGCCGAATCGCCTCTGGATGACTAAAGTACACAGATAGAGGCAGATTGTCTCCTCCTATGCTAAAGGGGTCTCCATAGCGTCTAGCGTAGATCTCTAGCAAATCCAAGGGGCGAAGAATCCAGTTGATCGTCCGTAGATTTAGGAAGGAAGGCTTTCGTGGACCCAATGGTTGTTTCATAAGGTGCTCCCAGTGACGATGGATACTGTTAATTCAGCTACTTCAATGTTAACTGTTTCACACCCTACACCCTACGTCGGCGACCGAGGGCTTGGGCGATCAGCATCCCCAGAAGGGCGAGCACCAGAGGGTCAGTAAGTAAGCGGAACCGGTTGTTCTCACCCACTTCGAGTAGATTGCACACCACGGTGATATAAACGAGGTTTCCCCACAGAAACGCCACCACGAGCGGTGATGCCCCGATCTCAGCCCGACTACGCCAGGCCCTCCACAATGAGCGGGCACCGAAGACAGCGGCGACAACGTAGGCGAACACGATGAACCAGGCAATGCGCACTTGTTGTGGTCGGTAGTGTCGACTGACAGCGGGTGGTGTTGTGGCACCACTGCCTTCGAGGGTTACGCCACCAAACACACGATTGTAGAACTCAGCGAGGCTAGCTACGTGGGCTCGGTTGTCCGATACCGCGAAGAAGTCGCTCGACGGTAAGAAAAACGTCTGGAAAGAGGACCGTAAACCAGCCAAATAGGCCATCGGACGCCACCGCAGTACCCACTTTACGTCGGTCAGGTAGCGCTCTGAGATGGCAATGTAAGCGAGATTGTTATAGTTGGTGTGATATCCACCAGCAGTGGTCGGGTCGACTTTACCCTTCACCGGGTCATCAAGCACGGCTACACCAGTGAGAGGTGGCATCGGTGCCAAGCCTTGGTACACATGCAGGGGACTGAATGGCTCGATTATTGCGTAGGGCGAGAGTTCATGGCGAGCTATCAACTGACGGCGTTCGTCCTCATCGAGTTGGAAAGTGGTCACCTTGGCTAAGCTCATCCCAAGCCAGGTGCTGGTAGTGGGAACTCCAAACAGGTAGGCATTCTTGACGTACACTGAGCAGACCACCACCAGTGGCACCGCCGCTAGAACCACTACCCGCCGCCAGTCGGCCCGCTGGTGATAGTGGTGTAATACAAGCACCGCTGTCCACGTGGCGAACCAAAGCAGGTGGAACAGGCTACGGAGCAGCAGCATTGCGGCCAGCGAACCGAGGAAGACTGCTGCGTCGCTCAATCGGTGGTGGTTGGTGTAGCGTTGCAGTGCTAAGATTGCCAGGCATAGCATCAGGTTTAGGGGCAATTCGTACAGAAGCCAGTTTTCGTAGAGAAACACTGAGGGACTGGTGGTGAATACTAGTGTCACCACGGCGGCGATCGCCGGCGGCACCCCTAAGCGGGTGAAGATACGGAACAGGCACAGCGTTAGACCCAAACTAATCGCCAGGTAGGCGAACTTGAACACTATTTTGTAGTGGGTGGGAGCAACCTTCATAACAGCGCCAATAAAGAGGTTGAACAGCGGCGGTTGCCCATGTAGGTGCCACACGCTGTCAAGCAGGTGGTGCTGTAGAGTGCTAGCGTCTAAGAGTTGGTAGGCGTAGAAGATCGGTTTGTCGTCAAAGCGGACGCCTGTAATGGCGATGGCAATCCGCGACATGACAAAAACCACTATCATGACGGTTCTCCAATCCTTGTAGTTCCTGCGATAACGAGCAGATATGCGCCAATCATCACTGCCTTTTATCTGTTGCATACTCTGGTTCTCTTTATACTATTTCTGCTATTTTTTCAATTATCAATGGGAAGATTTTTAAAGTTTGTTGATACGCTACTTTTTATGCAAGCTTAAAGTTGTGTACATTGTGTCAATAAATGCCTACAATTCTGCAATCAATCGATTGTTCCAACGGGTGAGCAGGTCTTTTTTAGACTTAATAGCATACAAACAGATTTAGAACACTCCTACTATATTGTTGTCTATCAAGTAAAATCAAAAATTGTATAAATGCCAATGAGTGTATTGCTTAATCATAGGTTTCGCCTAAGTTCAATTAATTTGGGT
>QQTW01004814.1_pt1 | contig 10145 bp, 12 predicted proteins | sample 1904831 | NCBI WGS metagenome assembly QQTW01 (sample SAMN09435610, study PRJNA476489) | Subsurface metagenome, whole genome shotgun sequencing project.
TGTACTTATGATGACGTAGGATGGCCAGAGTCTGATCTGTTGCTACCATCTGGTCAAGACAGACAATCGGACCGTTTAGCGAAGAAAGTTCTCACCGTCGAACCTGTGCTGTTGGAATAGTCGGAATGATTGGCAACCGCCGACCTGACGGGACGGCTCCTGTGCCATGGATTTGCGTTGGGGTAACACCCTGTTGTGGATCTGCGAGCGCGGCTTGATCTGAAGCGTAACGATTCCTCCGCAGTCTTTCAAGCTCCCTCTCTCCTGCGTTTGCATTAGCTCCGAAATCGTACTTGTAATTCCATTGGTCAACAAGACGTTGCTCTTCAAACTGAGCAATGCTTCTCGACCTATAGTCATTAGCGGGTCCTCTTTCACTGCATTTGATTTCAGGCTTCCTCTGCTTCGCTTTCAGCCTCTGGCCTAGCTCTCCGAAAGGACGCTGCCAGGTCCGGATGAAGTCGAAAGGAGCCAGTTCGAAGAAGTCAGTCTCACATGGCAAGAAGGTCAGAGAGGAGGCGTGGTCTCCGAAAATTCTGTGCTCTTCCAGAATGTGGTCTCCAAGAATGACGTCCGAGCAGCAGCCTCTCAACACTGCGAATGTGATTGGAATGCGCTCCCCAGATTCGAACGTCCAGTGGGAGTCCACACAACCCTCAGTTTCCTGACAAGTTCCGTCCGCAAATTGTACGTATTCGCGATTGTTGCTTATCGTTAAACCGTGTGCCAGGGCATACTCCAAGCTCATGACGTTCCTTTCTGCACCAGTGTCTGGTATCGCAAGCACATCGTATTCATCCGCCAATTTGCCTCGGAGTCTCTGGCTATTTCCCCCTAAATAGGCAAAGCGAGCAAAGCTGTTGAACGTCGAGAAACGGCATCGAGTTAGCCGATGCCGGTATTTCGAAAGTGTTTGCGTAGCCGTCAGAAACTCGTTACCCAGGATCAAATCATAGATACAATATGGCAGGACGTAACAGACAACAGGGATGGGCGTCTCTCCGTTCTCCGCGAATGCCCAGCTGAGACGAACAATGCCTAGCATCGATCATCAACAGAGCTTATTCTTCCAGCGATAACTCGGTACTTACCGATGGATTTGGTCTTCTGTGAGTTACCAAGCTCGAACTCACATGGAGACCCTGTAACCTCCAGGCCTAAACATTCTGCATAGGATGCTGAAATGACATTCTTCCTCGACCCTGTATCTGCCAGCGCCGAGACATTCCGACCATTCGAATACCCCGAAAGACCTTGTTTGATTTTGAATTGTGGTCTATCAAGTCTGGATTCCGGTCTACTAGATCCAAGGAGTTCATGCAAGACTTTAAATTGACGGTTCAAGAAACGTTTTAGACCACGGTTCATGATACGGGTCAAGGGGTTCAAACCAAAAATTTAGAAGGTCGCGGAGAAAGTCCACGAAGAAAGAAGGATACTGGATGCAATTTTTGCAGAGATTAAGACCACAACATGAAGAGGGGATTAAATAAATTAAGGCGGTTATTTCCAACTGCTTTCATTGTAAGGCTGCGAGGCAGTCCGTAGATTGCTGGCTTCGGCCGCAGCCTTCCCTCAGCCCCACCGCCTGCAGTTGTAGTACATGAGTAAGGTAAGATGAGGTCGGTACGGTAAGCTAAAAGACTGCAAGCAGAAAGCATACTATGATCGTCGAAGAAAAAGTATTACCGCGATAAAAACAATATGAGATGATTACAACCCTCGATATATGTCAACATCCAGACCAAGCGCAGACATTGAGTTGGCTATCCCATCCACGCAAAGACCGACAAGGCTGGAAGGTTACCCATCATTTGCGCAGTTCATCGTGAGCGACAGCGACGCGGCCATCTATCGCAAATATGCACATTTGAGCGCGAGGAACCTGCTCTACCTGCAAAGTGAGCTCCACGAGTTGCAAGAACGCTTGCAGGACTTGGATAGAGAAGATGCGAAAGACATACACAATCAAGATGTACGGAAAGTCGCTCGCGAATGGAAATATTACTCTGATCCCCTCAATGCAACCGCATGCCAGCACAGAGAACTACAAGCAGATATCAGAATGAAGATCAAGGAATATCGTACGTCGTTCGTCCCTATGACGAGACGCAAGCGTAGCTGAGAGTATCAATCGCGGTGTAGACGAAGCTCTGTTGCTGGAAAGCCGCATCCTAGCCCTCAGTTCGCCATCTTCAAGAACATTACACGCTTTTAGAAGATGGTTCAATTTGGATTCAATCCCAAAACTTTGGGGTAGAGATCGCCGGCTCTTCGACGATGAACAAGATCTTGTGGCTTTAGCCCCTGCCGATAACGATCGGCTCAACCTCTTTTTGAAGGCCTATTTCGGATGGTTCTTCAGACAACGAGATAGTACCATGCATGATGGTGGCAGCAGCGACCTTTTCTACTATCCTCAACAACGCATTCAGACTGCTGGCGCCGTACTATCCATCACGTTGAGCGCTGTACTGCTCGTCGGTGCAATAGTGTGCTTGCTACGGGTCGCCGATAGGAGTATGAATCTGAGAGTGGGCTTGATCGTACTATTCACCTGCATGTTCGCTCTGGTGGTTGGTCTCATCACGAATGCACGGAGGGCCGAGATTTTCGCAGCAACAGCGGCGTAAGTTTCTCTCAACAGATTGCATGAGAGCTAATGAATGCTAAATTCTGTTAGATACGCGGCTGTACTGGTCGTATTTGTGAGCAACAATTTTCAAGACGACGTGAAAGCGTGAGGATTATCGAAATTTCCACAGATCCGAGACATTAATTTCCGCAGCAGGGACCTTCCTGGGCAGCCGCTTCAAGCTTCCTAGTCTCCACAGGGAAGCGTAAGTCTCCGCGAAAGTCAGAGACAAAAGGAAGGATATCGACATAGGGAATCCTATGTAAATAAATACTGCTAATTGACATGAGTTTTGCAACTATATTGTATGTACCAACAGTCCGTCAACGGCAAAAGATGTATACGAGGGACCCATGCACTATAATATGAGTTCGAGTGCAATGGATCAAGATATTCGCGTCAGTACAGGAGCGCAATCAAGCTATTGTGCTCAGGTGTAGCACGATTGCGCTCCCTAGCGTTGAACATTGATTTCAAAACCTCTTTCGCCTTTCCTACACTTCACAACAGAGGGCCCTTTCTCGCACACTTGTGAACACAGCTAGATGATATGATGTCGGAGGCGGACTGCTAGTGAGCAAGAGTTGCGCCTTGCCTAATCGATGGCGTTCTATTGACAAGAGTGTGACCTGGGGGGTCATATTGTCCTGCAGTGCCCCTTGTTCCCCCCTCACGACCACCAGCTTCTGTATCCCTCCTGGCAAGCGCGACATTGACTGATACCGAGTCCTCGGAATCATCAGGATGCTCTCCACTTGCGTCATCTGGATGTAATGGCGTCTGTGCTGTCGGCTCTGTGCCGCTACCGCTGACAAGTTGTGCGTGTTTGGCACTTTGCTCTGCAGTGATCTTAGTCAAACAGCTTCGTGCGATGTGATCTAGACGATAAACTTACGAGAGTACAAATCTTTGAAAGTCAGGGCGATCGAAATGAGGAGTAGGATTTGGACCACTTGACCGAATCCCCATTCATTCTCGTCCCCTTTTATTAGGGATTTAGGGATGTGTCGGTGGCTGATAATGGTCCATATGCCGAAAGAGAACCAAAATATGTCCATACATAAACTCATTGCAACAGATTCCATGATCGTCGCGATCGAAATCAATGCCTTTTTAGCAACTGACACCAACGTCCACGCCGGCATGAATAAGATTGGTGCCAGAAATGATTTCCACCCTCCTTCCGAGATGAGGGTCACTATCCTGTCTTGGAGACGGGCGATGTCGCGTCCCATTCTTTCGACAGGTCTCTCAAAAAGTAGAATGTTGATCCCGTCATTTTTAAAGATGAAGGCGATCGAGGTGCTATAGTTGTAGATCAATAGCACCATACGAATAGCCATATATTTTGCCGGCTCTCCACCCAAGTGCATCAAGAATCCATCCAAAAGACACTGAGCCGGGATATTCCAGCTGTCGTACCATTGACGATGTCCTTGGAAGGCGTACGAAACCATTAGGAAGACAGCCATGACCAGCGTCAAGCATACTCGCCGATTACGCAATGCTGGATGCTCAGAAAGATAGATATGCAGTACGACAAGCGAAGATAAATTGGTATTGGATGAGAACCACGCTAAGTCTGATATGATACCGAAGTGGTGTACCGAGATAGAACAGTGCTTGATGAATCCAGTGATGAGGATTGAGATACCCACAAGAAGTTGCTGGTCGCTAAGGGCTAAGATGAGTGATTCCATTACTGGTTGCCAGAATTTGAAGCGCTTTTCCCCGACCCGTAGGAATGGAATCTTCTGGAGCTGTGAAACAAGCAGCCGGTCGATTGCATTATCGTTCGATCCTCGAATCATCCCAAAGATGAGACTGGCGGCGGCGATGGTAGTCGTCAGGAAATTGCTGGTGACCATTGCGACAATGACCTGGGTGAATTCACAGTCTGCTTGATGGTAACATAGGGACCGGATCAGAGACTTACCCCGATACCTGCGATGTCAGGATCAGCACGGAGTCTCCTGAAGTCGTTTCCATCAAACCACAGAGTGCAGTTGGGTGCTGCGTTGCCACAAGTATTCATCTTTACACATTCATAGACTCTATACTAGGGATACATCCCGAAGAATTTGCTAATTCCTTCCCACCACGAGGGGCACAATGCTCTGATTGCCTTGCGCTAACCAGATGGTGTGAGGATGGGCAGCCTTCTCCGCCATTGTATTGCAGGCGTGCAGGCGTGCAGGCGTGCAGCAGTGCAGCAGTGCAGCAGTGCAGCAGTGCAGGAGTGCGACCAATCACACACTACATACGAGACGCATTGTGGTTCAGAAATTACAAATAAAACGCATTGTGGTACACCATGGTCGAACTCTGAACGTAATAGTCCAAATGGTTCAACAAAACATTCATATATATGCAAGTGGTGCAGGTGCACAAAACCAAAGGGAAACGGCTGGGAAATAGCGAAGATATTCTCGATATGAAAGGAAATGCAGAACATGACATACGGATGCCACTCGAAATAGTAGCATTGTGAGATAGAAAATCGGTGAATCATTTGTTCGGTTTATATACATCCATCGCCAATCCAAAGGTGGCTCTATCCAAACCATCCATATAACGCCCACTAATGCTCGCTGAAAAGTGCTTACAAGTTATCGTCATCGCCTCATGCTGCATGGTCAATTATACATTTGCGGTTCGGTATGGCTCATAGGCCGTCGGCTTGTTGCCGATATTGGCCAACGGTACGCCATGATGGGGTGCCTGGTATCCCGGCCCTGACTGAAAATGCGGCGCACCATCACGGTGACCGTAAGGGCTGTCCACCCTCTCGTAGGTTCCTTTCCTGCCTGACTCATCGCCATACTTGATCTTGTTACTCCTCCCCGAACAACAACATGAGCTGACCAGCCAGAAAAGGCCTGCGCCAAACGAGAAGCCCACGGCCAGCCATACAACGACGAACATATTGTGGCCCAGCGAACCATGAATGTTGTATTTCTTCACCGCGCCGTTAAAACTCCCCATGAGCGTGGCGTAGAGGATTGTGGCCGTCAATGCAAAGCCGAGGAGGAAAACGCTGCTGACGGTGGAGACGATGGTAGCGACGAGGCTGCCGAGACGGCTGAAGAGTGCGAGAATTCCGACGAAAATCTCGACAATGGTGGTGACAACTGCGACAACGTAGGCAATGAACATCCATTTGGCAGCTTTCTGATATGCGTCCAATCCAGCACGCAGCTCTTTGCTGAAGAGTTGGTCCACACCGGTGTTGTTGAGACCCCAAACCTCGACTGGGTTGAACCAGAACTGGTTCTTCCGTGGCGAGCAGTAGGTCACTTTGTCTTTGCCGTCGTCGAAGTCGCCGGCACAGTAGTTCCAGAGTGAGACATGGTAGAAATCCTTGACGTCAAGTGCGTCTTTGGCAAGTTCGGTAGTTTGGTTGATGATAGCGTCGGTCAGAGGGTTTTTAGGAATGTTGAGTTCTGAAGGGCTGACATTGATGTTTGTCGTATTTGCTCGGAAAAAGTAAAGGCTGTTGTAAGTGGAGTTGTTCTTGTTGGTGCCACCCAGACCAACGATGATGAGGCAGATGAGGGAGGCGATGGTAAGGGCCATAGGCGTGAAGATACACGCAAAACGACCTGCTTTGCCCATGGCGGCGATAAGTCGGTAGTCAAGTGAAGGTGGTGTAGGTGCAACGGATAGCGAGCGTGTGTAAAGGATTGATAGAATCTGTACAGCAAGACCAGAGGTTTGTCTTATGTATGTTGACGTTGTTGGGTGGAGACGGGCAGGCGAAAAGGCTAAAGAGGCTAAAGAGGCTGCGTGGCCATGTGGGGCTATGCTACCGGCTTGGCGCTTTTCTATTTCTATTTTTAGTCTCGGCTCAGCCCTACCCTCACCAGCCGCTCATCAGCAACGACCGCAATACCTATGTTACACTGCACGAGATCCCGATCATATATATATATATATATATTAGCATTGCTCTTGACCTATGCTCCCAGCTCGGCATCGAACTCCTTCCTGTTCAAATCCTTGCTATGAATTCGTAATGGACCCAATTGGCTGCGAGTTGCCACATTAATTACGTGGATATAACATCTATACCTCTCTTCTAGTTATATAGGAGGACAGTACTATGACTGCCTCTAGGTCTGTTGCCTTCTCCTGGCAGCAGCCATCGCCAACCTTGTTCCTGAAGAAAGGGTAGCGGTCGCCTCGAATCCAGTCCACCGCATCTGCTGTATGTTTTCATCAAAGGATCATTGACATTGGTCGACTTGTAGATCATCTCTGAGTCAAATACTTCCGACCTCGACCTACTACAGCTCATGCTGACCGTGACGTTCTGGTCTGTTCGAGGAGACTTTGCCATCTAGTACAATGTAGCTGATCTATTGGATACTAGGAGCGATCGGTATGGACCAGCTTGATTATCTTACCCAAGCTTTCCGTCCATACCGACTCGGTCGTTGTCATATTCCTTGAATTTGGAGATCTGACCCCTCCAGCATTAGAGAGGAGGCAAAGCAAGAGGACCAAGTAGGTGGGTTATGCTGAGGCGGACTGATCATACATCAACGTATTTGCCTTGAAGGCTGCGTCACACCGCCGGGTCCTCCACCACAAGAACGGGTCCTCCCTTAGAAGCTGACAATCCGTACAAGCATTCGAGAGGCGTGCCTCACGTGACTTTCTGGCCCGCAACTTATCCTTAGACACCACCTTTTCTTTAACCACCTTCTATTACTCTATGCTACACCACCTCAACGCCATCTTAGAAGCTGAGACGCGCATAACTGTAGGATCCATATAAGTAGCACGTCAAAAGAGATCTAGCGTGCGCGAGCCATGTGCATCGAGTAGGAAATCCCACCACTAAAAATCGTTGGAGAACATGGGGGCGATGCAGAGTGTTTATATAGAGGGGGGAAAGCAAAATGCTTGTGCGGATAGTCAGCTCCCTCCCTTATGGCAGCCATCATTCAGCCTGCGACAGCGATTGCCTGCTTGCGAAGCACATCGCCGCATCACCGCATCAATGCAACCACTGGTGAAACGAAGTATTAGGCTAACACCCTGGAGTGCGGCGTATTACAGGAAAATGGAGAGTTTACCTCTACATCTCTCCTGAACTTTTCCTACACCGTGATTTTCTGATTTGCCGCTTGTGTTTCCTTTCCTCCGTACTTATCGAAGTACTTCCTCTCGACCGTCTCTATCTGTACATCCGGAGAGTCGTGCAATGCAACTTCACCACTTGACCACAACGATCTCCACCGTCACCATCACTATCCTTCTCACCCACTTCAGCCTAGTCCTCGCTCAAGAATGTTACATGCCGGATCGCAAAACTGTCGCCACGGGGTACACACCCTGTAACACCAGTGCCATAGTACATACTGGTGGTACCAACTGTTGCGCTTTCGGCGCCGCTTGTCTGAGCCCTGGTCTTTGCTACCTTCAATGGGATATGAGCATCAATACCGGCGCATGCACAGACAGCACTTGGAGCACAAAGTCCTACTTTCAGGGCTGTCCAGTCGGTCGGTAACCCTGCTTCGTAATCCTAATACTACCTTGCCTAAGTCAATGAGTTATAGATATACGTGACTGGCTTGCTAATCCGTCTGAGGAGCCTCCTAGACTACGATTCAGACAATGTGAATACCCTTCACCGTTGCAACGACAACCAATGGTGCTGCTCCCTGGGCGGTAATGTCACCAGTTGTTGCAATGACCCGGATGTCATAAGCTTCGACGTCCCCCAAGTGGAAGGCGCCGCCAGAATCTTCAACGGCTCCGCTTTCGCCCCCGGCTATGCTCTGATTCAAGCAGAGGGCTCCACTGCAAGTGCTGCAGCTACGGAACCGACTTCCACAGTAACTATCAGTGGGAATACCTGTCCCACGGTTGACAGCAGTGGCGTCACCTGCCCAGCTCCCTCCACCAACAAAGACGGCGAAGCCACAATAAGAGTGGGCGTAGGCGTTGGCGTGGGCATCGGTGTCCCTTTGTTGTTTGCATTGGCCACCACGGTCTTCGCCCTATTTAGGGAAAAGCAGCGTAGTCTCGAGTTTCAAAAGCAGGCTGCTGTGGCTGCGCAGCAATTTCGGTGGGAGCAGCCTGGCAGTGGGAGTGTCCATGAGATGTGTGGTCGGATGGGTGATGATGGCGCTAGGGAAATGGTGGAGAGTAAGGTTCTGAGAGAGATGAGTACGTAGCTGACAGTAAAGGAGGTGGGTGCAGGACTGAAGTGTCCTTGAGGCTTCTGTGACTGAGATAACCTAGACACATTGATACTTCTATGTGTAGCGATGGCGCTGGAGGTCACTGGCGATCTTATGAAAAGAAGCCATAATGCCGGATCGTATGTCGATGGCTGCTTCTCCGGCACTCTTTTTAGATGCAGCCCGCGTCCATTTCAACACTTCACGTTCGTCCCCTTTCCAATTATGCGTTAAAGATGAGGCAAAACAAGAGAGGGGTTATATGCTGAGGAAGGGTTGTTACCTACGGGGCAGTCTACCTACATATACCAGTCTTCAAGATATCAAAATTTGGTACTAGCGAGCTGCTATCTGAGTGGGATATGGTGGATTAATTGGTCTCCTCAGCCGCCATGGTGGTGAGCATACATAAAATCCCGAGAGCGTATCTCACCGTTCAGCAGGGGTAGAGGAAAAGCGCGTAGACTTGGATTGATGCGTTTTCTATTGTCTTAACCGAACTGGGCATATCATAAGAGCCTCGGTGATTGTTGTCCTTCACCTTTGCGCCAACAACCGCGGAGGAGGCATTAGCCAAGTCCACCGTTGACGAATCAGCAGACCAAGCATACTGTACCGTTGACAGGGCTGCTCCTCCTTTACGCGCCATTTTCTTGCGAATATTAATCAATCAAGAGCCGTCGAGTCCGCACTTCGAAGCACAACATATAGAAGGTGAATAAAAATATTACTTACTAAGGTTCTACGACATCTATAATCTCGCCCTACAGAGCTCGACGCATTCAAATGTTTGCAATCTACAATAAAGGAATATTTCCACAAAAAAGGAACCACCGAAAGGCGAAATTGGTAAGTTCCTTTGTTTTCGTACTATTCCAGTCGAACTATTATAGAAGGTTTTTGAATACGTATCATACACAACAGTAGCCAAACGATATTATTGATGCAACAGTGCTGTTCGCCCTAAACAGAGTACATTGCCATACGACGAAAACATTCTCGCGCCCTTAATTACTTCGTTAAATTAACATAATCCCAGAAAAACAATACAATCTAATAACTCCTTTCTGAACCCCTAGCGTACTGATACATAAAAAAAAAATCATCCGTTGATACTCCTCCTAGCTCCCCCACGAGAAACAACCTCTGTGTTTCTTTTTGCCCTCTTCCTCGTCATCCGAGCCTTCCTCATCACTTGAGTTGCTCCCATTATCCGAGCCTTCTTCATCACTTGAACTTGTCCCATCATCCGAGTCTTTCTCTTCATCCGAGTCTTTCTCTTCATCCGAGTCTTTCTCTTCATCCGAGTCTTTCTC
>QQTW01004815.1_pt1 | contig 10144 bp, 7 predicted proteins | sample 1904831 | NCBI WGS metagenome assembly QQTW01 (sample SAMN09435610, study PRJNA476489) | Subsurface metagenome, whole genome shotgun sequencing project.
TAGAAACTGTAAATCATCTTTGCAGTTATTCAAGGCGTACATCACTAGGTATTTCAGGAAATCTTCGGCCAAGTCCATGTTGTCGGTCAGGTCGTAGAAAGCCATTTCGGGCTCAATCATCCAGAACTCAGCTAAATGGCGGGTGGTATTCGAGTTTTCGGCCCGGAAAGTAGGTCCAAAAGTATAAATCTCCCCCAGGGCCATAGCAGCTACTTCGCCTTCCAACTGTCCCGAGACCGTTAGGTTAGTAGTTTTACCGAAAAAATCTTGGGAAAAATCAACCGTTCCAGCTTCCGTCTTCGGTGGATTGGCGATATCCAGCGTTGTTACCCGAAACATCTGCCCTGCTCCTTCGGCATCAGAACCGGTAATAATGGGCGTTTGCACGTAGTAAAAACCTTTGTCGTTAAAATACTTATGCACCGCATAAGCCATTGCGTGCCGGATGCGAAACACCGCTCCGAAAGTATTTGTCCGTGGCCGTAAATGAGCAATCTCGCGCAGAAATTCCAGCGAATGACCTTTTTTCTGTAAGGGATAGGTTTCCGCATCAGCTAAGCCTAATACCTCAATGCTTTTGGCCTGCACTTCTATTGTTTGGCCTTTACCTTGCGACTCTACCAACGTACCGGTTACCGCTACACAGGCTCCGGTGGTTATATCTTTTAAGCTTTCTTCGTTAAATTGCTGTACATCGGCTACCACCTGAATGGTATTAATGGTGGAACCGTCGTTTACGGCGATAAAATTTACAAATTTGTTTCCGCGCTTGGTTCGCACCCAGCCCTTTAATAATACGTCCTGCCCTACGGCAGTACCTTGCAGCAAGTCAGCAACTTTAGTTCGTTTCATTTTTATAGAATAGCCAGTAATAGGTAGCAGAAAAAATGCAGCAGCTTTGCTAGATTATATAAACCTTAGATTTATTATTCATTACCTAAGATCTGCTACCGAATTGGTCACAAAGTAACGATATTTTAATCTTTTTTTTAGAAGAGGAGTAAAAATATCATATTTTTGAAAAGCCAACTAATTCGCCGGTAAGATGACCCGAATATGCAGAGACTCGATTTAAAACAACTTTTATCCCAGAAACTTTCGCCGCAGCAGATCCAGTTTATCAAGCTGTTACAAATTCCTACGGCCGAACTGGAAACCCGGATAAAAGAAGAGATGGAGATGAATCCGGCTTTAGAAGAAGGTTCGGAGGAAGATAAAGAGCGCACCGATGACGAGGAGGACGGAGACAATGACGATGATTTTGATGCGGACGATAGCTTAGACGAAGATTTTGAAGAAGGCAGTTCCGACGAGGCATACGAAGGTCCGGAAGATAATACAGGAGACGATGGAGGCGATTTAGATTTAGATGATTATCTTCATTCAGATGAAATTGCGGGCTATAAAATGCAGGGCGACGGTCCCGGGGAAGAAGAAGATCGCGACATGCCCCTGGCCGGTACCTCCACGTTAATTGATTCGCTCCTAGACCAATTAGGGTTTTTAAATTTAGACGAAGAGCAGGAAGCAATAGGCATGCAGCTCATCGGCAGCATTGATAACGATGGCTACATCCGGCGCGAGTTAAGCTCTATTGCCAATGACCTGGCTTTTTCGCAGAATATTGAAGCCACTGAACCGGAAATAGAAGCTGTTTTACGTAAAATTCAGACTTTCGACCCGGCTGGGATTGGTGCCCGCGACCTACGGGAATGCTTGCTGCTGCAACTCGAGCGCCACGATCAGGACGAAGATTTCCTGAAATACCTAGTGATGTACGCCTTGAATAACTGCAAAGATGATTTACAGTTTCTAAATGATATGTATGATAAGGAACTGCTGCAACGTCTTAACTTTGTAGTAACCAACAGTTTTGAGCGGTTAGAATACACTCAGGCGGTAGAAATACTGAAAACTGCCAAGCAAAAATTTGAATACCCGGTAGAGTGGGGCACTGATTTACAAAGCGAGCACGAGCGGTATTTAGTGGAAAAACATTTTAAAAAGCCGGTTATTCTCACCAATTATCCCAAACACATTAAAGCGTTTTACATGAAACAAAACGAAGATGGCAAAACGGTGCGGGCCATGGATGTGCTGTTTCCGGGAATCGGCGAAATTATTGGTGGCTCGCAGCGCGAGGAAAATTACGAAAAGCTGGCAGCCCGTATAAAAGAAATGGGCATTCACGAAGAAGAACTGTGGTGGTACCTGGAACTACGTAAATTCGGAACCGCCCCGCACGCCGGCTTTGGTCTGGGCTTTGAGCGCTTGATCTTATTTATTACCGGTATGGGTAACATTCGCGATGTTATTCCTTTCCCGCGTTTCCCAAAAAGCGCAACGTTTTAAATTAGCTATTAGATTAACAGGAAGAAGGAAGAAAGCCTGCTGTAGAAACAGCGGGCTTTCTTGTTTATTTTACTCCAAAGTTTAAAATTAACGCTACTACAGATTGTACCTGGTGTAACCTCTATTAACGCTACTAGTAACAGATAGGAGATACGTGCCAGATTAAATTATAAAAGCGTATTGATTTAATGAAGTACAATAAATGCTAAAAATATTTACTTTGTTGCCAATTAAAATAGTAAATAATAAACCATGTACTCTTTATTTCGTATAATTTTAGTAAAAATGAATAACTATGAAAGTAAAAGTAAATGAGAAACCTTTTTTATCAGATGGTCGCCATGTTGTAACGATTACTGAAGTAGAAGAAGGTACTAGTGAAAATAAGAATGTGCCTTTTATAAATTGCCGGTTAGAAAACGAGGAAGGATTTGTGAACCAGCGTTTTTATTTAAGCGAACCGGGTCAGCCTATTTTGGCTGGTTTCCTGAAAGCTGCCGGTATAGAAAAAGAGGAAATAGACACGAAGGAGTTAATAGGGAAAGTTCTGTCCGTGGAAGTAGAAGACCGTAGCTACGAGGATGCTGATGGTAAGGGAAAAACCATTAAGCAAGCCACTAATTTTCAAGTGGCCGGCCAAGCCGATACCTCTAATAGAATTTAAGACTGAAAACAAAGAAGGAGCCTCGTGGCTCCTTCTTTGTTTTCAGTCTTATTATTTAAAATAGACATTCCTCTTATGTTTATTTTAAATAATTGTTTTTAATTCTTTTCTAAAAAATAAGCTGGAGAATTTAAGGCATTTGTTTTCACTAGCATTAATGGTCAAGAGAGAATTTTAATAATTTTAAACTATATCCTCTTTCCTTGTTCTATAGTCAGTAATTGGTGTGGTATTTTCGTAGTCTTTGTTCGGTGGGGCAATGTTTTCGTAAGCTTCATCCGCCAGAAACTTCTTCCTCGCTGCGGGTAGCCTTTTAAGGCAGCTACTACCCGTTTGGCGGTGAACCCACCAGCTTAGTGGCACCTCCATACCCAATTTAAAGCGTTGGTGCTCACATGCCGTTGACCTTCTGGTTGTCATCTAAGCCAATTTACTGATTCTGAAAGAAGGATCTTTTAAGCGTACCTGTTGTGCGTCTTCTGAGCCCACCTCTTCCGTTCAGACTTTCCTGAAGCTTTTAAGTGCTTTGTCCGTAGCGAATATAGTATCAGCCATTTAGTAAAGCCATTAGGCAGATTGCGCTAATGGTTGCCTACACGCCAGCACCAGCAAATAACATCTACCAAGTTTAATAGAGAATGTTTATGTTACTCGGGTAAGAATACATTAGATACGTTTCTAAGGTAAATCTGGGAGTTGTGGCTAACCGGAAAACACCAGCTCCGGAGTTGGTTCACTAAGATCTTACCAACTGACTTAATTTTTTACTCTTGCTACTAAATTTAAATTAACGTTAAAAGTTCTCAAATCTGGATTTTTGGATGCGAGTATTACCAATCAACAAATTGGCAAGAGCCGGTTTTTTGTTTGCTTTAATCTTGAAAAAGATCCTGAAATGATAAATAATGTAGTTAGGGAGGTTTTTAATAACTAAATTTTAATTGTAATTAGCCCAATAAGAGTATAATAGTTTAACTATTTGCTTTTTGCCGGAAAGGTATTGAAGTATGACGAAGCAAAAATGCATTTTTCTGGATCGCGACGGTGTATTAAACGTAGAACGCGGCGATTACACTTATTTACCCGAAAATTTTATAATAGAAGAAAAGGTGCCCGAAGCACTGGCTTTACTTAAGCAACACGGTTATTTACTAGTTGTAGTTACCAACCAGGGCGGATTGGCGAAAGATTTGTTTACGCGAGCACAAATGCGGGCCTGCCATCAAAAGCTGCAACAGCATTGTTTTAACCTGATTGATGCTATTTATTATGCGCCCAGCCATCCGGCTGTTTCAGCGTCTTTGGCGCGAAAACCTGGTTCGCTGATGCTGGAAAAAGCCATGGCCCGGTTTAACATCACCCCCACAGACTCGTGGTTGGTGGGTGACCAATTACGCGATATGCAGGCTGCCGAGAAAGTAAACGTACGGGGTATTTTAGTGGGCGCACATCCGGCTGGAACGCATATGTACCAACTTAAAAACTTGTGGGAAGCGGCCCGCTATATTACCACCCAGGCATAAAAAAACCGGCCCAGGCCGGTTTTTTATATCTTGAAAAAGCGTTAGTGCGGATTAACTTCTATTTTTGTCAACCGCCGTATTAGCCTTTACCATTTGGGAAGAAGGGCTTTTTGCTGCGCCTGCTTTCGTATAAGCTGGACAGGGCACGGATCTGCAAGAGCCTAACCCTACTATGCAAATGGCGCCAATAACAAATAACTTTTTCATATATAACTTTTAATATCCTTTTATAATGCAAAAATACAATAATTAAATTTGCATTTGAAAGGAAACGCTCAAATTTATTTTCTATTGCTTATAACCTAAGATTTTTAACATGGAATCACTGTCTTGCTCATCAGCAAACATCCTGGTTTTCAGGTGGCCGTTCTCGTCACGGTCGACGATAACATGCCGGGGTGCTGGAATAAGGCAATGTTTAATCCCTCCGTAGCCGCTCAGCGATTCCTGGTAGGCGCCGGTATGGAAAAAGCCAATATACAACGGCTCCGGCTCGTCGGGAGCAATAGTCGGTAAAAATACCTGGAACGAGTGCGTTTCCGAGTTATAATAATCCTGGCTGTCGCAGGTAAGGCCGCCAATCTGCACGCGACGATAATCTTTGTGCAGGTGATTAATGGCCAGTAAAATGTACCTTTGGCTTAGCGCCCACGAGTCCGGCAAGTTGGTAATAAACGAACCATCGATCATGTACCACAACTCTTTATCGTTCTGCAGCTTTAGGTCTAAAATAGAATAAATATTGGCGCCGCTTTCGCCTACGGTAAATATACCAAACTCGGTAAAGATATTAGGCTCCGGCACCCCTTCGGCTTGGCAGATGCGTTGAATGGTACGCAGTATTTCTTCCACCATGTAGCGGTAATTGTACTCCGACTGAATAGAGGTTTTAATCGGAAAACCACCGCCAATATCAATGCTATCTACTTCGGGGCAAACTTTTTTGAGTTCGCAGTATTTGTGCACAAACCGGCTCAACTCCGACCAATAGTAGGAAGTATCTTTAATGCCGCTATTGATAAAATAATGCAGCATTTTGAGTTCAAACTTGGGGTCGTCCTTAATTTTGTTTAAGTACAGATCTACTACATCGTTGTAACGGATGCCTAAGCGGGAAGTATAAAATTCAAATTTCGGTTCTTCGTCCGAAGCCACCCGGATACCCAAACGACATTTTTCCTTTACGTGTTCTTTGTAATAATCAATCTCCGACAGGTTATCCAGAATCGGAGTAACATTATAGAAACCGTCATTTATTAGTTCGGTAATATAGCTTTTGTAGAGCTCGCGTTTAAAGCCGTTGCAAATCACGTAGCGGTCTTTACCCAACTTACCTTTTTCGTACAAAGCCCGGATAATCGGAATGTCGTACGACGACGATGTTTCAATATGAATGTCGTTCTTCAAGCCTTCTTCCAGCACAAAAGAAAAATGCGACGATTTAGTGCAATAACAATACGTGTACGTACCCTTATAATCGAGCTTTTCAATTGACTCATGAAATAGCTTTTTAGCTTTCTGAATCTGAGAGCTGATTTTAGGTAAATACGTAAGTTTAAGCGGGGTACCATATTCTTTAATGATTTCGAGCAGCGGAATGCCGTTAAAAATCATTTGGTCATCTTCTACGTGAAATTCTTCGGTGGGGAAATCAAAAGTTTGGTTTATTAAATCTATGTATTTATCCATGCTTGGTTTAAGTCTTCGCGGGCGATGTAAAATTGTTGGTATTTTACCATCTTTGCAAAAGATTGTTGTGTTAACAAATGAAAAACATTAAACTGATTGAGGTACGTTCCGAAATCGGAGCCGGCACGCGCGGAGCGAGCATGGGCATCGATGCCTTGAAAGTAGCCTGCTTAAATAAACAATCAGATTACTTTAAGCGTTTCAATTCTACCGAAGTTGCTAATTTAAATTATGTGCTTTTCGATCGGAATTTATTTCCCTTCGCTAAATACATCGATTCAATTTTAACGGTGCAGAAAAGTATCTCTTCTACGGTTCATCAGACGATAGAACTGGGAATGTTTCCGCTGGTGCTGGCCGGCGATCACTCAAATGCGGCGGGTACCATTGCGGGTATTAAAGCGGCTAACCCCGATAAAACCTTGGGTGTAGTCTGGATTGATGCTCATGCCGATTGTCACTCCCCGTACACTACGCCTTCCGGTAACATGCACGGCATGCCATTGGGTATTGCTTTAAACGAAGATAACCTCTGTTGCCAGGTAAATAACCCTGAGCCCGAAACACTATTTTTCTGGAATGCTCTAAAAAAAGTGGGCGTAAAAGGTCCGAAGTTAAAGCCGGAACACCTGGTATACGTGATGGTGCGCTCCATGGAACAACCTGAAAAAACGCTCATGCACCAAAACAGCATTAAGAATTATGAATACGACGAGTTTAATGCCAAAGGTGCCGTGCAAATCGGCCGGGAAGTTCTGGAACGATTGAAAGACTGCGATATCATCTACGTGTCATTCGATGTGGATAGCCTCGATCCTAAATTTTCGCGGGGCACCGGTACTCCCGTTGCTATTGGCCTGACCGTGACGCAAGCGCAGGAGTTGTGTTATACGTTGTGCCAAAGTTCGAAAGTATGCTGTTTTGAAATGGTAGAAATTAATCCGATGCTGGATATTAAGAACACCATGGCCAAGAACGCCTTCCGCATCCTAGAATCCGCCACCGATGCAATTTTAAACCAAACGGAATCAGCAATAAAGTAGCATTACCGTTTCTTTAAGTTGATTGGATTTATAGAATGGAGTAAAATACATTTAGAGAATAAATGTTAATATTTTATCCTAAGCCTATAAGGAGCAGGGTGATTTACATTTTAAGAAAATAATAGAGAAATTATGCCATTGTTAAATGAAGAAGAGTATCCTAACTTAAGTCATTTGAATTTAATGATTGCAACCCAGTATGAAAGATTCTGCCGCTGGAATATTCATTCTTTAAGCGTTTTATCGGCAAAATCGGGAATAGCACTTTTCATGACTTTGTATTTATTAACCTTATTAGAAATTGTAATCGTATCTTTTAAATTAAGTAATTTAAAGCAACATTTTTCTGAATATTACTACTATCCTTTTGGCATGTTTTGGGTTGTAATTACCTACATCTTTTATAGATACACTATCTCGAATGATGTTCTATTAAATTTAACTTTATACCCGGAAGAGTACATTGCAGGCGTTAAATTAAGTTTTATACATTACCTATTAAGCATTACCGTGTTTATGCTTTTTATAATGAATACTAAATCTCTAGCATATTAAATATTAATGATTGAATTAGAACAAAGCATTACCCGCCAGATCAGTCAAGCTTTACAAAACCTCTATCATCTAGCGGTAGCACCTACTGCCATTACGTTACAGCCCACCCGTAAAGAATTTGCCGGTACTTTTACCTTTGTTACTTTTCCTTATACTAAAACTATCGGTAAAACGCCGGATATTATTGGCGTGGAACTGGGTAAATATTTAGTTGAGAATACAACCGAAGTGGCTAATTACAACGTGGTAAAAGGCTTTCTGAACCTGGAAATTAACGATGCGGTTTGGGCAGAGGTTTTTCGCCAACTGGCTACAAACCCGGATTTTGGTTACGCGAAAGACCGGCAAAGCAAAGTGGTAGTGGAGTACTCTTCGCCTAATACAAATAAACCGCTGCACTTGGGGCATTTGCGCAATAACTTTTTGGGTTATTCGGTAGCGGAAATTCTTAAAGCTAGTGGCCATGAGGTAGTAAAAGTAAATTTAGTTAATGACCGGGGTATTCACATCTGTAAATCCATGTTGGCTTACCAACTGCTGGGGCACGGCGAAACGCCTGCCTCAGCGGGTATAAAGGGCGACCACTTGGCGGGTAAATACTATGTTTTGTTCGACAAAGCTTATAAGTCCGAAATAGACGAGTTGGTTTCTAGCGGCATGGACGGGGAGATGGCTAAAAAAGAAGCACCTTTGATGAGAAAGGCCCAGGAAATGTTGCAAAAGTGGGAGCAGGGCGACGAAGAAACTCTCCAACTCTGGCGGCAAATGAACGGCTGGGTATACGAAGGTTTCCAGGAGACCTATCAAAATATTGGTGTTGACTTTGATAAATTTTACTACGAATCCGAAACGTATTTGCTTGGTAAATTATCCGTTGACGAAGGTTTAGCTAAAGGCGTATTTTTTAAAAAAGAAAACGGCTCTGTTTGGGTGGATTTAACGGCAGAAGGTCTCGACGAAAAGCTGGTCTTACGCGCCGATGGCACCTCAGTATATATTACCCAGGACTTAGGTACCGCCGAACTCAAATACCAGGATTTTAGTTACGATTCGTCTATTTACGTTATCGCCGACGAGCAGAATTACCACATGCAGGTGCTCCAGGCCATCCTTAAAAAACTTGGTAAACCCTACGCCAATGGTATATATCATTTATCCTACGGCATGGTAGATTTACCGTCGGGCAAAATGAAATCACGCGAAGGAACCGTGGTAGACGCGGACGAACTGGTAGCCGAAATGATTCAAACCGCCCATAAGCAAACCGATGAGCTGGGTAAAATAGAAGGCTTTACCGAAGCAGAAGCGCAGCAATTATATCATACCTTGGCTATGGGCGCGCTCAAATACTTTCTGTTGAAAGTAGATCCCAAAAAACGAATGCTTTTTAACCCCGAAGAATCCATTAGCTTTATCGGCAACACCGGTCCGTTTATTCAATATACCCACGCTCGTATTGCGGCTATTTTACGCAAAGCAGCAGAATTAAACATACCTACCAAAGAGGCGGCTTACGCCGGCCTAAAGTTCTTCCACGAAACGGAGCGCGACGTAATTACCCAATTGGCTGCCTTCCCGAACGTGGTGCAGGAAGCTGCCAGTCTATACGCCCCTTCCGTTATTGGGCAGTACGCCTACGAATTAGCCAAAGCCTATAATCGTTTTTATACCGAAGTATCCATTTTTCAGGAAACCGATCCCGTAGCTTTAAGTTTTCGGGTTACATTATCTAAGATGGTAGCCCAAACCATTAAGCGAGCCATGCGGTTGCTGGGTATTGAAGTACCGGAACGAATGTAAGTTAGATATCAGATATTAAACACCCCAAACTGGGGCAAGGATTAAGCGCAGTAGTAGCAATTGGGTCTGCGAACATGGGGCCAGTCTCCGGACTAACGGATATTAAATTTCGCTAGCCTGGATACTGGCTCTTGCCTGGTAGTCACTAGTCTTGCTCCACTAAAACTGGTGCCACAATAGGGTAAATAGTAAAAGCTTTCGCTGGTACGAGCCAGTTCGCACCAGCTATAGAATCATAACCTCTAAATTTATTTCTTTTCAAAAAGAAAAATGCCTATAAACTTGTTAAACTAATATGAAACAGATAGGTGTATTTTTACTGCAGCTCTTTGTATTGCGGGGTAAAGCCACATTCGGAAGCTACATTTACCAACAGCATTTTGCGGCCTTTAAATTCGTTCAGGTTTATTTCTGCGCCTTGTAAAGTTTTAAATTTAAAATCGTACACCGAAGGTATATTTCCTTCTACAGGCGTTGTAGCAGCCGTTTCCATAGTTGTTTTGTTAAGGTTAGTAGTT
>QQTW01004816.1_pt1 | contig 10143 bp, 10 predicted proteins | sample 1904831 | NCBI WGS metagenome assembly QQTW01 (sample SAMN09435610, study PRJNA476489) | Subsurface metagenome, whole genome shotgun sequencing project.
GAACAGTCTCCAAAAACCCGGTCGTGGTGTATATACATTCCATACATCTTCTTGAGATTCGCAAAACAGCCGCTCATCGTCCCTACCCAGTCAAAGAATAGACGTCGTCAAGCTAGATTCCTGGCATCATGAACAACAACGTCTCACGTTTCTCATTTCACGCAGAGATACTTTCCGCTTTTGGTTGGCCAGTGACGCTGGCCATTCCCCTTGGTGAAGCATGGCCGGATCCGCCCATGCTGCCTGAAAGAACAGCTTTCTTCTCATCCTCACCATCATCGTCGTAGTCCTCATCGACATTCACTTTTCGAGCTGCACCTTCAATTTGCTCCTTCCGCTCCTCCTTGGCAGCATCGTACATTGTGTTCATCGAGGGAATGTGCTGAGGATGTTGTGACAGAGGCGTGTGAGGACTTTGTTGTATTGCATGTGGTTGCTGCATCTGAGATGGAGGTGGAGCGAGTGGGGCTGGATGATGCGCAGCCTCTGAAGGATGATAGTTTTGGTCGGCAATACGCTGGTTCTCCTTACGTATCTCGGAAGAGCTGCGACGGTGTGCATCGCGAGGAGTCGGGATGCGGCCTGGAGGACTGGCCCTACGTGATACGTGCTCATCAAGGCGAGCACGAGTCTCGTCATTGGCAACTTTTTTGGAGGGAGCGCTTTCGGCTTCCCACTCACGAACACGCTTCATTGCAGAAGGCGGTCGATCATGAGTGTCGCGTGGCATGCCATCAGGGATCTGATGTGCTGGAGGAGGCGCCGGTGCGCCCGCTGCCATAGACGATGCGCCAGGGAAGGGCTGACTATGATTGTAGGGTTGCTGGTGTGGCTGCGGCGGCTGATGATGATAGCCAAGTCCTGGTGACGGGGGCCTCTCATCTCTCAGAGGCCTCAACTCGTTTGGCGGACTGAATGGCCTTCCGTACGGTGGAAGAGGTCCTTGAGAGAGCAGGGCATGACCGCCGTTGATAGGCGTCCCGTTCGGCTGAGGCTGGGGCCTCACTCCCTGACCATAACTCTGACTGTTCCTGTCCGGAGCGTTCAGTTGGGGCAGAGTATGTGGTCCAGGAGGATACATGCTCGGAACAGCAGAATTCATTTTCGGAGAAGGGGACATCGGTTTTCTTGCAGGGGTAGGGACGATGAGCGGCTGTTTTGCGAATCTCAAGAAGATGTATGGAATGTATATACACCACGACCGGGTTTTTGGAGACTGTTCTCGACGCTAGAATAGGGCAGCGGGAGGATGATATGGGTGAAGCGTAGTGGGTAGTGGGTAGTGGGTAGTGGGCAGTGGGCAGTGCGCTTCCACGCATGTCACTCGCCCGTCCATGCTTCTGCGACGTTTTACCACCACGGGCGTAAGCTTCTTTATTGTCAAAATTTTAGCTGAATCCATTTGTGTATTCTGTTTACCGAGATGGCTAAGGTTTCCTTCCACGCCTGCCATGACAAACGGGCTGGACTTGATCGTTGCGTTACTTAAAAGTGATCAATGTCAACCACGTCCGGGGCATGATGATTGAAACAACTTAGCAGTACGAGAAAGCATTCAAGCTCGAAACGGGGGAATGAAATAGTAGTCCGTGAGTACTTAGTTTTTAGACACAGATCCAATCCTCCTCTATCGTGCTTACTTACCAACCAACAACCACCCTCTTCCCGTGAAGGGGTTGGTTGCATCCCGACTGACTGCCTCCTTGATGATGACTTTCCAGTCGATCAAACCTCGCCATTGAATATCAGCCCCAGAGAGACCCAATCAACCACCTCTAACCTCCCCCCTCGAAACAGAAACAAGACGCACAAAACCAAGCAGCCTCCTCCTCCTCCTCCTCCTCCTCCTCGGCGTCGCGATCCTCAGCAGCGTCGTGTACGCGCCAAAGCGGTAAGCATCGCACTTCCCTCCCAGGGTGAGGACCCGATCGCGACGGTGCCGGACGCGAAACGCGAGATCACGCAGGGGCTGCTCTGCGCCGTGTCGACGCTCGCTCGGCACCTTTTCCCCGTCGACGTCAAGCGCGGGGGACATCAGCGTCGCCAGGGGCGTTTCACCGGCCCGTCAGCCGATGACAATCGAGATCTTCCATCTTACAATCTTCTACCGTAAGCGTGACCTCCGGGCGAGGGCTTCGTCAGGTACGAGATAAGGCCGCCGATCTCACCTTTGAGGATCATGATTTTGTGTCTGTCTCACCATGCTGCTCGACGGCGGCGGCTTGGATTTTTAATGTCATGTTTCAGCGCTGCGAGTGTGGCTGATTGGCCTTGAGAGCCTTTTTTGGGTGACCCTTTTCCTTCCATGTGTTTATCGCGGTTCATGCATTGGCGGCGCGAAACTCCCTGTCTCTGGGGTTGGGGTTTAGCTGGCATATACCGTTCGCCTTGCTGTCCTCCAATGCCTTAGGACCACTTCTTACTTACTCGCTCTCTTGAGGGGGACTGACCTGAGCCGACTCGGCTCGTTTCGTGCGGGCCCCGTTCTCTGTCTTCTCCAAACCATCTTTCCCTGTTCCTCTCTTCTGCCCGTCCAACCTCCCGTGTTGCTACTCATTTGCCTTCTCTCCTCTTAGTCTGCCATACCACATTAACTCAAGATCTGACCTAGCATGGGCTAGCTAACCCCGTAAGCAAGCCAGGTTGGAAGCACCGTCGAACGGATAAAGTGACCGAATCCATCACAGCAAGAAGTGCACATTCGCCATGACCAGAATGCACCATCTCTATTGTCAAACCATGACGGCCCTGATTCTATCTATCAAATGTCTAGCAAAACATTCGACTTCTAACGATCAAGCTACCCCATTAGCCTTCTCAATCTTCTCCAGCCTCTCCTTCTCCAGCTTGGCCAACTCCTCCCCCTTTCTCTTCTCCTCCCGCTCCACCTGATCCGGCCTCCTGACCGCAATCTCCTTCGGTTTATAATCACTAAAGAGCTGCTTGAGCACCCGCTCCACCACCCAACACCCACAATAATCCACCGCCATGGTCGCCGTCATCACGAACTTGAACTCCGATGTGAACGGCACGAGCCTAAGCCTCGTGTTCAACTCGGGAATAAACTCCGTGCTCGCACTGAACGCCACGAATGAGCACGCGATCAGTCCCCAGTACATGCCACGGTTCTCGCGGATGGATTCGCGGAAGGGACGGCCTTGATAGTTGACGGCAAAGGTGGAAACTTGTTGAATGAGTTGGAGGAGGTAGACTGCCGAGTTCAGAAGGGAGGGCTCGAATTCCCCCTCGAGGTCAACTTCCGAGGTTAACGCCTCAGGTGTCACGCTGTAGACGTAGTTGGAGATGTAGACGAGGGTGGTGATGTGGATGGCGAATTGGCCGAGGATGGAGCCGATGATGTAAGGGTTGAAGATGTTGGGTTGAGGCCGCTCTTTGGAGAGACCTTCAACGGACTGTACGGGAATTAGTGAGTTGGCTTGATATTGGGGAAGGGCGGGGAAAGATATTCTACCTTTGCTCGAGATATCGAAAGGAAGCAGACGGACAATAACATGCCGCTGATGGTGACTTGACCGTCTCCGAATTTGATGCCGGAGAGGTAGATGACGGAAAGACTGTATGCGCTGATCAGGCAGTTCAATGCCAGGATTTTGTACATTTGAATGGTGGCGACAAGCGTACATCGACCTTGCCGGATGATGTTGGGAATGGCGATGACATTGGCCAACTTGCTGGTGAACGGCGCAGCCACAGAGGCATCACCCAGTTTGATTGTTGGTGGCTCGTTATCGTCCAGCTCTTGCTCCATCATCTTCGATGTGAACAAGTCGGCCACTCCTGCAGCCTTTTCTCGAGCTTTTTGTTCTCGCTGTTGTTGTGGAGTCAAATTCTGCTGGAGCGCCTGAGCTCCTGGTGAGACCACTGTCTCGATGCTGCCATTTTGCTTTTTGCTGTCCTCCGGCTTAGCGGTAATTGCTGCTGCACCACCTTTCTTTTCTGCCTCTCGCATCATTGCTTTCTGGTGATTTGGGTTCGTTGGCCCTGGAGGATAGAGGTGAGCAATATGGATGGGCACAGGAGGCGCAGGTTGATTAAAGCGCTTCATCACTGAGACCTGCTTCTCGTATATCTCTTTCATCTTTGTTGTCCGGTAGTGCTCGGCGATCCTGTTAAGGTCGTCTTGCGAACCATTAAGGAGTGCTACTCCAACATGTGCTTGTTTCAGTGCTCCCACATCATTTGTGCCGTCACCACACATCAATGTCGTGTAGCCAGCATGTTTCAATCCAAGCACTATCTCTTCTTTCTGCTTGGGCGAGACCCTAGCGTAGACCCACGTATGACGCAAAAGAGATGCCAATGCTCGTTGGTCCTTGAATTTGGCTAGAGCGTACCCAGTAACGCAGATGTCGTTCTTTGCGAGAATATGTGCGTCCAGATCCTGTGACGGGTCGACCGGCATGTTCCTCTTGTCGTCAATACTTCGCCAAACCAACTTAGTCCCCGATTGGTCATTCTCTGGTGCGTCAAGGATTAAGACATCGCGATCGACAATTTCGACCTGACGAGCCACATGGACAGCTGTTAAGGGGTTGTCGCCTGTTATCATGACCACTCGATGGCAGCTTTCATTCAACATTCTTACTGCCTTGATAGCATCGTCCTTCAACGGACATTGAAGTACAAGGAAACCCGCAAAGCAAAGGTCTGATTCAGCCTCCTCGCGCTTCATATCGTTAATGCGCTTTTGGCCAATCTCTGCATCTGTTGAAAGATACTTGTAGCTGAGTGCCAGCACTCGAGCACCATTTCGGGTGAAGTACTTGAACGTCTCCTCATACTTTGGTGGAGTGTTTACCAACATGGCTCGGATTGTCTCCGGCGCACCTTTCACCCCAACGATTGTACTCTTGGACCTCTTGCCAGTAGATCTGTCGGCAGTGGTCACCGTCGCCACAGAGCTTTGTCGCTTCAATGCCGAGGAGAATTGGAAGCGACGCTTAATCTGAACAGTGTCAGATGCCGCAAAAGAGGTGTAATTCGTCTTCGTGGTGGTTGGTGGCTTGCTTGTGAGTGTGTCGTTGCGACCCAATGTCCACCCAAGAGAATTGAGCGTGGCCTTCTCCATCGGATCACCCACAACTTCTCCCTCATCTAGCTTGACTAGCGCGTGGGCTGTAGCAAGAACAAATGTAGTCTCGATGGGGCAATCTGGTACTTTGGTGACTTCGATTTGCGCGCCATCTGGCTGCGAGGCCACATTCTCTTGGCCTAGCAATAGACCTGCAACACCATCCACAACCAGGTCTTCGCCTGTCAGAGTTCCAGTCTTATCAAAACAAGCGATATCTACACGACCAGCAAAAGGAATGCGGAACGGTTCGGTGCAGAAGATGGCAAGCCTGCTCAAGGCGGCCAAGCTGGTGTTGACTGCCAGAGAAAGTTCCATAGGCAGCTCGGGTGGCACAACACTAGTAATGATGAGAACGCAGTCAAGGAGCAGCTTTGACCTCTTGCGGTCCTTCTGCACGCCCTCTTGCCAGACGTACCACGACGCTGCCAAGGCAAAGACCAGTAAGAACAAGATGAACCACAATGCCTCAGCATTATTTGCAGACACACGTTCAGTGGAGTAAATCATGGTTCTCACGAGGCTTCCTTGGCTTGTTTCGAAGCCAGTTTTGACTATTACTGCCAGGGCGCCATTGTCGGGGGGTGGCGGCACGCCTGAGGCCAACGTCGGCACACTTTCAGGAGCATCTTCGCTAGCACTGGGATGGGTGACTTGCAGGACCTTGGTGCCGCCATACAGGAAAGCATTCTTATCAATTCCTTCCGGGTCGATGACAGCGTCGCCAGGCCTCAATTGAATGGACTCTTTGAGAAGTGGTGTACTCTCTCCTGACAGCATGGCTTCGTTGACAATCGCCGTGCCCTCGACCAGCAACATATCACATGCAACACCAGAGTCCTCCTTCGTTCGGCCTACAGAGGCAAGGTCTCCAGGTAAGAGCTTGTCACTTTTGATCTCACCCCATTTCTCCTCTCGATAAACCCAAATGTCATAGGGCTTGATGCTCATACCCCGGAACTCGGTCAAGGTTCGCTGGCGTTGCCATACTACTGTGCTCTCAAACGCGACTAACATGAAGAGTGTGAACAGTGAGTAATACCAATATTCATCCAGTAGCCAAAGACCCACGCAGAAGATCTGGAAGACGAAGAAAGGCGCCACTGCGTGTTCCTTAAATAATTCGACAAAGCCAGGTACCGGGATGTCGAAAGTGTTATCGCCATAATGTTGGTGTATTGCTTCTACCTCTGCAGCCGTTGCCAAGCCCTGCGATTTCTGGAACGTAGCAAGCGAAGGCTTCTGCTCGGCATCCAAGGGGTACAACAAAGGAGCAAATGTCTTCTTCTCGGGCAAGTATAAGAAACGTCTCTTCTGGAACAAAAAGCTTGTCTTCAATCGACCTCTCTCTCTTTCGCGGTCTATCCGGCATATCGCGGCAGACCCAGCATTTGCGATAGGGACCACCTTGATAAATTCTGCATCATCCACTGAGGTTGCCTTGCGCGTCGTAAACGCAGCATCAAGATTGACGTTCCATTTGGTCATCAACCAGACAAGCGCCTGTAGGGTAAGGATGGACCCTACCCAGACAAAAGTCCATTCCTGTCCATTGATGTATGTTGCATAGCGAGTCGGCGACAGGTAGATGGCGAGAAACGCAGGCCAGAGAAACGTGAATGGCCACACATAGAGATGGAAAGTAAGTGGTAAAGAAGTGTGGAGAGTCGCGGACTGTATCTGAGGATTGTCTACTAACGGCCTGCAGTCGAGATATCAGTTTAATGCTCCGAAAATGTTTGGGTAATCTTACATTTTGCTGGTATTGCAAGGAATTAGTTGGGAATGCTGATGGCAGAGCTCAAAGCTCACAAGTGTCACCAAAGACCTTGCGACATTTTCTCAAGAATAATCCTGGGATGATCTAGAAGACAAGTAACAACTAAGTTAGTGTCTCTCTGCGGCGAATTTGAGTAATTGAGTTACACCAACGTAATACTCTACTACGTAGTACTTGGCCTGATCGATCCACAATTAACCGCGACGGAGTTTCTGTGGCGCGATTGCCGCGGATGAGTCAGACAATAAACTATGTACTAGTTGGTCCCAGGAGCATAAATGTTGCTGCTCTGATTCATATCGGCAGGGTACATTTCATCAACATGGCGACTGAGGACAAGGCCAAGGAAGGCGTACCTGAGCGCTCAAAGGAAAATGTTGAGCGTGCTGTTACTGATCAGACGGCAAAGAAGCAAAAAGCACCCAAGCAACCCAGGCCGCCAAAAGAGCCCAAAAATGTCAAGCCTTCAACAATTAAGCCAGCAAAAGCGCCATCTACTCCAGCAGAGCCGTTAGATCCGGATACGATGTTTAAAGAAGGATGGCTCAAAGCCGTTCATGCTGAAAGACCAGCAGAGCATGTTTTTACTCGTTTTCCACCAGAGCCAAACGGCTATCTGCACATTGGTCATAGTAAGGCTATCGCGGTGAACTTTGGATTTGCTCGTTACCACGGAGGGGATTGCTATCTACGCTTTGATGACACAAATCCTGAAGCAGAGGAAGAACAGTTTTTTGTTGCTATTCAGGAAATGGTTGAATGGCTGGGCTTCCGGCCGTACAAGATCACATACTCAAGCGACAATTTCGACAAGCTATATGAGCTCGCAGAAAAACTCATCGCGTACGATGGCGCCTATGTCTGTCATTGCACCGACGAGGAGATAAAAATGCAGAGAGGTGGACCCAACCATGGGCCTCGTTTTGCTTGTGCGCATCGAGAGCGTCCAACGGAGGAGTCTCTGGCCGAGTTCCGAGCCATGAGAGACGGCAAATACAAAGCCCGCGAAGCTTTTCTGCGCATGAAGCAAAACATAGAAGATGGTAATCCGCAGATGTGGGATCTTGCCGCGTATCGAATACTCGAGACACCCCATCACCGCACAGGAAAGAAGTGGAGGATCTATCCGACCTATGATTTTACTCACTGTTTGTGTGATAGCTTTGAGGGCATCACCCATTCATTATGCACTACTGAATTCCTCCAGTCACGAGTCTCATACGAATGGCTGTGTGATGCTGTTAAGGTCTACAAACCAATGCAGCGAGAGTATGGTCGCCTGAATGTCACTGGCACTATCATGTCCAAGCGAAAAATTGCCAAGCTTGTAGAACTGGGTGTCGTTCGAGGCTGGGACGATCCTCGACTCTACACACTTGTCGCGCTGCGACGTCGAGGAATCCCTCCGGGCGCGATCCTTTCCTTTATAAACGAGCTCGGCGTCTCCACAGCACTTACCAATATTCAGATCGTCAGATTCGAGCAGTCAGTCAGAAAGTATCTGGAACTCACAGTCCCCCGACTCATGCTCGTACTGGATCCAGTGCCAGTCGTCATAGACAACCTGCCAGATGACTATGTGGAGGAAGTAGAGTTACCTTTTGCACCCAAAGATCCAGCAATGGGCAGTCATATAGTCCCTTTCACTAAGACAGTCTACATTGATCGAAGCGACTTCCGAGAGTTGGACAGCAAGGACTTCTTCCGAATGGCACCTGGAAAGTCAGTTGGCTTATTGAAAGTACCCTACCCTGTGAAGGCAACGTCATTCAAGAAGGACGAAACCTCTGGCCGCGTTACCGAAATACATGCAGAGTACGAAAAGCCCCCCGAAGGAGAGTCGTTTAAGAAGCCGAAAACATACATACAGTGGGTGGGTAAGTCAGAGCGGCATGGCTCTCCAATCGTGGCAGAGGCACGAATACTTAACTCTCTCTTCAAATCAGAATATCCGGATGCTGCAGACGGTGGTTACCTCAACGATGTCAGAGATGACAGTGAAGAGATCTATCCGAGTGCCATGATTGAGACAGGTCTTACAGAAATTAGGCTGAGAGCGCCCTGGCCAGAAGAGGCTGGTGAGCAGCACATGAAAAAAGGGTGTTTGACAGGCGAGCACAGTAAAGATTCACGGGTGCCAGGATTTGAGACAGTCAGGTTCCAGGGTATGCGAGTGGCTTACTTTTGCTTAGACAAGGACACCACTGCTGACAAAGTTGTACTCAATCGAATTGTCAGTCTGAAAGAAGATGCTGGGAAAGCTGCATAGTAGATAGTACTGCTGGAAATATCACGTCCCAGACAGCAATTGGCGTAACTATCCGACATTGCATTATGAGTGCCACTTTTGCACCTGGAGGTTCTATTGAATCGGGAGCATAGATACATATCAGCCTCAATCGGTAAATTTATGTTGGAGACATGAACTTCGTGAAGTGTAATGCCTGCCGTAGTTAGGTAAGCGGCAGCCCCCTTCCCCACCCCTCTTCCGGGGGATAACGGAACCGAAATAGCAAATTTATAGGTACTTAAATGGCTGAAGTACGTGTATATGCGTACTAGTAATTAGCTAAAGCTGCTGGTTCGGACCCTCCCGCAGTTGCATTTCAGCCCTCCACTCGTCTTGGTGGACCGTCGAGTACCAACTGCCAGCGCCATCTTCATGGGTGCCTCCATGATTCAAGATCATGTCGAGAAGGACCCTTGGAGGCGGTAGAATACTCGGGACTGGCAATTCATTATCTCCAGCCGCTCAGTCGCCTCAGAACCCTAGATCCAGTTCCCATCTACTATCGCCCTCACCAAGCAACCACTCTCTGGATTCCGGCCTTTCAACACCTCCCTCATCTGAGAGTCTAGACCTAGCCTCAAGGATATCAATCGAAAATGGGGATACATCAACGGCCAACGTCGCAACCTCGGCAAGTTCCAGGCTCGCCTGCCCCATATGCAATGAGGAGATGGTGAGCGAGATCCTCACAGAGAGCTGCTTCCTTCTAACATGTCCATAGGTTACATTGCTTCAGCTGAACCGGTAAGACAAGATCCACAGTATAGAATAGTACAGCACGACATGCAGCGGCTTACATCTCCATTTAGACATCTTGACGATGCACATAGGAACCTCGAAGATCGGCGCCAGGATGAGGTCAAAGACTGGTTCAAGACACAGATGATCAAAGCCAAGCGTTTTCAACCACTTGCTGTTCTCAATCAGAAGTTGAAAGGTCTCGATGTCTTCGAAGCAAATGACGAACACCAGCCTCCGTTA
>QQTW01004817.1_pt1 | contig 10142 bp, 9 predicted proteins | sample 1904831 | NCBI WGS metagenome assembly QQTW01 (sample SAMN09435610, study PRJNA476489) | Subsurface metagenome, whole genome shotgun sequencing project.
CTTCAGGTTACGCCAGTTAGCTGGGGCTAACTCCTTTCCCCAGGGGTTCAATGACAGGCTGGACAGCATGCAGAGGAATGGGACAACCATGAAGGTCAATATGGCATTGAAGGATCTGCCCACCTTCACTTGCTTGCCTGAGCGACGGGGGCAGCACCACACAACCACTCACCTGCTGCCTGATGAGTCAGAAGTTGAGCAGTCCATCACAGATGGCTTCAGAGATGTGGAGCAAGGCAGGTTGCCTGAGTTCCCCACAATAGAATGGTACATCCATACTACAGTGGATCCCATACTACAGGACAAGGAGGGCAATCACAACTCGGCCCTATTTGTGCAGTGGGTGCCTTATGAGCTTTCAGAGTCCACATGGGAGGCAGAAGAAAGCAGATATGTTCAGCACTTGTTGTCAATCTGCGACAGATTTGCACCTGGCACATCAGACCTTGTGCTTGATACCTTCACACTGACGCCGCCCAAGATAGAGCAGCACTTTGGCATTACCAAGGGCCACATTCATCACATAGACAACACATTTGGCTTTGATCAGCGCTTTCCGTATGTCACGCCTGTACAGGGGTTGTATTCTTGCTCTGCTGGCACACATCCTGGAGGTGCTGTGATTGGCTGTGCTGGACATAACTCTGCCGTGCAGCTTTTGTATGATTTGGAGCTCAGACCACATGTATAAGAACTGTGATGCTATGTATATCGCTTTAGTCTGTGTGGTGTTGCCTGAATTTTGTGACCTTGCTCTGTATCCTTCAGCAGGTGTCTGTCCTTGGCAGTGCCACACGGTGTAATTCATGGCAATACTGTGGCACAGCTAGGACTGTGTGACTGTTGTTGTTGCAACAACAGAATCAAGTGCTGAATGTGCATTAGTAAATGTAATTGGCTTCGCAGAGTTGTTTGAAGCTAAGCAGCAGCCGTGCATGGTCCAAGTAACATGTACACGTATCACTGAGATGTTATCATTGTTCTGCAAGGTGATTCTGCCGCATCACTAATATGCACCTCAGTCTCGTTTCTGCAATGTGACATGTCTTTGTCATCAGTAACAATCCTCAAACAGGTGTGACGCGTCTATCCGAGCATGTCACTCGTCGAACATCTTGAGGCAGTTGACCTCACTGTTGATGTATGCAAGCCACATGGGAAGGACAGTTGCAATACAAGGTTTTGGCGTTGTGCGGGATACATGTGTTAGCTTCCGCGTGCGTGCAACCGCTTCAGCGTAGGTGTTATGAATACTCCACAATGCACCATTTGGTGGGAAAGCTGTGCTGCAAATATGGGTTTTACAGCAGCTTGACAGGTACTGTTGACACGCAAGCAGCCTTGGCTGACACTCGACCCATGACTACTCTTAACGTCATGGTATTATCGACATGATCTGCCACAAAGTACTGTGCTCTGACGATGCGTCACATTCCCGATCAACATAAGGCTATAACCTCTGAGAACCCCGCCGTCGAGCCAAGACACTAAGCGCAGCTAGCATCGCGATGGCAAATCATGTTGGAATGATGCTGTCTTTGATGGCTGCACTATGCGTAGCCACAGCGTCTGCACAGTCTACACCAGAGCTGCTGCTGCAAGGGCGTTTTGGTGGCATGGTTAACGAGCAGACTGCTATTGGTTCTGTGCCTGTGTTGTTTTCATGGCCTGCAAGCAGCGTATACGTTTCTTTCGACAGTGATTTCGTGGCCGTTATGTTGACGAACGTCGAGCCGACAGTGGCTTCCAGCGCGTACAACCGATTCGCCTTCTTCATAGATCAGCAACAAGTTGCGGTCGAATCTAGCAGCCCTCAGAACATGGTCATCAACTGGAGCATGAGCGGCCTCAGCACAGGGACGCACAATCTGACCATCACCAAGTTGAGCGAAGCGTCATACGGTCAAGCCACCCTAGACTTCGTGACTGTTGGACCAAACGGAACGTAAGCGAACGTATCATGTCAGTACAATGCACGCAAACAAAAGATGTCGTGTCCACTGTCCCTCTGTGCCCTCGCGTTCACGTCGCTGATGTTTTTACGTGCACTGTCCGTGGCATGGGTTGCACAACTAACCTTGGGCATGCCTTGCATGCACGCACACAAGCCATATGCGCATGATGCTTGTCATGGATTGAAGCATCTGGTGTACAGTTATGCAAGACTCCTCACCACATCAGTGCCTTGCATGCAGGTTCTTGCCCCCAATGCTACCAACCGCCTTTCAAACTGGTCGTCGCATTCAGTTCATTGGTGAGACATGCAATGATTGCTCCTTCAAGGCTTGCTGATTGTCTTTGTCATTCTGCATAACTATTGCATACACAGTCCTGACTCTGGCAAGAGTGGACACCGTCAAATAATGACATTGACAGATGCACACTCCTAGCATTACTTGATTTGCATGTCGGCCACGTGATCACACGCTATGATTGTAATGCATCACGTCTGTAGCCAGTGACACATGTGTGTTGCATTGCAACGTGCATGCCATGTGTGTACACATAACACACATTTCACAGTCACTGCAGTCCCCGCCATCACTACTGCATCTGCTTGTAGGTGACTCCTACACAGTGGGCTTCGCCAACACCGGCGGAACAACCATGTGCAACAAGACTGCCTGCAGCCCGGTGACTGGCCTGTGCAACCCAGAGCTGGACTCACAGAATGCAGCAATTGCTTGGGGCCCTCTCACAGCATCCCACTTTGACGCTGACTTTCAAGTCATTGCTTGGTCTGGAGCTGAAGTGGTGACTCCAGACCTTGCTGAATCCTTGGGTGCAGAGGGCATTCCCTTCTGGGAGGGAGAAGAGATCTTCCCCTTGGACTCTCAGATCTGGACTCGGCAGGTTGAGGCAGACAACAGCTCCATGGTGGCTAACTTTAGCAGCTGGGTACCACAGGTCGGTACCATGCTTCTGATTGGGCCGCCTTTGCTCTATCCAAGGCCTAGGCCTCCCTACTCATTCATGCCATGGCATGGTTGAAACGCCTCACGGCGTAGACTTTTCTTTCTACCATGCTTCTGCAACTCATGTTCACACGTAGTGCATGTGATGCCGGGGCAATAGTGCAATAGAACCTCCAGCACCCCCTTACAGCATTGCCAACAAGCATGTGCAGCTTTCCCTGCAACGAGTTGAACCGTCCAGTCAAAGCGAGGCGAAAGTTTGTTTTCAGCAATCTGCTCAAAGAACTTTGCTTTAGCAAATTTCGGACAGCACTGCCAACACCCTATGCGCACATCCATGGTGTATACATGTCTAGCATGATCAGTGAGCTGTGTTCAGTTGGCACTTAACCTGTCTGTCAAGCTGCAGTTCAGTTGATTAGCAGCTTGTGTGTCCTTGTAGGTACACGCCATGTTTGCTGCAATGTCATGCATGTGTTGCCACAGTCATTTTGTGGTCTGATGCATGTGTGCTGCTGCAGATTGTGATTATGGCAGGAGGCACAAATGGTATGTGCACATAGACTCTGTCGTGCATTGTGTGCTTGCTCCCTTTCAACACCCTGTGCTGCCTAAACAGCTATGCGACACCTTCCCCCTTGACCCCTGCCCTACATGCTTCCCCCTTCACCCCTCCAACCCTCCTTGTGTGACTGTTCAAATGTACCTGCATCCTCATGAAACCATTGCAGGCCCTGCAAGCCATTCATCTCAACTGTGTATATGCCTTTTTTACATATTGTGCTCAACGACCGCCATGTAGTACTGCAACTGGCCGATGCATTCAATGGGACCCAGCGCTCTGTATAACTGCGTGTCATGCTATGCAGCTTGCCTTGTGCTGCTGTAGCTGCCCAAACACTGGCTGTGACTGGAAGAGTGTTGCAACAGCATGTATGAGCATTGTCATCAGTGTGATGCATGCAACTGTGCATGACAGATCGAAAACTGTATGTTGCAGACTTCCACGCTCTTCCAGCACCTGACCTAGATGAGTGGCGCACCACCTTCATTGAGTTCATCAACCAGGTAAGGCATTGCAGTCAATATTTGCCTGCACTCCAATGCTGTGAAGCATGATAAGGTTTCCCTGTCACACCGGTTAACATGCCATGCACTGAGCACGCCACAGGTGGCAGCCAGCGACTGCTGTGTACATGCTTCAGGATAGCATGTTTGACTCTGCGTGGATCAGCATCATGGCTAGAGTTAGCTCAGTGCAAGCCATGCTTTTTCGAAAAAAAATGCTGCAGTAGCTACTATAGTATGAGTTGTATACCTGCCAGTGCTGGTGATAGTGACAATGTGTCTTCCGTACACACAGCTTCTTTGCGTGGTCTGCTGCCCTTGCAACTTCCTGCAACATAAGTGCTCAAAACACAGCAAAGAGAACTGCAGTAGCACGCCATGCATGCTCAAGCCATTGTCAATGGTGCTGTTGCATTCCCTGCAGGTCAACATGGAGTACAGCTCACCGGAAATCATCATCCAAGTCTTCCCTTGGGAGGTCCAGTTCGAGGGTGTCCTGACCTTCAACCAGACAACAGTCTACCTGCAGTACATGTCAGCTCTGTTCACCGAGGTGCAAGCAGAGGGACTGAACAATGTGCACTTCCTTCAGCTGAATGCGCAGACAATGGATCTCTCGGACTGGTGTTCATCACACCCTTCTGCAGCAGCAGATGTGGACATCTCAGCGCAGCTGATTGCCTTCATTGATGCCATCCTGCCCAACTGGAGCAGCACCTCGTACCCTTTAGCTGTTCAAGTCTAGCAGAAGGGAACGTCTGAAAGAAGTGTGTGGTCCACCGGGCAGACAACCCTGCAGACTACATATGAGCCACGGCTTGATTGCAGTAGGCTGCTTGAAAGAGGGCCGGAACATGAAGCTAAGTTTGAAATCCAGCAAGCAGAGCAAGCTAACTTATGCATCAGTTATGTAAGCTAATGTTATTTGGGGCTGATTACAGTTTCACGGTCAGGTCTTGCCTATATGCAGAGGATGGGCATGATCACAGGCCTGCAGGTACAGCAGCACCTGTGATCATGTGTCTGCCGCTGCAATAAAGAGCATAGTGCCTAACGATACATCAGTAGTGGTACATGTTTCTAGTTGAAGTTTTATTTCATGTGCATTCTGCTCTGTGCAGAGTTATAGTGGCAGGTGTCAGGCAGTATGTTGAAGGTCAAGTTCTATGTTGCACAGACTGTGTGGGTGTCCCCATCACCGAGGATAATGCAGCATGCTGCGTAGCTCTACATAGCGTGCTAAATACGGCAGACTTGTGAGGCGCCGCTGTTACTCGTGAACATCATCTGGTGAAATGCACCAGTAACGATTGATTGCAATGGCGCCTAGCAAGCTTTCGTGTGAACGATGATCAGCTCACAATATGTGATTTCATAGACTTTCTCTCGGGCACTCTCTCTCGGGCAGGCCTGATCTCGACATTTGTGTTGACCTGGTAGAGAGTAAACCCTTATATTCATGGCCTAATTGTATGCTCATAGCATCTCATTACACAACACCAGAAGACAATCCCCACAGGGAAGTAAGCTGTGGACTTGATTGCAAAAAGAGCTGCCATGGGTTCAGTTTAAATTACCAGAGAGTGCTTCTTAGGTCAATGTTCTAATGAGCACACATACACACTGCCCATCTCTACCACACCTGCAAGATTGTTGAACCATGTTGTGCTTCTGCTCAAGGTAGCTTTTACACATTGCTGGTTGACCAGCTGGTACGACTGGTTCAACGGCACATAGAGAGAGGTAATCAAGCCTCAAACTTGGCTCCAGCACAAGGCTCTGCATGTACGGCTGCAAGGATGCAGCTAGCTCTTGGAACTGATGACATTGGTTTCCACCAAATAGGGAATCTCGGCTGCCATCCATGGTGCCAAGCCCAGGCACAGCGCATGTGCCAGGCCAAAGCGCGGACTGCAACATCATCAACATGTTCATGAATGTGCTACTGCACATGCACATGTTTACTGTGCAAAGGCATCCAGAGAGGCACAGCACATGTACAGCATTATTATGGATCTGCAGTGATGCTGACTTAGACATGCCACTCTACTGCCAGTCTGCTGCATCAAAACCTGCAAGATATGCAGAAAGCTGCCTGGCTGGTGATTCCCCGTTGCAAGACATTGTGGAAAGCCTCATGCAGCCAGTGGCTTATGTAATGCAAGGTAGGGCTTCCATGCCGCTGAGCATGGTGTGCGCATTGGCCCGCCATAAGATGTCACATGCAAGCAAGATGAGCAGGAGATTTTTTCCACCCACTTCAAAGCACAGTCTGATATATACTGAAAAGATGTGTTGCCTGTATCTGTTGTGTTGCCACACTATCAGGAATGTGGCCAGTGATACGCAAACATGGCTGGCTGTTCATTGGCACGCATATGTTCCTGTATTGTGCATTGACAACAGGGAGGGACCTCAAAAGCATACAGCCACACTACAGATGGTGCATCAACGCCACATAATGACACTTCGTACCTGTTTTTAGCCCACAAAGGCTTGAAATGCACTGTCAGGCATATGGCTCCACCACGATACATCTTTGCAGTCTTGCCGTCTAGCTCAGGTATTCTGATTTCAGGCGCTGTGGCTGGATAGGTTGCAGGCACATCAAACTCGAATGCAAAATCGTACTTCAGCAGGTTGTGGATGTACCAACATCTGCCGCTCCATTTAGTCCCTTCCTTGTTGGATGTGATTGTGAACCAGTCTGAGTCTGTGGCTTTGTTTTGCTGAATGTACTTGATGAGTGCTTGCAGCTCCTGAAGCCAACCAGTTGCACATGATGCACATAGCCATATGCACCAGCTAACCTCATGTGCATCATGTGCACCAGCTAACCTCATGTGCACCAGCTAATCTCATGAATCTATGCAATGAGCCATATGCACTGCAGTGTACAAAGCAGCAGCTGTGGGATGGGAGCAATGCCTATGTCTGTGACACGCAATCACTGCTGCTGACAAACTCAAGGTGTGACAGAATGCTGACCTCCCTGAGCCGCTTTCCCCACTCCTCTTTCTCTCTTGGACCTGCAGTTGTCTGCACAGTCATGAACATTGTTTGGCAGGCTGACACTAGTGCTCATGCAGGTTGCCAGATGCTCTCTGGCAGGCCGATACATCCTTAGGCATGAGCTTTAATGCAGCAGGTGACACAGGTGCGCACACTCAATAGGGGGATCTTCTTGACTGAGTCCCGGGTGCCAGAGTCCCAAGACTCGGCCATTACGGTTACGTTGGGCCTAGCCTACAGGTAACTGGTCTGCTCAGGGAGCTTGGCTCCAAAGCTGTTATTGGCCAACTGTGACCTATGTCAAGACTGATCACACAGGACTGGGGACTCCGACTACAATGACATCAACTCAATCTTATGGAGCTTGCCTGCAGCTGCTCATTTTATGGCACGTATCGAGAGTGTATTATTTCAATCGCTCGGCTTTCAGAGCGCTGCCATCGACGCCCTCTCGAGGCTGAAATCTAAACTTGTAGCCACATTGGTTTCGGTTGCATCGCCAAGCCACATTACGGGTGAACCGCAAGCTGTCTGCGCAGGGCATCAGTGCAGTGGGAATAAGTTGCTTGTGATCAGTGATCGTGAGCTGTCACCAAGTGCGCATCATACAAGCGATCTTGAGGTGCGCAGATACTGCCTTTGATTGTATATGCGTATCTGCTCAGCTCGGCAGTGATATATACATGTCTGTGCCTGCTTTGTGCAGGCAGTAATTGCAGAAGGTTGAATCGGCACCATGAGCAAGGTATGCCTCCGTTCTACTCTGCGCATTCTGCCATAACACGGACAACAGGATACCGCTATGCACAAAGTATGCATAAGGGTTTCTCATAGCTTATCAGCTTCAAAGACATGCTTTCGTGGGGCTTCCTGCAGGCAATGCTCAAGTTGTTCGACCCCGTCCTCACCTGGGCAGCCAGGAGATACCAAGCAGCAGTAGCAACAGAACTCAAGAAGTATGGCCTCAGATATGAAGACTTGTATGACCCTCAGCTGAACATGGTATGCACATTGCCAGCAACAATATAACACAGGCCTAAGTGTGCTATGGTAGTGTGTGCTACACAACTCTCACAAATGCATGCGTCAGACGAACTTCATGACTGTGATCTCATTACAGGATATTGATGTAGCTCTGCACAGACTCCCCCAGGATGTTGTGGACGCTAGGATGCAGCGATTGAAGCGTGCAGTGGACTGCAGTCTGAAGAAGTCCTACTTGTCAAAGGAGCTGCAGGATATGCAGACTCCATATGCCTGGTACCTAAAGGTATACACCAATGCCTTGCACCTTTGGTTCATGCAAGCACAGAGATCATCACTAATGTTGTGTGTGTTTGACGCCTCGAACAGTCTTTGCTAGTGACGCTACTCTGCCAGCCTCACACCTCCCGGACCACATTTTTGTTCTGTGTTGCTACTGTCACTGTAGCACAGCAAGTTGCGGGCACTGCACATATTGTTCCCTGCAGCTGTGCTACACAAAGGCTCAACGTCTGAGGTTGTCGTTCAGGTTGATGTGTACACATGTGCTCTTGTGATCGAGGCAGCAAGCAAACTGAGTGACTTGCACTTGTCACAGCATGCCACAAGTTTGTTATCACACTGCAGGACACATGGGCTGAGGTGCAAGCGGAGAACAGTGAGAAGGCTATGCTAGGCACAGGGAAATCATATGACAGGCAGTTCCCTTGAAAACAGCAGGAACACTTCAGCGCAGCTCAGATTGTGAGTATTAAATTGCAGCATTGTGCTGAACCTGTTTGTTTATTGCCGTGCTTACTCAGGCTGCTGACTGCTGGCACAGACAGAGCGGGTGTTCAGTGTTGGTGCTTATCTGCACTTCAATTCACAGCTTCTGCTGGCTGACAGCAACAGCTAGCGAGCACTTAATGATCTCGTGCAAGCCTGAGATTCTGGTATTGGCATGTACATTGTAATTGTTGCTGTACTATGAAGCCTGACTCCCTTCCTGTTTATTTGTCTCAATCTATACCCGCAAAGCCTCTTACGCTACAGTCAGTGATTGCAGTCTTCTTGCAGTGTCACCTAGGCATGCGATGGTCTGGTTCTGGTTTGCGTCGCCACAACTAAGCATTGTTGCCCTACCTTCTGACCTCACTACAGCACTTTAACAAATGTTGCCAAAAAGCTGTCACTGCACTACTGTGTGTCCATCCAACACAGCTTTCACCTAACCCGAACACTAATCAAATGACAGCATGCCTAAATGCCAGCTATGTCTTTAACTCATAAGCTCTGATAGCTATGCCAACAAGCTATGCACACTAGTATACCATGCCGGAGTGCTGATCACTCTGCCAATGACTGTACAAACTTGGTCACTTGGATTCTCCTGTTTGTACAAGCTTTACAGCAAACAGGGTTGAACTGCAGTCAGTGGCGGTGCACTGACATCTGCAGATAAAAGCATGCCTTTGCTCTAACATGACAGATGCAGCATGCTTCCATTCTTGAGCTGGGTTTGCATCAGCTGCAGCTTCACTTGCTGAGCTCTGCCCATCAGGTTTTATTAGATGTCACTTGCCTTCATTGCTGAGCTGTATCCATGTTGACCTTACATCATGTACCGGAGGCCGAACACAGCCATTGCAAACTTTTGCTCTGTACCTGGGCTGTACCCCCTTTTCGACGCCGGGATGCCATTGGTCTATCCAAGGCCTCCCATAACACACGCCTACTGGCGTAGAGTTTTTTTTCTCTTCTGTACTTAGGCTGTAGCTGCCAGCACAAGGCGCGCAACAGCTGTGAAGTGGAACAGGCTAGCTAGGATCACCAGAGCATGGAATATCTCATGGTAGCCAAATGTTCTTGGTGCAGGATTAGGCCACTTGGCAGCGTATGCCACAGCTGCAGCACACACACAGTTTTCTCCCCCACTCAAGTCTGCCTTGTTGCCTGTATAGGATGCTGCCCCTATAGGATGCTCAACACAGCAAGGAACAAGACCCTGACAGCATCGTCAAGGTGTTTAACCACATTGCCTACCGCCAAGTGTATAAGACAAACCACCAGCTGCCATAAGCAGTGTACCGGTGTCTTGCAGCTGTCCAACGGATCTGATCCCCGCCCATCCCAGTAAGATGTACAAGGCTGTGACTAGTGGCTTTGGTGCTGTCACCCAAA
>QQTW01004818.1_pt1 | contig 10141 bp, 6 predicted proteins | sample 1904831 | NCBI WGS metagenome assembly QQTW01 (sample SAMN09435610, study PRJNA476489) | Subsurface metagenome, whole genome shotgun sequencing project.
GATTGGTGGTTTCTTCTTCCTGCGCTTCATCAATCCTGCCATTGTTACACCAAGATCATACATGCTGATTGATCAGACCCCGTCAGAGAAACCCAGACGGACACTTACACTTATTGCTAAGATGTTGCAGAATCTGGCCAACAAACCTTCATATGCCAAAGAGCCGTATATGGCGAAGTTGCAGCCGTTTATCACAAACAACAAGGAACGAATTACCAAGTTCATGCTCGATCTCTGCGAAGTTCAGGACTTCTACGAAAGCCTAGAATTGGACAAATACGTCGCGCTATCGAAGAGAGACCTTGAGCTGCAAATAACTTTGAATGAAGTCTACGCCACGCATACCTTACTCGAGAAGCACAGCGAAGATCTCGCGCAAGACCAACATTCCCATCTCAATCTTCTGCTGCAAGATCTTGGTCCAGCGCCACCACTACTGCCAAGGAAGGAGAACAGAACGATCACATTGCCGCTTTTCAGCAAGTGGGAAACTGCCATCGATGACCTGACCTCAGCATTGGACATCACCCAAGAAGAGGTCTTTTTCATGGAAGCAAAGTCAACCTTTGTACAGATCATGCGAAGTCTTCCACACAACGCCAGTGTAACACGACGGCCACTGAGGCTGGACAAGATCGCGGAAGCTGCTGCTACCCTAAAGAATGATACGGTCATGGTTCGAAAAGGCATTCGCTCGATGGAGCTCCTGAGTCAGCTTCAGGAGATGCGCGTCATTGATCGGTCAGATGACTTTTCTCTACTAAGAGATGAAGTTGAGCAAGAACTCGTGCATCTGGGCTCGCTCAAAGAGAAGGTGGTGGAAGAGACGAAGAAGTTGGACGAGGTCTTCAAGACCATCCGAGATCACAACACTTATTTGCTCTCGCAACTTGACACTTACAAAAGCTATCTGCACAATGTGCGGTCGCAATCTGAGGGTATCAAACGAGGCAAGGACATCAAGATCAAAGAGCTTGGGCCATACAAATTCACACACGCACAACTCGAGAAGGAGGGAGTCATCCGGAGAAGCAATGTGCCAGAAAATCGGAGAGGAAATATCTACTTCATGTTCAGGAGTCCATTGGCCGGCACATTCGTCATTTCGCTTCATTATAAAGGTAAGCAGGTAGGCCTTGCTCTAGACAACCCTGTAAATTGACAATTTTGACCTAGGTCGTGCTCGCGGTCTACTCGAACTCGATCTGAAGCTCGATGATTTGCTAGAAATGCAGAAAGACAATCAAGAAGACCTCGATCTCGAATACGTGCAGTTCAATGTATCCAAGGTCTTGGCATTGCTAAACAAGCGATTTTCCAGGAAGAAAGGATGGTAAGGAAACGCGATTGCGGGTGAAAGGTGAGACGCATTTGCCCTGTCTGGTGGTAAAATGGAACCATGAAACAGGTTCCTCCTGTGGCCTGCTTGGCATGCACCAGAAGCCGAGCGGTTGGAGCTATCATTGCACATACGACGATATCGGACCGTTCTTACACGAGCACGTTTACTTCAAGGGCGTGTCTTAACAATGCGGCGGGATTTGGAGAGCCCCTTAGAGGTGGAGTCAACTTTAGGGACGGAAGTTTGTAGGGATTTTCAGACACCTGCAGGAAAAGCGTGCTGCTGAGGGGAGCTTCTTCAGATATGATGAATTTTCTGGGAGGTATTATGATGAGAAGGGCATCTGAGGTGGTCTTTTATTGATGAACGTGATGAGAATCTGTGGAATAATACACACTTGTAATCCTATCGGAACTTGGGAGGAGGCCTGCTTATGGCAAATAATAATCAATTTTGCAGTCGAAAAGTCTGATAAACTTTGGCTCTTACAATCGATCGAACATCCTACCCGAACATCCTACCTATCTCCCATTACGACAACTTGAAGGCATCAGAGAGAATAAACAGAACTAATCTTCCCTGTCATAGCGTGCACCGGGTACATTTACAAGAAGATGAATGGACCTCACATACTGACCATCAAATGAGAACTGGAACATGCCATTAACATGTATTATCATTTCCTCTTCCATCTTGAAAAGATCCAAGCCGGTGGCCGATCTGGCCATAGCTTCGATTCGCAAAGAGAAGTCCCACTGCATCGAGAGGTACACAGATGATATTGGAAGGAACCCTTGAAACACATTTTGAGATTTTGTGTAATATGCCCACGATTTCTTTCTATGTAAATAGTACTACGCAACTTCCACCATAGTACTGCCATAGTAAAGAGACCTATGTCTTTTACCATATGAAAATGTAAAACCTTGCCAAACCCCCACCGCCAATCCAATTCAGTTAATCCCTGTATAGGGTGATATCATCTTCTCCACTGCTGTTACCCCACCAGTCCATACATTTCAAGAAGCACTATTAGGGTCTCCTTGGTTTTGATCAATACTACCTGAATCATTTAATTCCCTGATTTCCACCCGCAATTCGACCACCTCTTCCACGTGGCCATGGCATCCGTTGTAAAGAACCACCTGCCTGGTCACAAATCGAGCAAGGAGAATACTCCACGCGCATCAACGACACAGGCTCCCTCCAACCCACATATGGATCTCGACCCAAAATACGACGATTATGACTTCCCCACTACTGCACCAGGGACGCAATCAGGTCACCCCGGTCATACCACGAGAGAACAAGACGCACAGGTCCATCAAATGAGGCAAATGCTAGAGCAAGCAGGATATACGGCGCGGTTGGACACCTTGACGCTCTTGAGGTTTCTAAGGGCGAGGAAATTCAACGTTGAATTGGCGAAGAAAATGTGAGTGCCGCAGCAGCTACGTGTACAGTGAATGCTAACCACATCGCTCTCTACAGGTTCATAGATGCCGAAAAATGGCGAAAAGAGTTCGGAACAGACGACCTACCTCGAACATTCGAATACACAGAGAGGCCACAAGTATCCCAGTACTATCCGCAGTATTATCACAAAACCGACAAGGTTTGTTCCCCTCTCGTTATTGTTGTTCTCCCCCCCTCCTTCTACACCTCAAACTAACAATCCTCTTCTGTACCCAGGAGGGCCGCCCAGTCTACATCGAACAACTCGGCAACATCGATCTAAACGCCATGTACAAAATCACAACCGCAGACCGTATGCTCCGTAACCTAGTTGTCGAATACGAAAAGCTCGCCGACCCGCGGCTCCCAGCCTGCTGCCGTAAATCCGGCCGCCTCCTCGAAACCTGCTGCTCCATCATGGACCTCAAGGGCGTCGGCATCAGCAAAGTCAGCTCCGTCTACGGCTACGTCAAGTCCGCCTCCGCCATCTATCAAAACTACTACCCCGAACGACTCGGCAAGCTGTATCTGATCAATGCTCCTTGGGGATTCAGCAGCGCGTTCGGTTTCGTCAAGGGCTTCCTCGATCCGGTAACCGTGGAGAAGATCCATATTCTGGGCTCCGATTATCTGCCCAAGCTGCTTGAGCAGGTGCCGAAGGAGAATTTGCCGAAACAGTTCGGCGGAGACTGTGAATGTGAGGGTGGCTGTGCCTGGAGTGATGCGGGTCCCTGGCAGGACCCCCAGTGGGCCAGGCCGCCGAAGTGGGCGAGGGTAGAGGAGAAGGAGGGCACCGGTGGTGTCCAGAGTAAGGCGGAGGCGATTGACCACGAAAAATTGAATGAAGGAGTACAGAATTTGGATGTGGGTGAGCGGAAAACTGGACAGGTGCCAGTGCAAGGGGGGACACCGAGTGTACCAGGTACGGCGGATGCACATGCTTAGGTTAGATTATGGTAGAGTAGCAAGGACGGGACGGGATGGGATGGGAGATAAAAATGAGCATACAGTGTGGTAGCTAGATTCCATGAATTTGAAGAAAGTATCCTTTTGTGCTAATTAAATCTTCTACAGAGCACCCTAGAAGCCTTTGTAGGTATGTATATGATATGGATGGAGAAGGTACTATTATACTAAGCTCGTAGCCTTGGTGAGTATGCCACAGTACGTCTAGCCCTGCCCCTAAGCCTGAGTTGAATGAATCCACTACCGCTCAAACTGGCCTGACGGGCCCAAGAAGCAGATATGATTGACAGGAAACAGAAGTTCCGATCCACATCATGTAAAGCTCGAGAGAGAGCGGAGCAGGAGAACAGAGCAGCGGGGGACCGTATCAAAGTGAGCGCCCCACAAATGTTCCCCTTCAAGTCCCGTTCATTATCATGAATCATGAGTATAAACACAGTTTTTACTCGAGTTCCATGGCCACATCCCTAGCTCGCTGCAACTTGCCCGCCGTCTCCGTCAAGCTGCCTCCCTGCCCCGTCCTCCGCAGTAGAAGCGTATCCCCGGCACCCAGCCGCCTCAGATCCGCTAAGCCGCGCTCGTACATCTCGGCCGTCTCCTCGCTCCAGTCTCCGGGCAGTGGGTCGAGTCTCAGCCCTTCTTGAACCTCCTGGCCGTTTCTGAGGTGCTCCCTATGATCCCTCGCCTCCTGTTCTTCTTCCTCGATGCTTCTCAGCAGCGCCTCGCCGACCATTTTCGCCCCTTCGGCCGGCGCTGTTCGTCTCAGCTGACTCACGGCTAGCGTCTCTCGCTCCAGTTCGGCGTATAAGGAGGCGAGTTTGGTGGAGAGGCGAGGATCGTAGGCTTCGTAGGCGAAATCAATACCTTCTCTTTCGGCTTCGGGGGGTGGCGGTGGTTGTGTGTTGGATGTGGGTGTTTTGGGATCCGGAATGTGGACGTGTGAATTTGACGTCGTGCTAGGAAGGGCGGATGAGAGATTTTGTGGCGGGGTAGGGACATCATTGCCGTTGATGCTGATGGAGTGGCTTGCGAATTCGAACGTTCGCTCCAGAAACTGGTTCACGAGTGCTCCGACCCGGGCGCGCATGGCGTCTTCCTTGTCTTCCGCGTCATCTTGTAGCCTCTCTCCCCCGTCCTCGACTCTCGTTTTAGCATCGGGTGGAAAGTGTAGGTCAAGCTTCTGCCTTGCAGCGGCGGCGATGTTTCCTTGGAGATAGGTCAAGTCTAGTGGTGATTGGAGTTCGATTTTGCGATGGTGAGGGTTTGGAAGGGGATTGGGGTGCTGGTGTTGGACGGTGGGCAGTTGGTCGATTTCCATGGCGAGTGAGAGACGCTTTCTTATTAGATAAAAGAGCACTCGCTGTGCACTTGGGTTGTGAGCGACCTCTTGTACTGGATAGCGAGCGCGTCTTTGTCACTGACGCAGAATTGGAGAAGCCCTTTTTGTTTACCTTTTGCAATTGGAGACATCTGCTACCTTGCTCCTTGGCTGCGGCGGTGCGGGCCGGGTTTGCCAAGGGTTCTCGGATAGGGGAAATGGTATGTACAATCTACTCGAGTGATATCTAGTTAATCAATCATCACACTGACTTTAGGCATTACACTATCTATCAATTACGTAGCGACTGTCTGGATCTTGCCAGAACTACTTCTTCAATGACTACAGCAATCTATAAGGTGAGTCCTCTCACTGTCATAGGGAACTCACAGGCAGAACACCAGCTTCTGCTATGTGACAATTACAGATCCATCACAGGACATGCTACGAGCCTAATCTCGCCAGCTTCACCTCCATCGATACTGAAAGCATGCTAGAGATGATGTCCGGTCCTATAGCCTCGATTGTAATGATGGGTAACTAATTTAAAGACATAGACACTGTATCTGGCAATTTTCCCATTGACACCAGAAGATTCCTAACCACAGCCGGCTTCAATGAATTCACTACAAAGTACAATTCACGATGGCGAGACTTTTAGGGTGTGCCTTCAACGGTCACGTGAAGCCTATGGGTTTAGAGTAGAGCAATTCAGTCTTGATCATAACATGAGCGGAATAAAGGGTAACTGCCCGTTCTAACGTTCTTCTAACATTGCAGTCACCACATGCCTCATACCCCTTACAACAACCCTACCGCTACCGATCTCCATCTCAGTTTTTCTATTATTGACCCTATTGCCAGGCCCAAAAGCAACTTACCTATCGGGACAGTCCTCTCAGATTGTCGTTAGCGGACAGCTTACTTTCTTCATATCCATTCCACGACTGCCGATCTTTATCTGCACGTCTGTACCATCACCTTGTTGGACACTCTGGAAAGCATCTGAAGCATCTGCTCTGTCTGCGAAGCCCGATCGCTACCCACAGTCACTCAAAAAGGTCGCAGCTTCGATGATCCTTCAACCAGGTCTCAAATGGGAGTTGAATAAGTGTTATGAGGCGGAACCAACATGGACACACGATCCTAATGTCGATATCATCGTCAGACTCGCCAGAAAGCATCTCCATTTCAGTCAAGACGATGAGTGTACTGCCGACTATTTCATGCAGGGTGCTTTCAACAGAGTCTACCTGGTCAGATGTCCAAGAGGCAGTAAAGATGAACGATCTTTCATCTTCCGAGTTTCTCTACCAGTTGATCCTGGTTTCAAAGTGTCCAGCGACGTGGCGACTATGGCCTTTGTGCGTGAACACACAAGCGCACCCGTTCCTCACGTTTTGGCATTCGATCCATCTCATGAGAATGAACTTGGCTTTGCATGGACAATCATGGAAATGATGCCAGGACAGCCTTTGTGTCATCGATATAGGTATATGACGCGGAAGCAGAAAGAAGATCTCGTCAAAAGGGTTGCCGAGATCGTGGCCCAAATGTTCCGCCACAAACTTCATGGGATTGGCAACCTCTATCAAGCGGCAGATGCATCTCCACAACAAACGGATCGCAACATTACCAGACGAACCCCTTACCTTGTCAAGAATGCTCGTACAGATGTGACCGGAGACATTCACTCCCTTTCAAACGACAAGGCCCGCAAAAATTCCTCATCCACAAGGTATAGAATCGGTCGCATCGTGCAGTTGTCATTCCTCTGGCACAATCGGGTCCATTATGACATCCATCGCGGACCATTTGCTTGCAGTCATGACTGGTTGGCAGCACGGCTAGCTTTCGTTATCGCAGACTCGATTCCCATTTTAAGAAACTCTGTTCTCGATCAGCAGCAAAAGCTTCTCGCGAGCAAGTACTCTTTGATGGCAAGGAGACTTCAAAAGCAGCTACCGAATTTCTTCCAGAGAAAAGACTCTTACCCTGGTCAAGTGACACCAGAGATCACCACGCTGCACCATTACGACGTGTCGGGCTATAACGTGCTTGTCGATGAAGAGGGACAACTAACAGCTCTGCTGGACTGGGACGGAGTGTCTGCTGTTCCGCTCTGGAAAGCATGCCAGATGCCAGAGTTTCTGGTGTCACGGTATATTGATGAGATGGGTGATGATAGTCCAAAGCGAGTGGACGAAGAGTACATGGTCAGCCAGACTGCAAAAGACAGGGCAATATCTTTCGAGAAGGCACACCTTCGGAATCTGTTCTTAACCGAGATGAAAAGGCTCGAGCCCCGTTGGGTTGACTTGTACAACTGTTCAGGAAGATTAGCTGATTTTGAGGTAGCGGTTCAGCTTTGCGACTCTCGTTCCAACACGGATACTGTTGGCGAATGGCTGCGCGATATCGAGCAGGGAAAAGAATATTGGAGCCTGCAGCAGCATCTTCTTGGAGAATGATAGGTATGAAGGAACATTAAGGGATGCTGAGTAGGTGCGTTATGCTCAGAGAGCTGACTAGGAAGTCAACACGGAAGTGCTTTTTCTTCGAGCTAGGGTGTTCGCCGTCAAAGAGCATGATTCACAAGGTACTAGATAGATCAAATGCTGATTCTTGTGCTTCACTAAACAGCAAATCGAACGTTATTGAAGACTTTGAATATCTGCAGCATTGCCAAACGCAGTGCTCCTTGAAGGTAATCCATCAGATGTATGAAAAACGCTGTCAACGCGGGAGCCTGAAATTTGTAAAATTACCAAACCATTTGACGTGTTGCTCGTAGCGGCTATCTATCCTACTCATTCCCTTGGTGTCTGGTCCTAGATTGGACCATCTCAATTGTTCTCCATCTACTCGCACTGAATCACATCTGCCGTTAAATAGTGGCTAATGGTCTCCCGTACATATCAAGACACATGTTGACCAACGATACAACTACGTCATTTGCCTTCTGCCCAATGTCTCTATCTAAGGGACTCAACTTAATAATTAATGGTGATCATGCGTAGACAGGTCTGCTGCCCAAATCTTTCACAAAATCCAGACTACCAGCACGGTATGATTCAAAACTTCTTCTAAGCACATCATCAATCCTACAAACAACATCGCACCATGGGCTCAGTGGACACGGAACTCTACCCCAAAGCCTCCGGTGCCGCGGAATCTCTTGTAGCTGCCCACACCGAACCCCAGCCGCTCAAGCTCTATGCCGGCTGGTTCTGCCCTTTCGTGCAACGCGCCTGGATCGTGCTCGAAGAGAAGAAGATCCCATACCAATACATAGAGATCAATCCTTACCAGAAAGCGAAGTCGTTCCTCGGCTTGAATCCCCGCGGTCTGGTACCAACGCTCGGTTGTCCGGCGGGTCCGGACGGGAAAGAGACAAGACCATTGTATGAGAGCAACATCATATGTGAGTACCTGGACGAGTCGTATACAGATCCATCCAAGCACGGCCCGAGCCTGCTGCCATCAGACACATATGAGAGAGCGAGATGCAGGATCTGGATGGATTTCATCGGATCACGCATCGTGCCGGCATTCTACCGCTTTTGCCAACACCAGCCGCATTCCACGTACTCGATAGAAGACGCCAGGGCGGAGTTTCTCGGACACTTGAAAACCTTCACCCAGGAAGCTGATGCGGAGGGTCCGTTCTTCCTCGGTTCGGACCTTTCAATGGTCGATGTAGCGCTTGCACCGTGGCTGATTCGTCTCTGGGTCTTTGACCATTTCAAGACGGGCGGGCTGGGTATGCCTGAGCCTGGACAGGGTGGCGAAGATGAGGCTGTCTGGGCTAGGTGGAGGAAATGGGCTGCTGCGGTGGAAGAGAGGCCGAGTGTTCGGGAGACGACGAGCTCGAAGGAACGCTATATACCAGCTTATCAGAGATATGCCGAAGATACAACTCAAAGTCAGGTTGCTCAGGCTACGAGGAGTGGCCGGAGGTTGCCTTGACCAAGAAGTGTGCAGTGTCTGTCCGCGACTCAGCTTTCAAAACCATGATATTTCCTCTCACGCACATCTCTACATTATACGTCCCTTTGCATTTAATAAGCATCGAAGTTGTAACCTGCGAATCGCATGGCCTGAGTGCCCTGGTCCACACTGACCTCGCCCTGGATGCGTGTGGCAAACAAACATTCACCACACCTCAAGGAACCGTTCCTCAATTCACTCATTATCGCTACGGAGTACCACGGTGATGAATCACGGCGCATGGTTTGCAAGACCCTACCTGCGCCGATGCGGCTCATTCAACTCCGACAGGCTCTACTACGACCCATACTACCCCCTCTGGGGCTACTCCTCCTTCGACGCGACGCCCTGGTACCCACGCGCCTACATGGTGCCGCACCTGCAAACCACTTTCACCGAAGTCTCGACCGACTACTTCGAACAGGAATCGCCCGCCGCCACGCCCGACATCGACACGGACCGGGGCCTGGAGATCATCAACCGCTACTACAACGGCTGGCGAGATGCATATACCGAGGCGCTCCTCTCGCGCAACAGCGAGGCCATCTCGGCCGCGGACCGCGCCAGGATCCTGTCCAACAGGGACGCGCTTCGGGCCCGGCAGGATGAGGCGGTCAGGAGGTTGACAGATGGCGAGCAGGCGGTCGTGCGCGAGACGCTGGATCGCGTTAGGGTGGATCGCCAGATGGCGCCGGATATGCCGCTGGCGCAGGTTAGGTGGGCCACGCCGTGGATTAAGGAGGTGTGGGTTAAGGAGCATGGGGATATTCCGGGTTAGAGATTCGATTGGGGCTGGCTGATGCTCGTTGGGAGTGTTGCTAGCCCTGAGGCGTCGATCTGTTTTTCCCTTCTTCGCCGTGCTGACAAGGTGGGAACTCACAGTTGAAGGCCTCGGTTTAGATACCCTAGTTAGCATAGATTGTAGCTTCACACTCCAGGATGACCTGATATTGCTTTCAATGACAAACTCGCCGGATTTTGTATCAGTGTGATGCATACTTCTTCCTGTCCACGTGCTAGAGCATCTCTACATGGTTGTGTAGCTTTGATTGTCCGTGTGTACTCCGTAG
>QQTW01004819.1_pt1 | contig 10140 bp, 13 predicted proteins | sample 1904831 | NCBI WGS metagenome assembly QQTW01 (sample SAMN09435610, study PRJNA476489) | Subsurface metagenome, whole genome shotgun sequencing project.
ATTTTAAAAAAACTATACTTGGTGAGCGCTATTTTTGAGTTTATGACGATTTGATTGGCGATATCAGTCAAAAATTTATCCTGAGCGTATTCTTCGCTGATGATGTTTTGAGTTCGCAAAGCTTCCCAATATCTCTTGGGCGTAAACTTCGCTATATCTCCGTAAAATATAAGGTTTGCGTTTTCTTGTACACACTTGCCTGTAGAAATGAAAGGGATGCTAGTTTTGGGGATAAAAGAAAAAAGACATAGGCAAGCTGATACAGCCGCTAAGAGTATACAGAATATAAGGTAGCAATAGACAAAATTGTTGATGTTTTTGCCGTCAACCAGTAGGCGAAAAATTTGAAAAGCAAATGCTGAATTAGCCACTAATAAAGCTGCATTTTTGCCTTCAGCAAATTTTAACCAATTATTAACATTATCGAATATAAATTTAAGCTTGTCGCTTGGCTCTTTTGGTTCTGGCATCTAGAGTAGTGTGACGGAAGTGAAGTTGTCACTAGGAGCAAAGTAGGTCACAAATTTTATAATACAAGCATTTTAGTCTTTTAGTACGAGATTTGTGGCAATGGGAGAGTGATCCCCGGATTTCTCACAACGGCACAAAAACTCGGGGTCTAAACCTGCGAAAATGTAGATAGCAAGCCACTTGCAGCGTTTTAATTAAATGTCCCCAACAGTTACACATCGTATCCCAGAACAGTTCACCTTTGGACGGGTTGAATCCCGTCAAGTAATCGTCAATTTTAAAGGGGGAACACTCACCTCAGATGCAGGGTTAACGCGCTCTTGCGGCTGTAGACCAGAAACGTCAATTTACCGCCCGATTCGCTGCTTGTTTTCAGGACTACCCTTGACCCTGCCCGAGTGGAGCATTCAGTGGAGACCTTGGCAGCACAACGGGTCTATGGCCTGGTGCAGGGGTATGAAGACCTCAATGACCATGATCAACTGCGTCATGACCCAATGTTTGCAGTAGCCCTTGGGAAACTGAGTTCTACTAATGCTGCGTGTGCGCTTCGGGCGGGTAAGAGTACCCAAAACCTGCTTGAACACTGCCCGGTAGGGGGTCCAAGGAACTTACTTAAATTTGCGACTGCCGTGTATTAAGATCCCTCGCTACGTACAAATACCCTCCGTTGGACGGCCTGACAAATTTAAGCAGGTTATGTGTAGGGGTCACCAATCGCGGCTGAGAGCCGATACCACAGGATTGGGCATGACCCCCAAGCCATAGAGCGGTTATTCGTTGAGATGTTCCTTGAGTCCCACAGCAAGCTTACACTGCAGATTGTGCTAGATCTGGATGTGACGGATGATCAGGTACACGGGCATCAGGAACAAGCTTTCAACAACTGCGTACTACAACGGAGTCTGCTATGCCCCACTCTACCTGTTCTGCGGCAAACACCTGTTGGCGACCAAGTTGCGCCCTGAAGAGCGTTGACCCGGCAGAGGGCGCACTGGAAGAACTGCAACGGGTGATTGGGCACATTCGCACTCGTTGGCCCAAAATAAGGATTCTGGTACGAGGGGATAGCGCCTACAGTCGGGAAGACATCATGACGGGCGTGTGAATTCCAAGGAATTGACTATGTCTTTGGCATGGCGAGCAATGCGCGTTTAATGCGCATGAGCCTCGACACACAACAGAGAGCACTGGCAGAGTATCAACAGATGAAAGAGCCTGTGACCTGGTACCGCTCCGTGTGGTATAAAACCCTGGACTCTTGGAATCGGTTCCGACGAGTAGTTGCCAAGGTAGCCTATGGACCAGAAGGCAACAAGACCTCCGCTTTGTCGTCACCTCCCGAAGAGCGCGGCAGTTTCCTCCCAGCCTGCTCTACACTCAACAGTACTGCCAACGGGGAGAGATGGAGAATCGCTTCAAGGAGCAGCAACTCGAATTGTGAGCGCGATCGCACTTCCACCCATACCTTCGGTGGGCAATCAGCTGCGGTTGTGGTTTTCTTCCCCTACACATAACCTGCTTAAATTTGTCAGGCCGTCCAACGGAGGGTATTTGTACGTAGCGAGGGATCTTAATACACGGCAGTCGCAAATTTAAGTAAGTTCCTTGGACCCCTAGCTTATGTGCTGATGAATGACCTGCGGCAGAGAAGTCTAGCCACAACGGAGTTGGCCTCTGCTCAGCAATACTGTTCGGTTAAGGCAGGTAAGACGGTAAAGTGACTGTTGTTCCCGGCATGCGATCGCCTGCTGGATTGAGAATGTTAAAATTAAGAGGTTGGAGTTTGACAGATGCCCTCTGTGAATCGTGCTTTTTCGAGGGAAACTTTGACCGAGGTTTCTTGACAACTCTGGGATTACTGCGACCATCGGGCGGCGCGATCTGCTCATCCCAAATCTCCATTATCAGCCAAGTCCAAAAAAAGGGATTTCTTCGGGCTGTATAGCCTGGAACTTGGGAACGGCGCGACGAATTACATTGAGCGTACCAGTAAAGCCCAGACGCAACGGGGACATTTTCACCTCTTGGGCCGCCTGAAACATCAAGCTCCGCACAGCCCAATGTCCCAGGAGCCAGCCATACACTTCCTGGACAACTTCACGGGGATTCTTGGAACGGATGGGAGTTTTACGACTGATGAGATGGGTTTTGATCTCATCAATGGTATTTTCCACTTCCCACCTTTGATGGTATTCTGCCGCCAGCAACTCGGCAGGAAACTGCTGAATATCCATCAAACTGGTAATTAAGCGGTAGGTCTGTTGCTCCCGATCAGAGTCAATAGTGTATTCAATCACCCTCACCTGAATCATAGAAGCGCCTTTTTTCTTCGACTTGCGGTCTGGGGCAATCCAACTCAGATAAGAGCCATCCTTTAAGACTTTTACCACCGGAAATTTGACGTTGGCTGGCACTCGTCCCAGATAATGACATTGCCTTGCAAGGGTCGCGTATACCATAGCGTACGAATGCAGCCCTCTATCCCACATCAGCAGCATTCCAGTTGTGACTGAGCGTAGCAGTTTTAAAGCTCGGACTCGCTCTCCCATACGATAAGGACACATCAAGGCATCCACAATCAAATGCGTCCCGGCTTCAATCAGCAAAACCAGGCGCACTTTGGGAAAGGCAGCTTTGGTGCCGGGACGACTCCCAGGATAGCCAAACACCCTGGCGTTAGCCTCTGTGTCTGGTACATCTAGCACTGTTCCGTCTAATGCCATTACTCGCAGTCCACCCAAAAAAGCTCCCGGAGTCTGAGCCGTTGCTCTTGGACGCACCACCAAGGCAAATAACTGACTCATCACCTGAGGCCCCACTCGCTGTCGAGCCTCAGTAATCGATGACCGACATGGGATTTTCCAATACTTACAGAGCTTTGTCCACTGCGTACTTAGTCCATCGACTAAATTTTTAAGGACGGTTCTAATAGAGACAGTTGACCACAGACTCATGGCAACCACCAGACAGACTACCAAGTGAGACGGCAGTACCCGATTCCGTTCTTCACGGGCTTTGGTCTTACCGATAGCCTGTTCAATGGCTTCACGGGGAATAGCGGTTTCTATGGCTGTGAGTACCTCTCCCGACTTAATGCTTGGGGAGATGAATGAAAATTCTTTGAGCTGCATCTTCAAGTGAGCGCCTGCCGGGAACAACAGTCAATTTACCGTGCTGCCTGCCTTAACCGAACAGTATTGCTCTGCTCAGGTGGGAACCATCCGCACCCAACTACTTAAGCTTGGGGCACGGGTACTCATTAGTGCGCGGCGCATCTTGATTGCTATTAGCACGGGCTATCCCTTCCAGGCGGTCTTTGCCACTGCCTATAGCAAACTTCAAGCCTTGCCCAATACGAGCTGAGCCAACTCGCACCCGCTCCCTACCCATTCATCTCCCCCAACATTCCGGTCTACTGGTCATGACCGCTGCTCCCTCATAGCTAATTTGGTACTCAATCCAAATCCAACAGTTTTTGACGCATTCTGGAGCTACTAAATTAGGTGAAAAATCGGTTGATTGACGACTTAGTTAGCCTTTCTCAAGAGACCAGATTCTTTAAAAGAGCAATAACGTTGTTTTAGAGCCAAAAAGTCGGTTAATTCTTAAGGACTTGTGAGAAATCCGGGAACTGCCGCTTCCTCGCTAAGGAGCTACCCTCTCTAAAGCCGTCTGAATCCTGGCAACAAAGCTTGAATCCCGGTCGTAGGTCAAAACCAGCTGGTTGATAGCCCGCGTCATCACCACGTACAACAGTCTTGCCTCCTCTTGAGGGTCACCGTAGTAACTGGGCAGATACCCTACACCCGGAATAAACACCACCGGGAACTCAAGCCCTTTGCTAGAGTGCATCGTCATCAGTTTGACGCTTTTGGCATTTGGCTGATAAGACCGGCTGGCACTGTTTTCACTTACCCACTCCACAGGAACCTGGGCCTGCCGTAGTTGGTCATAAACCCGCTCACCCACAAACCTCAAACGGTAGGCGATCGCCATATCATTCCAGGGGATGCCGCGCTCGTGCAGCTGCTGCACCCGTTGTGTAAGATACTCAGTTTCCTGGGTGAGACTAGGCAAACGCACCAACTCTGGTAAAGGACCGTGGCGACCTGCGCTCTGGGGCTGAATCAGAACCGGTGCGTCCTCTTCCCGATCCTCGGTTGGCGTCATGCCTTCCTTAGCAAACTCGTAGGCCAGTGCCAGAACCTCAGCCGTGTTGCGGTAGTTGATTTTAAGGATAGTGGTGCGTCCCCGCGCTTGGATATTCACGCTACTAAAGCTGAACCTCCTCAAGGTATTCTTACCGTAGAGTTTCTGAGCATCGTCATAAAGTACCAGTAAGGAGTTTGTCTCAGGGTCTACCATCTGGACGACTAGCTTCAGCCACTCCGGTCGGAAATCGTGCCCTTCATCGATCATCACAGCTCCATACTGCCCTTTAGGAATCCGCCCCCTGTCCACGGCTTGAATAACGAGATTTACCAACTCTTTAAAGTAAGTGTCATCGTCGTAGTTGCTCCGGTTGGTCATCACTAATTTGTAGGTTCCAAACAGGTCTCTACACCAGCTGTGGAAGTGACAAACCGTAACGGCGGTTTTCAGGTCTTTGTCTTGTATCACCTGCCTGAGATGAGAAGCCAGAACCACATTGAAGCACAGCACCAAGATGGGCTTGGATTGTTCAGCAGCCAGGTACTGACAGCGATAGGTCAAGATCAAAGTCTTGCCAGAACCAGAAACCCCGTGAATGACCCGGTGCCCATCTCTCAAACTACGAGCCAGTTGCTCTTGCTGCAGGTCCATGATGCGGATCAAATCTGGTGGGATCTGAATGGGGCGTTGTACGTCCTCTTCCCTAGCGTCCGACTCTAGTGAGTTCTCCGAGGAGAACTCAGAGAGCTGTTTTGTGGAAATCCGCAACTCTGGGAAGATATGCCAGCGGACACGGTCGATCTGTTCTCTCACCAAGGTTTTACCAAACTGGTAAGCGTTCAAGTTCCACAGACGGCTCCGAAATGCCTCTGTATCTTGACTCTGTGTTATTTCATCCTTACAGATGACCAAGTGTGGCTCAAAGACTTCCCCCAAGTCCGTTTCAAGGAACGCCCTCCTCGTAATATTTGTGAAAACAACCCCATAGCCGTAAGGAAAGACTAACTTCCCTGCATAGGCACTTCCTACAGACTGTACCAGCGCCGCATCTTTTGAAAGCGTATTGCACACAGCCAATGCATAGTCACGAGCCTGCCTGAGTGGGTTTTTTTCTTCCTTTACTCCGTTGGGCGTCAGCAGCGTGACCGAAGTACGAGTCACTCCTTGAATGTGCTCCAGCTTCCAGTCTTTAACCTCTAGAATGAATAATCCCCGCTCAGGGTGCAAAATGATGAAATCCGGGTGCAGTTGTTTGGTACCAACCGGAACGTCATACCAGAGCAGATAATCGTCCTCCAGGTGATGCTCCATCGCCTCAGCAAGGCGCTTCTCGCCAGAAGTCATGCGGGGTATGCAACTGTTAAGGGATGGAATCAGCGTAGCCATAGAAATTATGTATTGCGTAAGCCAGGGGAGTTTAGGGCTGTACTTAGTATTCCCCTACCATTCATGAGAGCGATCGCGCTCTCGGACTAGCGCGCGGAAAATTTCCCAGTGACGTTCCTTCGACTAATCCTAAAATCTGAGTCTTCCCTGCGTTATCAGCTGAAACCCACCTGCTTTCGTCAGCAAAGGCAACTTTGAAGCTCCACAGGCTTGTTGGTTTTAGAATAACGCCGCCACTCAAAAAGACCAAAACGACACCAATACCCAGTAAAACCCAGCCTAAGTTGCCGGTCTGTCTAGAGAAAAATAGAAGACTTATAGAACCCATTTGAGATATATTCATTCGCTAGCCGTTTAACCCGGATTTCTCACAAAGGCACAAACTCCCGGAGTAAAAAACTGCGAGAATGTAGATAGCGAAAACATTTCAGCGTTTTGAGTCAATGACCCCGCCACCTACACCCTGTGTCCCAGAGCAGTTCAATTTTGGACGAATCGAATCCCGAGATGTAATCGTCAATTTTCTTGGGAGGAACGGTGACATCGGATGCGGGGTTAACGCGCTCTTGCGGCGCTAGACCAAAAACGTCAAATCACTACCCGATTCGCTACATGTTTTCAAGACTACCCTTGATCCTGAGCGAGTGGAACATACCCCTAGCATAAACCTGCTTAAATTTGTCAGGCCGTCCAACCCAGGATGTCTGTACGTAGCGAAGGATCTAAATATACGGCCTGACAAATTTAAGTAAGTTCCTTGTACCCCTAGAGAGTCTGGTCGCGCAAAGGGTCTATGGCTTGGTACAGGGCTACGCCGACCTTAATGACCATGACCAGTTACGCCATGACCCAATGTTTGCTGTAGCGTTGGGGAAACTGAGTGCGAGCGAGACAGTAGGTGCGCCCATGGCAGGTAAGAGTACGCTCAACCGAATAGAGCATTGTCCGGCAGCGGTCACTAACCGTAAGGAAAGTCGGTATCACCGGATTGGGCATGACCCGGAAGCCATTGAGAAGCTGTTAGTGGAGCTGTTCCTTGAGTCCTACAAAAAGCCCACCTTGCAGATTGTGCTGGAAATGGAAGTGACGGATGACCAGGTGCATGGGAATCAGGAGCAGGCATTCTTCAACACGTATTATGGTGGTGGCGGCTCAGCACCGCTCTATCTGTTTTGTGGCAAGCATCTGTTAGCAGCCAAATTACGTTCGGCCAATGTAGACCCGGCAGCGGGCGCACTCTTTGGAACTGCAACGGGTGCTGCGCGCACATCCGTTGCCGCTGGTCAAAGACTCGGATTCTGGTTCTTTGGGGATAGTGCCTACAGCCGAGAGGACATTATGGCGTGGTGCGATGTCCTTGGACATAGATTATGTCTTTGGCGAGCGCGAGTAATTCCCGGTTAGTGCGTATGAGCATCGCTACTCAGGAAAAAGCTCTGGCGCTCGTTTGAACAACAGAGGCAACCTGTGACCTGGTATCGTTCCGTGTGGTACAAAACCCTGGACTCCTGGAGCCGATTCCGACGAGTAGTCGCCAAGGTCGCTTATGGACCGGAGGCATTCAATCTCCGCTTTGTCGTCACCTCCCTGCCAACGGGAGCGTTTTCCTCCCAGCCAGCTCTATATCCAGCAATACTGTCCCCGAGGCGAGATGGAAAACCGATTCAAGGAACAACAGCTCGAACTGTGAGCGCGATCGCACCGATCCCTCATACTTTCGGTGGGTAATCAGCTGCGGTTGTGGTTTTCCTCTCTGGCCTATGTGCTGATGAATGATCTGCGGTAGAGTTGTCTGACCACGACCGAGTTGGCCCAGGCACAGGTGGGAACCATCCGTACTAAACTGCTCAAGCTCGGGGCACGGGTACTCATCAGTGTGCGGCGCATCCAGATTGCTATTAGCACCGGCTGTCCCTTCCAGGCCGTCTTTGCCACTGCCTATAGGAAACTGCAGACCTTGCCTAATACTGGTTAGGCCCACCCACAACTCCTCCCGCTCACCCAATTTCCCCTTCCATCCCCGGTCTGCTGGTCATGACCGCAGCTCCCCCATAGCTAAATTGACGCGATGGCTCAAGTCCAGCAGTTCATGAAGCGTTCTCGACCTCCTGAAGATAAAAATTTGTCAAGTGACGAGTTAGTTAACCGGGGAAAGAGACCAGATTCTTAAAGATGGCAAAAACTCAACTAATGGTCGAAAAAATCGTTAGATTCGCAAAGGCTTGTGAGAACTCCGGGTGCAATGCCCCTCCCTTTCTGACTCCCCTCGACTGCTATGCGTTTCTTGGATGAAACAACTGTAGACCTTTGTTCAGTTTTGAGCCAAGGAAAAGATCAACATCACACTCAATGCCTGGGCACTCATCAACAACCTCCGCACCTTTCTGCCGGATGCCAAACGAACAAGGCAGTCGCTGATCGAAGTGTTTGGCGCGTCGTGGAAAGGCATTCCTTAGATGGAGGCGGTGAATCTATGCACAGTAGGGCGATTGTCGGATTTGGTTCTAGCTTCTGGGTGAGGTCACTCTCCGAGAGACACAAACTTTTGATCTATGGGCACATAGCATAGCTAGCACTGAGACGCCATAGAGCTTAGCAGTATGAAAGGTTAAGCAAAATCCTTAAATGACTTGCTTGACTCTCTACTTTGGTAGAAACTTTATTATAGCTTTAGTTCTTTTTGAACTAGTAAATCCACAGAGGTATAGAGAGTAAAAGATGAGCATGATTACACGCTCTAAGATAATATTGAGCGGATCTGTAGCACATTTAGCATTACTAACATTGACAGCTAGTCCAACGCTGGCGAACACCCACACCCAGACTGTGACGCCTACTACGGCTTCCAGTTCCACAAACTCGGCAAAACTAACCCAACAGCAGATAAGCCAAACAACAACGCCCATAAACCAGACGACACAGCAGACCAACCCGATGGTATGCCCCTGTTGCCAATCTATGATGAAAAACATGCCTGGCATGATGTAACAATATGCCTGGCATGATGGATGGTCAGAACAAGCAATCTAGGTAGGGCATAATAAACTGCGAAAAAGTTGATGCACGATATTATGATTGAGTTATAGCAACCGCCAAGGCGGTTAGGGCGTAGACTGGAAGTAGTCCCTTTTCCTAGGGAGCGCGATCGCTCGACCCATGCCTAACCCTTATAGTTACGACCTCCGTCAAAAGGTTATCCAAGCTATCAAGTTTGATGGCTTAAAGAAAAGTGAAGCAAGTCAACTATTCAACATTAGTCGCAACACCATAGACTTATGGTTGAAGCGACTTTCCATTACAGGGGACTTTCAAGCCTTACCTAACCAACCTCCTGGGAATGGTCACAAAATCACCGACTGGGAAAAATTCCGTGAGTTCGCGCTTATCTCATGGGGATAAAACCCAAGCCGAGATGGCAAAACTGTGGGAGGGGCAGAAAGCGCGATCGCACCATCTCACGGGCATTGAAGAAAATTGGCTTTACGCGAAAAAAAAGACATACGGTTACCGCTCGCGGGATGAAGCTAAGCGACAGGCGTTCATAGCGCAGTTGTCCACGCTACCCCCGGAGAAGATCGTGTACCTTGATGAGTCTGGCATGGATAATCGAGACGAGTATGATTATGGTTGGAATGAAAAAGGGCAGCGCTTTCATGCGCTTAAGTCAGGCCGTCGTGAGGGTCGGGTTAATATAATTGCCGCGCTGTGTAACCAAAATCTGATAGCTCCTTTTACTGTTGAGGGGGCGTGTAATCGAACAGTATTTGAAATTTGGCTGGAAACTTGTCTGCTTCCAAGACTCGAACCAGGACAGGTTGTAGTAATGGATAATGCCACATTCCACAAAGGTGGGCGCATTCAACAACTGATTCAGGATGCGGGGTGTGAACTGCTGTACCTACCGCCTTATTCTCCAGACTTCAACAAGATTGAGCAATGCTGGTCTTGCATAAAAAGTCGAATCCGCAAAAAATTGGCTCACTTCGATTGTTTACGAGATGCCATTGAGTATGTCTTGCGTTTAACGTCTTAACCGCCAAGGCGGTTGCTATATTTATTAATCGTTACGAATTCGGAATAGCAATTTAATGCCAAATCAACAACTCTGAGACATTTTCTTTCATTTCT
>QQTW01004820.1_pt1 | contig 10140 bp, 8 predicted proteins | sample 1904831 | NCBI WGS metagenome assembly QQTW01 (sample SAMN09435610, study PRJNA476489) | Subsurface metagenome, whole genome shotgun sequencing project.
AAGGGAGTAGTCCAACTTCTTCATTTGAATAGCTGTGCCTGTTTCTATTATAGGGTTTATGAACAGTGATAGAGCTGACAGTAAACCTGAATTTTTCTCTACGCCTAACTCTTCTAAAGTTTTGATAGCTCGCTTCCTTGCCAATTTCCAGGTGTGTGAGGAAAAAAACTTCAATTCGTTCTTTAAAAATGTATTGAAGTCACTAACTTCATACCAATCGTTGTGTTTATGGTATTTAAAAAATACTTGGTGAAGCTTCTGTTTATCAGCTAGTACATTTGGAGTGTAGAAGTACTTAACTATGTGCAAATTTGACTCATTATTTGCCCGTAATTCCTTCTTCCGCCTCGTCAAATCTTTTGTCCAGCCAATTCGGAAATTATCTGAGGCAGTGGATTTAGCTAGAAAGACAAATCCTGAACGTTCGGGGTGGATGACTATTCCAAGGTTATCTAAAACCAACATGGCTCTACTAGTAGCTACAGAATTACTAAAGTACAATTCCGAATTATTAGTATAAACTTTTACATTATGCATTGCTACTCGGAAGTAACCCTTAAGCATCCTCCAGTCCAATGATGTCGCCCTCTTCAAGGGCGCAGCCCTCCTCACGAGCAGGATGCATCCGTTATGAAGGCTTCCTGACTAGCGAGGCGATCGCACTTCTATTAATTACCTAAAATACTTTTCCCGATACCTACTCCTTGCCATCCGTCTTGCCTCCTCCTCCGTCCATTGCTTGATTGGTTGCAGGTCCGGGATATTGGCAAATTGATTCAGCATCGAGCTATCTCCCAAAATGTTGGCGATCTCTCTGGCAATGGTCTTGCAGCAACTGTGGGGCCAGCGCACCACCTGCTCTTCACTGAAGCGGACCACAATCCAACCTTTGCTCAAAAAGAACTGGTCCCGGTTCTCATCCTTCCAGGACCCCAGATAGTGAGTGGGTTCTCTCCTCAGAAAGGAGTTAGAACCCCAGAGCGCTCACCTGGAGAACCCTCAAAGACTGCCCCTCGTTCAATCAAGTCACATTTCATTGATTCAGAAATTCCTAAATTGTCACCAAATCGGGCATTTTCCACTTTTGCATCATTCAGGAAGGCATTTATCAAGTTAGCACCCATCAGGTTGGCACCCGTCAGGTCGGCACCCATCAAGTTAGCACCCATCAGGTCGGCACCCATCAAGTTAGCACCCATCAGGTTGGCATCACTCCAGTTGGCCTGAATCACGTTGGCACCACTCAGGTCGGCACCACTCAGGTTGGCACTACTCAGGTCGGCAAAAATCACGTTGACACCACTCAGATTGGCACCACTCAAGTCGGCATCACTCCAGTTGGCCTGAATCACGTTGGCACCACTCAGGTCGGCACCACTCAGGTCGGCACCACTCAGGTCGGCAAAAATTAGGTTGGCACCACTCAGGTCGGCACCACTCAGGTCGGCACCACTCAGGTCGGCACCACTCAAGTTTCGACCCTTAACTGCCTGACTAACAATCTCTTGCACTAGATGCCATTTATCATCAAGCTCGTTACTTTCATCATCTAAACTTTCGCTCAAAATTTGAATATCTTCAACAGGAAAACCGCTTAATTCTGTTAGTTCTCCTGATTTAATGCGAGATACAAGCCGTTCGATATCCTCTTGAGAACCCTCTAGGATTAATCGGATGCTGCCTTCTTTAATATTAGTAATTTTTATAGTGTCTCCTGAAAAGTTTCGTAAAACTAATTCCAGAGCTACTAATAAATCATTGTTAACTGAATTTAGATCGCCTTCTAATACCAGATCAGCTTTAATTTTTTTACTTTGTTTATCTATTACGGTCACTTGACGGCGAAGGGTTTGCACTTGCTCCACCCCCTCATTAGTATTTGAGCTAATGCAATCCTTTATTTCTAGCCGCTCTGATAGTTCTTCTTTTATTCCCGCAATTTCTCTCCAGTTCAGTTTCAGTGCCTCACATATTCTTTGTAATGAATCAAGCTGAATTGGCTCAGACTGAAAAAACTTTGTAACTGTACTGCGAGCTAGAAGTTGAGACTTGGCAAAGTTGATTTTTGACTCAAATCCTAGCCTTTTCAAAGCTTTTTCTGCTATCTCTATACCTTGTGAAGAGGCTGTGTAAGTTATTTTCCTCTTTTTTCTGCCAAGGCTTGGGTCTGTCATGATCTGGCTAATTTTTTTATAAAGAAGTTTTTATGCAATCAAAAGTAGGGCATAAGACAATCATAGAAGAGTCACAAGAGACTAACAACAAAACCATTGTGCAGTCAAGTTTTCAGGCGTTTGACTCGACATTAGAAGTGTGAAGTTTATATGCTCTGCTACATCCATGAATAATAAGCCAATGCCTAACTCTCACTCTACTATAGAGTTGAGCATCGCTCAGGAACGCTTGCGCCAAGCCCATCACAGCTTCAATCTCGCCCTGATTGCCACCGCACTATCTTTCGGCATTAACCTCATAGGAGCCGGATTACTACTGTCGAGCAAAGTTCCAGAAGGAACCGTTACAGCCGCTGGTGGATTGGTTTCAAGTGTGCAATGTCTGAAGTTCGCCAAGGACGCCAACAATAGGCTCGACAAAATTTTAGAGGAGCTAGACGATGAAGATTGAGGAAGCATTGCCTTGACAAGGAGTTATTAGTTAGATGGTGATCGCTACTTGTTCCGGTGTCTCCACTTAGAAGGCGTAACAAACCGCAAGTCTCCCCAAACTCCTACTCTCCGCTGCTTGGCCTGAGCCTCTGCCTGCTTCACAACTGCGGCAGCATCGCAGTTTCTAATGTATTTGTGGAAGACCACTGCAAGTCCCTCACGGGCTAACACTTCCTGAACTAGAGTGCCATTGGGCAAGCGGACTTCTGCCACCTTACGCCCATAGCGGTCAGTGTCCGTCACGGTTAATGCGACGCGATCGCCCCCTTGGTGGATGAGCTGGGTTAATCTATCATGAGCCTGTCTGCCCCATCTAAACTGATTTCTGTCTGCTGGGCTGGAGCTATATCGTTCCTTCTTGCTGTGCGGGACCTCTGGAGCGTCCACACAGGCAAATCTGACTTTAATATCAGCACCTTGCGAATCTACAACTGTAATAGTGTCGCCATCCGCAATTCGCTTTACTTGGTAGGTTGCCCGAACTGGCGCGGCACTAGAAGTTGAGGGTGGAGCTTGGGTTGCGGTTACTGAAGAGCGAGACTGACACCCTGCCAACCCCAGGACTAGAACGGCTGCCAGCAGAAATAGTTTTTGATTCATTGGCAGCTTTGATTCATCAGTACCGCTGTGTTACTGCGGCTGGGGACTTCTCTGATTTTTGCTGAGTAGATGCTCATTGGGATAAACGGTGGCGCGCCGAAGTTTTGCGGATTAGGTTGCCTGATAGTGTAGCAGCCAACATACGTGTGCTGTGAGTTATCAGTGTGAGTGGCAACAAGCGTTACGGGGACTTGGAAGTAGAAAGTTCCTGCTGCACCTTCGCTCTCTACCTTGCCTGTTGTCAGTTGCACCGCAACGGTGTTGGCGTAACCCGCCTCAAACTGTGGGTAGGCAGGGGGCTGTGATGCATTACTGTTTCCCTTTGACCCCCAGTAATAGTAGGCGCGGACGTATTCTTTGCGGTTAATGGCGTTGTAGTACGACTTGAGAATTTGCGCGCTTGTGCTACGGTCGTCCAGGAATTGGTCTGTACTGGCGCGGTTCAGTGCTGGCAGTTGATTCAGAAATTATTGATTCATCTGGAGCAGCACTAGGGGCTAGGGGTGGAGTTGGAGTTGCGGTTACTTCTTTGTGAGAGGGCCACCCGAAGGACCCCAAGGGCAGAACAACTGCAAGCAGAAATAGTTTTTGACTAGAGGTCGCTCCTATAAGACTAACTTTACTAACGGCAACATTCAGGTACTTGAAAATTACTTAAAACTGCCGAAGCTTGGGTGGATGAGGTTTTATAAGTCCCAAGACATTCCTGAGAAGATCGTAAATGTTACCATTAAACCATACACTCCTGAGAATCTGTGTTCGCCCGTCAATGACACTTTTCAAAAGCCAACAGTACATGACCCCAGAACAGCAAACTATCGCGCTCAAATTTTTAGGCGCGTTAGAGGTTGAATATGCGTTGTGTGTAGGAGAAATTCAAAAAGCGCAGGCAGCGATAGCTGACCCTATAAATATGAGCGACGAACAAGCCAGACATTTAGATTTTGCCAACCGAGAGATAGATGCGATCGCTAAGTATTGGCAGCAAAGATTAGTGAGTCTGATTGATTTTATTGAAACTAACAACTCCAAAATTAATAAAGAACTGGCGATAAAATATCTAAATCATCAATATGAGCGATAACTATTTTTTTTACGCAAAATCTAGTATATTCCTGCTTACTATCAATCAAGTCAGACTTTACACGGCAAGTCCACCAGATGTTTAAACGTCTCTAGAGACAACCTCTAGAGACGTTTTAGCATCTGGTAGACTTCCCGTGCACAGTCTGATTTGATTGATAGTAAGTAAAAACACGATGAATGATACATAGAATAAAATGTATATATAGATTGATTGCTTACGTAGGTATCCGCCAACTATTCATGCATTTCTTCATCATCTATAAACTTTATCTGCAACTACAGAAGCCAGCATAGAAGGGTCACTTTAATCAAGGAAAAGAGGCCATAACTAAAAAACATAACGAAGATGATTTTGATAAAGCTGCATATGCTGCAGCATGTGCAGGAGCGGGTTTAGCAGCGGGTGCACTTGTCGCCGAGGTGGTTGGAGGTATGGGTTTAGCAGTGGGAGGAACGGCTGTTGCTATTGGCGCAGCTCCATTTATAGGTAAGCGTTCAGGGGGGGTACGAAGTTAATAGGATTTGAGGCACCATCAAGCCCATAAATTTGAGGAAACGAGGCTAAATCATTCGAGTAAATTGCCTGTAGCCCTTATTCTCTCGTTACCCCCCTGAACGATTACGCACCATGAATGATAATAGTAAGAACGCTAAAATTGTCGCCATCGAAAATACTAATTTTTTGGTGATTATTTAAGGTGTACATGTATTAGATAATATTATATGCAATCTCAATGGGGCGGGGGTTCTACCTCACCACTACTTTCATATCACTACCCCCATTTGCCAGAGGAATTTGGCGCAGATTAAACAACTAATCGGAAAAGCTCTTGCATTCATAAATTGAATAAGCGTATCGCACTCGCTCGTTTTTCTGTCCGCCTCAGTACAGTGGCATTCTGATTAGAGTAGTCCTAATGCTTTGAAACTCCGACGAGTAATTTCTAGCCGCTTGGCAGCATCTTTTGTAGTCGGCATCACAATGTTTGTAGCGAAGAAATAGACATTGTTGTTTTGTTCTAGATAACCCACAATCCAGCCAATCTTAGGATTAACACTGGTGATCCACCCTGTCTTCCCACGTAAGGTATGGTCTGGCGTTTTCTCAATGATCATGATGTCTTTGACAAGCTCGATCGTGTGCTGTGAAAAGGGCAAGTCGTTTCGCTCTAATCGTTGCAGAAACTCAATTTCCTGCTTCGGCGTAATTTGCAGCGGGCCATCCAACCAGAAATGATCAATCTGAGCGGGTGTGCCAATCTGACGGTTGCCATAGCCCACTTGCTCCACAAACTTCTGCATCCGCTCATGCCCGTTTTTGCGCGCGAGAACTTGATAAAACCAAACGGTGGAGTCTTTGAAGGCTTGACGCAGATTTGTATCCCGATTCCAGGCAGGAATTTCACGAGTGATCCCATCCCAAGTCAATACCGAAATATCATCTTGAATTACCCCTGTTTCCAAAGAGATTAACGCATTCAGGATTTTGAAGGTAGAAGCAGGAAAGAAGGCAGTGGTGTTACGAGACGGATTGTGTTCGTAGAAACGTTTTTTATTTTTGTCATAAACTATAATTGACCCGTTTATCCCTAGTTCCTGGAACGCTTGCCCAAAATTAGGAGCTTGTGCAATTTCAGTACTATCAATAGTAATCAAATCTGTTGATGCAGGTTGTGCTTGCACCGAGAGAATGGTCAGACTGCAAATGAACAACAGTGTGATCGTGCCACTGATTAGCGGCGATAGGTTTATGAATTTGTGCAGAAAGCGCATCTTTTCCTCACAACGACATCCGATTGAACTTGCAATAATACATTGGGGATGAGGGAAATTCTAGATATCTCCCGCGCTCTTTCAGAAATTTGCTTTGCAGAGCACACCAACCAGCACAACATCATCTAACGCTTCCAGGCTGCCAATCTGCTCGGTTCAGGCGATACACAAAGCAATCATCGTCCCCAAATTGTCGGCGCTCAATAAACTGGAAGCCCAGACGTTCATAGAAGCGGTGAACACGCGTATTGCTGACCAGAGGATCAATCAGGACAGCCGTCACAGCCGAGTCAGCAAAACATCGGGCAAGGGCAAGCTGCATCATTTTCGTGCCATAACCTTTGCCTAAATCGGTTTCTTCCCCAATCCAAATGTCAATCGCGCGAAGATTCGCTGAGACATCGCCCCAATAATGGCTATCCTCCCGTGCTGGAGCGATTATTTGAATAAAACCGATCGCACGACCCTCGCTCTCGGCAATCAATTGCTCTCGCCAATCAGGGGTGCGATCGAGTTCCAGCTCCCAGTGCCAATCATCATTCGGGTCTGAGGCAATCACATGAGGCTGTTCATCCCAATGTTGCAGGAGATCTAAATCAGCACGGGTGGCAGGGCGCAAGTTCATTGTAATTTCTGCTCAAAGGATCGGTATATTCTGGAGATTTTGGTAATTTGCGGATAATTTTCGGTAAAAACGCGGTCATTTAACCGTGTGCTGAAGGCAACACGTCGCCATTATCGTTACCGCCGACCCGCTCAATTCGGTCACCGTGTAACCGCTCCGTGCCTTTCATCATCCGTTGGCTCTAAGCTGCGCTCCGCAACAAACTTGTTTGCCCAAAAGTCATTTCGATTGGGACAAGCGAGACTTACTGCTGGCAATTTCTTATCATCAGCACTGGCGGTAAACTCTTTGGCGAGAGAAAGCTTTACTACAGGCCGAAAGCTGCTGATAAGGCGGGACGTGGTTGGCTAGGGCAGAGTCATCGTTAAAGCTTGCTCCTGGGTTAGAGGCTCTGATGCTACCGCCTTGGTCTCCACTGCAACTGTTCTCTCAACCGTAACAGAAACTGGCGAGCCAAAGATAAAGCTTCTTGATACTGTTCTTCTAAAGTATGTTCTGACCACCCCCGCCCGGTTTGCTCCTTCACGGCTCCAAAAGTTGCTGCATGGATTAGCGCTGAATTGTTGGCAAAATCAGGTTCATGTCCCTTCTCCTGCACTCTAACAATCGCGCTCGCTAGTAACGCTACTGGGTGTTCCACCAAAGAGCGACCAGAGGGACCATCTGAAATTAAGTGGCGTACCTTAAACACATCCTGAATCAGCCCACGCACAGTAGCACCATAACGGGCTTGCATATCCATCTTGACTTTGTCAGGACGAGCAATTGCATCACTATGAGGAACTTCAACCTCTACTGTTGACAACTCAGCTTCTAAGCCATTTAGGAATAGCTCAAAAACTGCCGGTGGCATTGTCTCTCTCAGCCTTACCCCACCAACAACAATTTCACCCTCCTTATCCATAGCCATCCCGCGTTTTTGGAGGACGGTTTGTCTTCTGTACTCTAAGTAAGAGACTAGTTCGCCCTCTACTAACACTTGCCAATCCAGCCCAACGTGTGCTAAAAAATTTGCTGCTGGTAGCGCTAGCGGTTCTCTTGTTTTATTGACTTCCACGCCAACAGGGAAATCGCACCAAGCAGGAGTAATTTGTACCCTCTGGTGATCCAGAACAGCTTCCACCTGAATTTGATAGGTTCTTACACTTCTGATTTGAGTTAGGCGATCACCAATTGCATCTGCCTCTCTTTGCCAGGGTAGCGGTATCGACTCAGATGGAGTTTGGTCAGGACGATGACCATTGGCAAGAGCAGCTGTTTCTCTTTGACTTGCTGTAGCCTCATTGGTCGGTTGATCAGCTGCTACACTTTGTGTACTCAAACTGCCCGTGCGCTGTAGTTCTGCTAGCAGTGAGAATTTAGGACTCACCTGTTGTTCACCAACAACCACCGGCACTCGCACCTGCAATACATCCCCTGGTTTGACCGTAGCAGTGTCTGAAAGCTTGAGTACAGTTTCACCCGCCTCGTATTCAGATGTTAGTCTTGGGCGCGATCGCTCTTGAGCCGGAGAATCTTTGACAACATCAGAGGTGACGCCTTGCAGGAACTTCTCAAACAAGTCGCGCAGTCCCAAAGCTGAATGAGTTACAACTACAGCCCAGTTAGGATGATTCAATTCCGGGAATACAGTCGGTGTTGGTCCCGGTACTCGCCGCAGCGCTCGTCCCCACTCTTGTTCGGCTGGGGACATCGATTTGAGAATGCACAAGCAGCATGAAACTGATATCCACTTGTGATCGAACCCGACCCCTACCAATCCGCAATGTACAATTACCCAGAACTCTCCAGTGTAGAACCGTTCTAGCAATGCACTGGCGCGACCGGCTAAATCAAATTGCTCGTGTTCCGAGTGAATGACCAGTACTTTTCCCTGAAGCATGGGGAAGTTGTCTGACAATAACTTAGCGACCCGATGCACATGTGGCACGTTCAGAGCCCTCACCAGCATGGCATGTGGTTGCCCAGTGCTAGACCGTTTGTCAAGCAATATCTGTACTGCCATCTCTAACACTGGTAACGAGAACGAGTCAGCTAAGAGAATCTGCCGGAACCACTGCTTATCTGTCTGTGCCTTGAGCAGAAATTGATCAGGGTCGTATTCTACCTCATTGCCCTCTTCTTCAATCAGAAAGCTGCTGCTAGTCGCTTCCTTGTACATGATGCGCTTAATCGGAGGAGGGCTTAACTTCCAGGCTTGCTGAAGCGTGAACTCAAACTCAGCAACTGGAGAATACCTGAGGATAGGCCGCCCTAGCTCATCTACGTCCTCAACTTCTGTATAGTGGATATTTGGTAGTGCTTGGCTATCCGAGCGGAACTTCGACCCAGTGAAGTAGCACAACAGCGAGTTAGAAAAGTAGTTGGTGATTGTTCTGTAAGAAGCAGCGGCGCTGAAGTGAGCTTCATCGATCACGATCACCCCGATATTGTTTGGCTCAATATCACCCCGACTCACCAGATTAACTACGAACTGCCGGTTGCCTACTAGGATATCGGCTTGCTGCATAGTGTACGCAAAGCTGTTGAAATCGCTGGCATCCAGTTCTACAATCTGGGGCGGCGGGACACCTGGCGGCAGAACCTGCAAGCTATACAGCAGCCATTGGTCGTAAATAGGACGATGTTTGGCATCTGTGGGAAAATCTTTGAGGAACCGGCTACGGAGTGTGCAGTTATCTGACAACATCAACGCCTGCTTTCCCTGCATCCAGGGAGCAAGCACGTAGGGAATCAGCGCTTCCATCAACGTTTTGCCAGTCCCCACCCCAGCTAGAATCAGTGCTGCTTCTCGGTAACTCCCATTCATCTCCCCGCGAGCGGCTTTTTGATAGGTGGCTAACAATGCTTCCACTTGATGCGGATAGAGTTGTGTTTGCCCACGACTGATTCGGGCAAGCACTAATTCGTGATAGTTGATGAAGTAGTTATCACCTGGACTAGGCATAGCTAGTAGGGTTTGTCTGATTTGCTTCTATTACACGTAACACACAATGCCAAAGCGTTCCATAGTTCTGTTGCTCCGCCTAACGAATAAGGATGTTTGTGATCGGCCTCAAAATTTCCTGGGGTCAGAGGTGTACCACAGTTCTGACATTGATAGCTAGCTCGACGTAAAATTTGAATCTTTTGAGTTTTAGTGAAGCATCTTTTTACCACTGTCAACCTCCTCACTTCCTGACGTTTAGATTGCTTTTTCCTACACGCTGCTGTAATCGCGACATTCCCCTATTTTTGAATAGTTTTACTGAAAGTTGGACAATCACCTAGTACACATATACTATACTGGAGCTGCTTTTATTATTTAACAATGAGCGCAGTTCGCAAAATCATCCACGTTGTTACAGGGATACAAGTACTTCCTTCTACGATATACGCATAACAACAACA
>QQTW01004821.1_pt1 | contig 10139 bp, 12 predicted proteins | sample 1904831 | NCBI WGS metagenome assembly QQTW01 (sample SAMN09435610, study PRJNA476489) | Subsurface metagenome, whole genome shotgun sequencing project.
GTGTGCGTGTGTATCCGTGTGTGTGCGTGTGTGTGTGTGTGTGTGTGTGGGATAATGGGCTCGAGGGAGGTACACAGAAGTCCTTTTGAAAGAGGAGCAGATGGGTTGCGGAAAGCTCGCAAGCTTGGGTGAGGTCATGGTCATGCTGAGCTATCCCCGGATTTTCTGCCGACGTTCCTACTAGATGCGGTGAGGCTAGATGGACAGAGACTTTGCATTATTAGCTCGTTGTGTTAGGTAACACGACCCGGCGATGGGCTCAGTATTGGATGCGGTGAGCCCGAAAGAGGCCAGGAGTTTATCAACATGCTAGAGGCCCCACATCAGAGGACCGGTAGAAGTCAATTGCCGTGTCAGTGTCCTCCGATGAACAGCTCTTGCCGGATGGAATCCACATGTGGCGCCATGCAGATACCAGGGACTTGACAATACTGGGATCCTTGAGAACCATAGCTAGTGGTCCGATAACATGGAATCGGGACTAGAGCACATGGCGTTCTCCCGGATTGAAGCAAAAGGGAAGCTATACGCATAAAGCGGAAACCCTTCGTCGTTCGTAGCCGGCTGGTGATAAGGCTAGTAATGTGGGGTTTTTGAGGCGAACCTATCACGACCCAACTGAAGCAGAGTTCGCTGGTGAAGCAGATCTAGCGAACCCAAGTGTGGAGATAGTCTGCTGCACGGTTTGATCCCTTGAAGTGACGTGGCAAGTTCACGAACTTCGTCTGCCATCCTCGTCTGCCGGATCTGTCGTGCCGTCTTCGATGCGTTCCTGGTGATCCAGCCTCTCGTAAGCTTTCTTGACCTGGTATTCCCAGTTGCTGAACGCAACAATGATCCACTCGAGAGCGCCGACCAGATATAATGAAATGCATTGCCCGACCCATAACCCTGCGAGACCCCACCCATGGAAAGCGAGGTAAATGCCCAGTGGAAGAGCTCCAGCGTAGTAAGACACGATGTTCACTGCAGCTCCCACATGCTGCCTTCCCATACCTCGAAGGCTGCCCCCACAGCTGCCGTTGAGACCGTCGGCAATTTGAAAAAGCGCAACGTAAGGAAGGACCTCAGCCGTCAGTTTGACCACGTCTGAGTCATCGTTGAATATCCTGGCGAAATGCTCTTTGCTGGCCATCAGTATTATGAGAACCAAAGATCCGAGAAGTATACTCAACCAAGCAGCTGTGTTGGCTGCTCTCTTGGCGCCTATTGCATTCTTGGCTCCCAGGAGATTGCCCACGCGAGCACTGGTAGCAACACCCACTCCGAACGGAATGGTAGTCATCACCTGATCCGAGGTCATAATGACACTCTGGGCTGCGAGTGGGATTGTTCCTAGCCTGCCAGCAGTTATTGCTACGATCTCGAAGGCCACCCACTCAGTCCCCACATGAAGTACGCCGAGAGCGGCCAGTCGGGAAAATGTGCCCATATTCTGCAAGCATTTTCTCGACCAACCACCCCAGCATTCGTAGCCTTTGACGAAACGAGTGTACGCCACGAGGAGGAAGAACGACAGCCAGTACGAGATTCCAGTTGCAATAGGTGCTCCAAGTAGGCCGGTTTCGAAGGTGTACACGAAGAGGTAATTGAGTCCTGCGTTGAGAGGCGAGGTGATGAGGAGGACGTATGTTCCTGGCCTCATGATCTCTGCTTGGTGTAAGCAGAAAGCGGACATGGTGGAAGACTAAACAAGAACCTTGAGCCTGTAAATATTTCTTCATCGCTTCGAAATAGATGTAACCCAGGCCGCCGGGTAAAAGACAGCACAAAAAACGGTGGCTGTCTCTGGAGAGCTGCTCGCTCTGACCCAAGGCTTTGAAAAGTGGCTCTGAGGTAGTCCACAGTATGATGACGGGGATGTAAAACAGTCCCAGGACAACAAAAGCTCGCTGCAGTAAAATTCCAAGAGCATGTTTATCTTTGCTGCCTGTGAACGATGAAGATCCAAGTGTGTCCAAAGCAGTGGTTCCACCAAGAGCGATGAGCCACGCGGTTGTCATTGCAAACATGTATGCAAACGCTGCAGTGGCCAGGTCTTCGGGTGAACGGCGACCGACGATGACCACAGAAATCGTCTGTAGTGAGTTTTGCAGCGCGTATGCTAGGATCACAGGGATTGAACCTCTGAAGAGGATCACCCATTCGGTCCAGAGGTTCCTCAACGCTGGAGCATCCGATTCCTCTAGTATGTAGGTGCTGTCTCCCTCTTCTCTGTCTGAAGCTCCATAGTGGTTGTCGAGCTTGGGAAGGAAACTTGATGTTTCATTTGGGGGACTATCGTTGCTCGACAGCTTCTGCTTGCTGTCTCTTTGAAGGAATCGTGCGAACCATCCACGAATTGGATTGGTCTCGTCCATTGAGACACAGAATTAGACTGGACCTGGACGATGGTTATCCGCAATATACAAGCGCTTGTTGTTGGTGAATATGTTGTTTCCAAGATCTGAAATTACCTGAATTGGGTGATGCTGGGACGAGAGAGTAATTTGAAAACCAACCCAGAGAAAGGCGGAACCGTAAGACTGAAAGGAACGTGTCGGAAAAGGCAAGGCAAGGAGACAGCCGGTATGAAAGTAGACCCTGGAGGGCAACACATGCATACTTTAGGCTGACGGCTAAAGACGCACTCGCTGAGGAGTATGCAGACCTTTGCAGTTGATTTGACACAACTGCGGTTTTGCATGTCTAGTCACATGAAGGACAATTCCAAGCTCTGAAGACGCCGAATCAATCTTTCGAGCTTGATCACGTAACATGACAGACATTATGAACCCCAGCCCTTACGAAAAAGAGCTTACCATCGCTAGAAGTTTGCTCACCACTGCTTACCGGTGTTGGCGTCAAGCGAATCTTATATCTCAACAGCCGGAGTTTATCGGGCTGGCTAAAAGCACACCGTAGTGAGTCTACCTTCGATGGAGTACTCCGTACCTGGTTGTTATTTTGGTGGCTTAAATAGACTTCCGATGCCCCCACGCCGCGAATTGAATGTGTGGTAACTCCTGGATCGTGCGCCTGCCTAGCGAGGTCGGGGAAGTGATAACAGGGGGCCTTGCAGATTTGGAGGGTCTTCAAATCTTCTTCCACGGAGTTTCCACAAACCATCCGCACGGTTAAGAGTTCAACTTTTGGATCGCTTGATCTATGCCAGATACAAGTACTTGTTGCATCAATCGTCTTGTCGAATCATCGCAACCGATGACTCGGATGACAAGGGCGTCATTCCTGGAGGATTCTAGTGTCAACAAACCTACAGTAGTAGTCAGAGATAACGAACGCGCGTTATCAGACCTCCCAGCAGCCAATGAGAGACCGTGTAGATCGATCCCGAATCCCAATATCGCCATGCGTTTTCTGCACCCCATGATTGCCACGACATTTGCTGGGCTCCTGCCCGTCGATCGTGCAGCTTCCCAGCCGCAGATCTTACACCCCCCTCCTATGGGTTATTCGAGACCATGAATGCTTTTGTCCTCTGATTTACACTTCCCTCTGAGCTTGCGCGACTGTTGTCTGTTGAAGCGCTTCCATCTGAACAATGACGACCGCAATCGACGAAAAGAGAGACAGCGCCGACAAGCTTGATCTGAAAGCCACGGTCGGCCCAGAGTTGGGCCAGTCTTCGGATATTGGCATCTTCAGGGAGAGCTTGAGAGTCTTTCCCGAGCCCACTGGAGACCCCCTCGACCCTTTGAATTGGCCAAAATGGAGGAAGCATACCATACTGGCCATTGTCATGTACCTGTGAGTCTGTTAATTAGCGAGCAAGTGTCCTGTTCGCTGGCAGTTGACCAAAATTGTAGCTATTTCATGTTCACCTACATCACGACCACAACCGTGCCTTCATTCCCTGACCTGCAGGAACAGCTAGGCATCTCCTATTCGCAAGTGAACTGGACTGTAGCCATTCCGGCTCTTGGGCTGGCAGTAGGCCCACTTCTTTGGTCCTCTCTGGCAGACAGTGAGTCTCCGTCTTCCTCCAATCCGCGACATCATCTGACAATCGGCATCCTGTAGTCTATGGCCGGCGAATTATTTTCCTGATTGGTACCCTCATTGCTTTGGTTGCCACTATTGGCGCTGCCGTCGCGAACGAATATGGAGGCTACATGGCTGCAAGATTTTTCCAAGGGCTAGGTGTTTCACCCGGGGCCACCGTCGGGTTAGCGGTGGTGATGGATCTATATTTCGAACATGAACGCGGGCAAAAGCTAGGACTCTGGGTTCTGGCGATCGACACAGGTTTGCTCGTAGGACCCATCATCGGTGGCTTCATGAACCTTGTCAGCGCCGATTGGATCCAGTGGTTCACGGCTATTTTGTTTGGTGTATTGTTGGTTTTGGAATTTGTGTTTATGTCGGAGACTCTTTATCCGAGGACCTATATGCTCGCAAGGATGCCCACGGAGAGTCCTGGCGGAGCAGATGTTGAAAAGCTTGCTGATCAGAAGGGGATGCCGGCCGAGGTGGAGCTGAAGCGCACGTCGAAGCTCCCGCCTCTGAACGTGCGACCAGTGCCCGGCTTGCGACATCCCAAACCCTGGGACTCGCTCATTCGATTCATCCTGACATTCAAATACCCGGTCGTCGTGGTCGCTGTTCTGATCTACTGCTTCGCGTGGTACTGGTGGATTTTAACCGTGATAACCATGCTCCCTGCCGCTTATATCCAGTACTCGCCTCAAATCCAAGGACTGCTATTCGTTGGACTGCTGTTAGGGACGCTGTTCTCGGAGATGTTCACGTCCGGTAGACTGAGTGACCACATTGTGGCCAAGCTGGCGAAGAAGAACAATGGAGTCAGACTACCGGAGATGCGGTTATGGCTGGCATACCCAGCCGCTCTCATAAGTGCAAGTGGGTGGCACAGCGTCTGTTCATTTGATCTATCGTGATCTGACATCTGAACAGTCGGCCTCATCATTTGGGGTATTTCCATTGACCAGGGGTACCATTGGATCGTGGGCCAGATCGCATTCTTTCTGTGTAAGTGGAGGCAGTCGTAGAAACGGAGGAGGCTGACGATCTCTTTAGTCGGGGCGGGGATCCAGACGGGCCAAACGGTGATCGCCAGCTACATCGTTGACAGCTACCCGCTGCAGTCAATGAGCGTGATTACCTTTTACTCGGTGTTCCTGAACCTGAGTGCTTTCGCTAGTCCGGTATGTATGTGCCCGTTTGAAGTAGAGATGAGACTAATTGTTGGCCTGCTGCTTAGTTCTTCATCGCGCCGTGGCAAGCTGCATCGGGCTTCACTTGGTCGTTTGCAGGTCAAGGTATCATCACGTTTTTCGCCAGTGTGCCAGTCATTGGAGTACTCCATCGATGGGGGGGCTCTTTGAGAGCGTTAGCAGGTCAGCCAAGCTGGGTGAATCCAGAGTACGATATCGGGCTGTAATTATCGTCGTTTGCCTATCAGATTAGGTTCAATGCTTAATGGTGCTGGTTAAATGGTCGAGTGTGGTGGTGCACTGGTGGTATTGTTCTGAGCAAGGTACTCGTAGTGGGATTCAAAACAGTGTGACGGGACATCCCGGCTTGGCATTTCTTGGCTCTGTTGCGTTCGACCCCTCGATCCTTTCCTGTCCTTGGTCTGCTTGGCCATGCTTACAGATGGGAGTCATGGTGACAATTGCATCTCCACTGTTGCCAGCAGTGAAGACCCAATTGTTCATGACCGTCATCAAGTCTTGCAGCTATCAGATCAGGTAATTGTCTTTTCTCGGCAAAAAAGCATAGCCACCACTCGCCGGCTGTGCTAAGATGCCTTGGATGCCTTCCCACACTACCTATGTTTGAAACATCCTGCGTCACCTGTCGCATCCGATCTGGTCTATTCTCTTCTCCATCATCCCAGGTGGACCGATGGACCGACTGTCTGGTCAAGGTATAACAGCGGGCATCGTCCACCTGAGTGCCAATAGATCACCGAAGAAGCTACTATGGATCCTACCTCCATTGTTGCTCTTATCGCAACTGCGGGTGCAATAGCCAGTACAATTACCAAAACCATCCGAGGCTTGTCCGACCTACGAGCGCAGTATACCGATGCCAATGTTCGAATCCGTCTCCTCATCAAAGAACTCTCCACCATCAAGTCGTCCTTGAACCAAATCAACGATTGGGCTCATTTCCTCGATGACACACACAATCAGGCCGAGCTGAGAGATGCTTTACAAGTCGCCTTGGATGGCGTCGACTTGGCTATGGGAGCCCTTGCCGAAGAGGTCCAGGCTCTGGTAGACGACACATCTGCCGACTCCAACGTCCACCTGGGCTTTCGGGCAAAGACCAAATATGCTTGGAATGAACAGAACATGAGGGAACATGAGAATCGGTTGCGGGCTCAGGTCTCCGCCCTGCAATTGTTGCTCCAAGCCTCGCAATGGTTAGTAGTCCTAAGCAATCGGGTGCTTCTCGTCTGCTGTCTGATACGACTGCAGTGCATCAAGACCGGAGCAAGCAGAACTCTTGAGCGCCCCACAGAATCGTCGCATTATCCAGAAAGTTGCAGAGGACTCAATAACCCTCCGGGCTTCAATGAGTACTGTCGGTTCTCGAACGAGCGCCCAAACAATAACGACGGCTGAAGACCATACCACAGAGGACAAGGTTTTCGATTGGGACGATTACATCGTGAACGCAGCAACTTATCGACGGGCCCTGCATCACCACACATCAAAGCGGAGCATCGACGGGAAGGATCGACCGCAGATATATCAAGATGATAGACAATCTGTTGCCGGATCCGAAGAGAACAAAGATTACTTGTCTCTAGCTTCAAGTCCAGGACGTCCGAGCGAGTCGAGACCTCTGCCGTACGAAAACTCCGTTGCTTCAGAACCCTATGCGGTCCGTGGAACCGGAGGGAATGCATACCTCCAAGTGTCGTCGAGATCCGACGTTGCTGCAGAGCGGCACCGTCTGCTACCCCACAGACTCAAATCAACAGACTCGGTAAAGAAAAGCTTCTGGTCCGCTTTAGCTCCGAAGCGCAGCAATCGTAACCTGACGCCAACCTCGCCAATGGTTAGTTCAAGCATGACCACCAACCGTCCTTCGCCAGGTTCTCATCGAGGCAAGCGAGGATTCGAGAACAGCTCATACGCCAGCATTGATTTCGGTTCCGAGAGAGGGCTCTCCGCTCCATCGATCGTCAGAGCTGCACAAGCCGGGTCTGTCAAGGAAGTCGAGATGCTTCTCAATCAAGGTGCTGACGTTGGAGCAATCCATCGCCAGAGTGGTAGAAGTGCAATAGCAGTTGCCTCTCAGTAGGTTTCCCTTAGCTCCTTTCTTTCGTAAATGTCGATGCCAAACTTACGAACCCGTAAACGCCCTGATCTGGGTTCATCTTGCTCTCCATGTCCCGTTTGTTTGAGCACTGCTGATCCTATCCTCTTCTCTTTAATAGTTGCGGCAATGAGGATGTCGTTCAATTGCTGCTCCAACACGGGGCGGATGTTAACCAACGTGATACATCTTCCTTGTGTCCTCTTCATCTTGCCGCGATGAGAGGGCATTCTGGAGTCGTGGATTTGCTTCTGGAGCACGCCAGGGTAGACGAATTAGGACCCAACGACGAGACACCATTGAGAATTGCCTCTGATAAGGGCTACACAGAGGTGGTAGACCTTCTCATACGAGCAAGAGCCAAAGTCAATGCTAGGGATAAGAAAAGAATGAGCACGCCTCTTCACGAAGCCGCCGCAAACGGGAACGAAGCCATGGTCGATCTCCTCATCAGACATGGCGCTCATACGGAAGCCAAAGACGGAGAGCTTATGACCCCTCTTCATTACGCTTGCGAGGCTGGTAATGATCAGGTCGTCGCCCTGCTGCTCAATAAGAAATCCGGTCTGGAAGCGTTAGGGAAACGCGGCATGACACCACTGGTCTGCGCTGCCGCCTCTGGTCAGGTGCATGTGCTCGAGCTTCTGCTTAAGAGGAAAGCCCTCCTCAAGCACCAAGGCGAAGGTGATATGACCGCCTTGCACTGGGCCTCGTATAATGGCCATTACGAAGCTGCGGATTTCCTCCTGGGAAAACGAGCCAATCCCAATGCGGCAAACAAGGACGGACGGACTGCTCTGCATCTAGCCATTATGGCGGGTCATTTTGCCGTTGCAGAATTACTTTTACGCAAAGGCGCCCTGCCAGAGGCTCAGTGCAGAGTAATGAACCGGCCAATACATTATGCCTGCATGCAAGCGAAGCCCGAGATAGTCCAGCTGCTCCTAGGATACAACGTTGATGCCGAAGTAGAGAGCTCTGGGCGGCGACCGTTGCATTATGTTGCCGCCCAGGGACTCGCGCCCACCGCGATGGTTTTGCTCGCTCGCGGTGTCGACATCGAAGCGCGCGATTCAGCTGGAGATCGAGCGCTTGGAATTGCAAGCAGGATGGGCCACCTGGAAATTGTGCGCATGCTCCTCGATCGAGGGTCCCGGCTTCGGTCCAAATTCGCGAAGGGTCCGTCTCACGAAGATTCACCTCTATGCCTCGCAGCTAAGGGTGGCCATATGGAGGTGGTAAAAGAGCTGATCTCTAGAGGGACTTCAGTCCTGCAAAAAGACGAGCAAAATTGGTCACCACTTCGATACGCATCACATTATGCCCACCCACAAGTTGTTGAACTGCTGATCAAAGCCGGAGCCACCGTCTTCGAAAGTACATCTGGCGGATGGGGCTTCGACATGACCGCGCGACGGATCGGGTTCGCTAGCGAAGTTCTCCATGAAGAGCAACGGAAAGCACGAGTCCTCAAACTCCTCACCGAAGCCGAAGCCGAAGCCAAAGAGACTAAAGCCCGCGAAACCAAATCCCCACGTGCCGATCGATCCCCTGCTCGCAGGGCAGGCGAGGGACCCGCCGAATTGGCATCAAGTGTGAAATCTGAAAGTGGCGAATCCGCTACTGCCGAGAGCCCAAGAAAATCACCAGATACAAATAGTTCGACAAAGGGTGCAACCGAGCGGAACCACCCTTCAGAACTTGACACCGCCAAAGGCCCTCGTTCGCCTCCTCCTCCTCCTCCTCCCCCCACTTTGAAAACTCTCTACGATCCTAATACTGTATATCCATCTCCTGTTCACATTGCGAATGCATTTGGCTTCGACCCTTATCCCCAACCAGAACGGTACTCTGGCGCTGTGTCCGCGGCAGACACGGATGGTAGGAAGCCTCCGAAGTCGGTGGTGCAGCTTGGACCAGATGGGCTTTGGCGGTTGAATCCTACGACGACAATGTATGGCGATAGCGATAGGGATGAGGATGGTGGTGGTGCCAGTATCTATGAAATGGGCTCTTGAATTTCTGGGGCTGCGCTTATGTATTTGTATGAAGTATTATGGATATGGCTTGGATGCCTGTAGATCTAGTATATTGAAGAAATGATACCATGGTTGGTGTATATTGTTGTATCATCATAGCATATTAGTTGGAATGGCAAATTCTCAAAGAGAATCAAAGTAGAGTGTCTATCTTATACACCTATTTAGTGCTCAGAACCTTGAGTTACTGTCTTTCGCGGGTGGCAATCCTATGCAATTCTGTGCACCCTGTGGGTTGGTGCATGGGAGAGAGCCGCATGGATCTGTGAGGTGTATATTGATAGTTGTTGTGTTAGAGATGAATGGAATAGATAATGATATAGCTGCTGTATGATTTCACGAGTCTCTTTTCTCTTGCGAAGCGAGAAGAGGGGGGAAAAAAGGCTATAATAGGATAAGTTGAGGTTAAAAGGTCTTCGTTTGATATCTACGTAGATGATTATAATATCTCTATTATCTAAGATGAATAACAAAGCGTCTACATCAAAGGCAACTTACATTGACTTGGTTAAAGCTATTTAGATTCTTTGATCCATATCTAGAAGATATATACCGATTAGAGAAAATGCCATTCGCTATGCATGCATTCACCCGCTTGCCTTTACCGTAGGGTGATAAAACTCCCCCAAGCGCCCTTTTCATCTACGTTTCATGCATTTGAGTTACATTCCCTTTCGTTCCCCCCCTCCTTCTTCCCTTCCACCTCCCTTGTCCCCCTCTCTCCCCGCCCTCTCCACCAACCCCACACATTCCTCCAAAACATCCGTCCCCACCCTCCAACTCCTCAACACCACGCCCCTCTCCTCC
>QQTW01004822.1_pt1 | contig 10138 bp, 8 predicted proteins | sample 1904831 | NCBI WGS metagenome assembly QQTW01 (sample SAMN09435610, study PRJNA476489) | Subsurface metagenome, whole genome shotgun sequencing project.
GCTGGGGAATGAGAAGACATCGAGGTGGAGGTGCGCTCCGGCGTGGAAGGTGGCCCAAGACGAGAAGATAAACAACCTATGGCAGCGGCGTCGACCCCGCAGACTATCTCGAGAATCCCGACATACGGCTCATCGATGTTCTCGAAATCAAGGAACAAGCCTCTGATAACACCTAACGAGAATGAAGCGAAGGCAGACCCGGTTCCTGCATCAGAATCAGTTAGTAGAGGGCGACGATTACAGAAACCTCCGATTCAGATACGTGATCATCGGGAAAGTCCAACACTATCTGCCGGACGCCCCTCTACTGCCGGAGCAAGTTTATCAACATCATCTAAATCTTTGGGTCTGGGAATCCATACTGCTGCAAAGTCCTGGAATTCGTCAAGTCTTTCAAGCGAGCCACCATCTGAGAAGCCACGGCGGCATGTTCTGAGGCGCAAACAATCTTCAATCAACCAGCACTCTAACTACGCTCGTACCGAATCGACCGCTTCCTCGCATGATATGGTTCCGCAAAAGTCGCAGAACATCTCTGCATCTCTGCCGGGTGGTTATCAAGACCCTTATCCAGGATCGGTCTTTGGCGTTACGTTACCGTCTGGATCTGCCTCAACCACTTACGTTCCGAGTTTGCGTTCATCGTCATCAACAGAAGCCATGGCGAGCTCAGTTCAACAAGTTGCGAAACCATCAAGAACGTTGTATCCACTGTCTACTCAGAATCTATCGCTTTCGACCCCCCGTGCCGTTGGATGTCCTAGTAGTCCTTCAACACGTTGTTCCGAGTCACCAGGCCCTTTCAGTCGCGCGTCAACTCCCACCTCGATGTCTTCTCATTCCCCAGCTTTACTTCTGGGCTCCAAAGCGAATATTAGAACAAGACAGCTAAGTCCCACTCGCAGCCGCCCGCCCGTCACTCTTGCTGGTCGGAAAGTGGGCGGCCTGGTACCGAGTCAAGATATTGGCAAGCTCGAAAGCCAAGGTCTCCCGGCGCTTCGAGAATCTTTAACCTCATCGTCCTCTGGATCTACCGTGAAAGCTGGCGAACGTGGGCCGAACAACATAGCTCGGCCGAAGACAAAGAAGATACGACTTTCCCCCCCGCCGCCGAGTCCACCACTACGTAAGTCCTCCAAGAAGTTTTCTACCACGAGCCCTAGATCCAAGAAGTCAACACACATCCCTGAGACCTCGTCCGACTTGATCCCACACAAGGGACCCACTAAGTCAGCTTCAAGTCAGTCCTCGAAGACTTCGACTTTGACGTGCCCCTCTCCGTCTATCATTCCACCCACGAGACCCAGCCGTGCCGGGATATCAAATTTAGAGGACCAATATCGTCCGTCACCGATAATTCACAGTAATCTTAGCCACCTTCAAACAACAGGTCATAAGCGAAGGGAATCTATGGAAAAGGAAGCCTTAGATGTTGGCGGACGGATAACGGTTGCGAATGCGAGCCTCCCACATTCCTTGACTTCGCCTCAAAGACTTCAGCCATTATCACGAATTCCATCAAGGCAGCGTTCGCCTAGCCCAGGGCTATCGTACCCCCAAGCACCTTCATCACTGTGGAGATCCGATCGTGGAATGCTGCCTCCATTACAGCCGACCGCTCCCGCTGCAGGCCTGAGCAGAGGGATCAGTCCCACCAGTGCTGGATCAAGTAAATCCATTTCGAGGTTCGGCTTGTTCTCCAGGCGTACCAAAACTACAAGCTCCGATGAGGCGGAAAAATCGACAAAGAAGGGTCCTGTCGCTGGTACCGGACATGAAGGGTATGGCAAATATGCTCGAAGAGGCCGTAGCGGAAGTGCCAGCACGAGTGGGAGCGGCGCTCGATCAAGCAGTGCTGGTAGTGCATCCGGCATGCCCACTCGCACGACCTCAGCCCGTAAGAGCAGCTTTACTGGTAGAGCTGAGCCAGAAATTGACGGGTTCTTTCTCGAGAGGCTGACACCTGTCGTTCTCAGCGGAGGAGGAGCTATAGTTGAAACTCGCAACATTGGCACCGAAACTGGCGAAAGCAGCAGCGCGCAAGGCACAAGTAGGCCTAGTAGTATCAAATCCAAATTGGGTCAAGGCCTGCTGTTGGGAGAAGGTAACAGCTCAGCATCAGCCTCGAGTTCTGGAACCGTTGCTCACGCACAACCGACAAAGCCGCATTCACGTCCGGACAGAGATGCATATCCTTCGGACGCTTCCGAAATAACTCGAGTTTCTGCACTTGCTGCTCGACGCTCTCTGTATCGATCTCAGACCCTGAATGACAAAGAGCCCATGAAGATTCCGACGCCTATCGAGACCAAGGTCGTGGCAGCATCTCCGTCGCTGAATAGCTATGAAACTATCCAGTCATCAGTATCTCATACGGGCGGTACGCTACCCTTCGTGCATGACCTCTCCGACGGGAAAGAAGGTTTTTGGTTGAAGCCGAGGCAAGACAAGCCACCTGAGAAGTCCTCACGCAGATGGAACTTTTTTGAGCGAGCGCAGAGGTCTCCTCAGCCACCGACTCGTGCCGAAGTCGAATCACGAAACAGTACGGTTGTAGAGTTGCCCGTCACCATAACGCCGCGGCTAGATGCTCGACCAATTGCGCACTATGCCATGTTCGACGACGTTGAGCAGTCGGACGTGGATGCATTGGAGGACAGCTTGCATGAAAACGAGGAGATTGTGGTAGCTGAGTTGAGCAGAAATGAAGACGTCTCAAGGAATTCCGCAGACAAATATCAAGCGGAGGGGCGTTGGACCTCACCTCTCCTCCCCTCCAGGCCCGTGTTCCCTCCAGACTTCACGCCAGATCGACGGCCTGCTTCGCCCAAGGTTATGCTTCGCTCACCAGAGCCCTCTTCACAGCAGAGTGGTGCAGATGTTCCTCAGGCGCCGCGACCAAGTCGTCTGCCACAAGTCGGACGTATACCAAGGGTGATCTCGAAGAGAGACCGCACCCATCAGCCCCCCGTTCAGTCGTTCTCACGCCCATTTGCGCAGCAACCACGTCCTTCTTATCAACCTCCCCAAAGTACCGATCATTCCCTCGACGCTGCGCGCTCTGATCGTCCAGTACTGGGGATTCAGACTGAACCCATTCCCGCGCCCCAGTGGGACCGCTTTGACATCATCAACCCACTCAGTGCACCGGCACCTGAAATTTCAGAAATGGAAAATACCGAAGCTCATCCGCAGGCCACGGAGTTCCTTACCTTTCCGCCGAGGAAAGGGTCAGAGGTGTCCGGGTCCAGCAGCTCCGGAGTTCTCAACTTTTCTAACACTACAGCTTTGCTTCCAAAGCCTGACGCTGCGCTCAGCGAAGATGAGGTCTGGGGCGAATATGACGACTTACTTGACAATGTCCTGTCTACGACTGCAAAAACACCCTTGTCCACCACTTCTTCTTTAGGTGCACCCTTCCAGTACGCAAACTTAACAAGGAAAAGTCAAGAGGCCCAAGAGGGAGGAAAGACAACTGATGCTTTAGGTAGCCCCTCCGGACGCGCTTCAATACCAGTTCCTCCAGTGGTAAATGCGGCTGGATCCGACATGCCAAATATCAGTGATGGCACGAAACTTTCCTCACCGCTACCATCGGCAGCATTGCCGAGCACACCGCTGTCTTTCACAGAATTCTTCGCAGGGTATGAAGAGCGTAATGTCGCTAGCGATCATGCCGGCGCCGAACATGCGTCGCCATCTCAAAGCCTTTCCAGCTCGCAATCAGCAGAGTCCAACGAACTCGCTCTCCCTGCTACAAGTGGGGTGGACAAGTCATACTATCGCAATCCAGAGTTGATGAACTTCGCCGAGAAAGAAAGAGATGGCCCGGAGGCTCAAACAAACTTGCGATTCGCCGCCTTGATGACGAACAGGTGGCTATCGTTTGGCAGAGTGCTCTTCAGTCCTGCTCATGCAGAAATCCGAAACAATCGACAAGATCGAATTCTAATACTCGACGGTCTCGGAAACGACGACTGGTCTTTCTATTGCTCGTTAACTTATCCTGATGCAACCATCTACAACTTAAGTCCGTACCAGTCAAATGGGCAGTTGTCTCCTAAGAGGCGTGAAACGGGGGCTTGGCAACCACCCACAAACCATCGACAAATTCACCATACTAGCATCGCGCATCCATTCCCGTTCCCGAAAGGCTTCTTCACGGCCGTAGTTCTACGTTTCCCGGTTGCCGATTCGGAAGCAGCCTATCGCAATGCAGTATCCGAATGTAAACGTGTGCTTCGACCCGGTGGATATCTGGAAATCAGCGTGTTAGACCTGGATATGATGAATATGGGTAACCGGGCTCGACGAGCAGTGCGAATGTTGAAGGTTCGAATGCAGGTTGCGCACAACGATGTGTCGCTCAAACCGGTCTCGGACAACATTCAAAAAATGCTTGGAAGACGAGGGTTCGAGAATCTTAATAGATGCATGGTCGGAGTGCCGGTCGCCGGTAAAGTATCCGAGTCTCGAAGCGGGTCTTTTGACGACAAGAATATATCCCTCAGCGACATGATCAAAGACCAGACCGAGCAGGGAGACGAAGGGATTACGAAGATGGTGGCAAAGGTTGGAAGGTGGTGGTACACGAGATGCTATGAGCTTGGCGTATTACCGGATGGCGATCTGGACCAGAGTATTTGGCAAGACAAGGCGCTGCTGAAGGAATGCGAGAAGAGAGAAACTAGCTTCAAGCTGTTGATCTGTTATGCTCAGAAACCGCTGGCTCCAAGGAGGAGGACGGTATCGGTCTGATGACGAGAGGCGGGAAAGGCGATTTCGAGGATGAAGACATGGGACATGACGAACGTTTACGATACTGCTGATCTTCTTATGATACACCTTGCTTAGAGCGTGTTTACTTTGCATTGCATAGCGATCTATGAGCGATTTGAGCGAGCGATCTTTCATTTTGTCACATTGACTATTAATGCATTTTTGGAGCGAAATAGCGGCAGGTGCGGACTTTTCTCTATACTATTGCATTGACTGCTCGGCACCGGAACCGAAAGACATGGAGGACGCAGACCGAACTGGCGCAAGCCTTGTATGTACATCTACGGCTCGGGACATGGGGTTTTCTTTCTACATTTTCTCAGCGGTGGGAAGGGCACATGCTGGTAATGGGCTGTATATTGAGATTCGTTTATTTGGGCTCGGATTCGGACCTGAGTGTGTTGCGTTGGAAGAGACATAAAATAGCTCTGCGTACTAATGCCAAATATCTGATCTACTCTTACTCATTGTAAGGATACTTACATGTGCCCTAGAACTATTACACGCCGCGGCGAGACTTATCACGAAAGGCGATGAAAGTTGCGCCAAAGGGTCGTCATCATACCCGATCATCCATAAAACCCTGATCTAGAAGTCATCATCAGAGCGTAATGAGATCCAGAGACGTTCGACGATAAGAATAAGAAACCCAGATATGGACAACTTAGTTGATGTAGCTTGTGTAATATTCAGGCGGAGAGACGGCAAACGTGGGATGTTGTATCCACCGACGAGTCAGTGCCTTTAAAAGTTCGATTTTCATGTATTTGACCTAGTAGAAGTGCGCTTTTCGGTCCGTAATTGAAACTCATCTTGCCACCATATCTCAGTAGGATTCCGCTCTTCAAGAACGCTTAACGCCTCCCCTTTGATCAACTACGCAGGAGGCTTGAATAATTTGCCTCCAAGGGGTATATCATCACATCAGAATTCCTCCCTCCCCTAACGCCTTGAACCAAAGATCCCAGGAGCGCTCCGTACCCCTGGCGTCAACCCCGACTTTCGTTAAGGGACAAACACGACATCGTTAGGAATCTCTCACTTCTTCGGTAAGCGGCTTAGAACATAAGGGAACGGATTTGGCCTTCCACTAGGCAATATGTTATTCGTTGTTGCGGAAGATGAGGACCGCCGATCTCTAGGCGGCCGTTGCCGGCCGTAACGTAGCGAGCGATACAGAGCTTTGCTTGCAGCCAACGATGTCATGGCGTAGACGAGCGAGTTCCAGAAGCCTTGGAGAGGGAGGACGAGGCCGGACGTGTAGTTGAGACGGAAACTGACCACTTCGGGATACACGAGACCGTAAACACGGTTGACGGTTGAGGGTACCTGCAGAATGACCGCGTTTAGCGACAACGTTCGCAGGGTGAGGAACTGGTAGACATGGTGCTTACCCAGGTGATGATTAGGGCCACGAAGAAGAGCATTGCGCACTTGGTATAGCCCCATGCCGCCGAGGTCGCTTCATTGGTGGAATGCGCCCGCTGGTTTGCCCGCATCGAGCTTGGTGTTGGAGTGGTAGTGAGAGCTGGCCCTGTCCCTATCTGGACGGAAACGGTGTATGGATCATAATTCTGTACCCGTATGCCGTGGTCATCGCAGAGAGATGTTTGAGACTCGTTTCGCGTCGTTTTGACCGGTTCACTGCTGATTTCAACCTCGGTTGTCTTACAGCTGACGAAAGGGTTCTCGATCACAGTGTATGGCCGCGAGTGGGTCGCGCTTCGGAGCTCCTGACGCCTCTTGAAGATTTCCTTCCCTGCCCGCAGGTATATTGCAAAGGTAATGAAGATGACAAGCCTGAGCCATACCTGATGATTAGTCTATGTTCGCTGGAAGACAGTTTCGTAGAGTCATACCAGACAGGTCCGTAGAAGGCAGCTATGCGAAGGAAGTCCCACTTGGACCCAATCCAACACCACAACTGCAGGACCAATTAGTTAATGGCTTGCAATTCGAACAGTTCAGCTTGCCGTTGCTGGCCCATAGATCTTGCCCCTTTTGCTCGTCTGAATACCGAGAAAGGCCAAAGCCGGGATCATCGGGAAGCAGTAGCAGAAAACGAAGTACTTCCACTCTAACGCTCGCAGCTGGCTGGCATTGAACTTGTGGAAGAACGTGAGGTAGACGTTACACGCCATAGCTAGAGTCCAGAGCGCGTCTGCCGGCATAAACCTGGAGGTATATTAGCTAATGGCACAACATAGTGAACATCTAACGCTTACATTTGGATCAAGAAGCTTTGGAATTGGCACAACGAAGAGCCTGCGCCAGCTTGTATACCAGACCTCGAGATAAGTGTCCCAACATTGCAAATAACGTTTCCCCACGAGGCGTAAAAAACCAACCGATTGATGGGTTTGCGGAACTCGGGTGAAGCAAGAAAAGTGATGATGATGTAGGAAGTACCAAGCAGTGACAAGGTCGAGGCGAGGCGCTCGGTAATTTCAATTGCCCTCAGCTGGTCGACGGTCAATCCCATTATGGCTCACTGGTGTTCACAGGATGGACCCGTGGCAACAGCAGCAGACGCTGTCTTCAAGAGTAGCCAAAAAACCCATGTACTTGTAACTTGACAAAACAACCGACTCACAGTAAGTCAAGAGCGATAAAAAGCAAGCGGAAAGGAAAAAGCAGCGTTCGGCAGGCAGAAAGGGATGAATTTAAAAAGAACAGCCAAAATACGGAATGGCACAAAGTGACAGTAAATTTAGCCTTAAGAGAAGAGACAAACCTCATGGCAAGGCCCGGGTCTCACTGGGGAGATGTTCTGCGAGGCCATCCTGCGGGTACTGGTCAAGACTAAACAGGCCCCAATGCCTCGTTTCCATGATAGTGTCCCATGGTCTGACAAGCTATGGTTCCTAAACACGGCTTGCCTGCTTGATCGCTGCGGAGAAGGCTTGGGTAAGAGGGATTGTGTAGATGTAAGTCATACTCCACGTGAATTTTAACGAAATGGCACGTTGTGACGGGCACGGTACGAGGTTAACGACGCCACGAATGGAGCTCTATTGGACTTGGCGTGCCTTAGCTAGATGTCAGCCGTCTCTCTGTCAGAAAAAATCAGTCAGCACAGCGACACCCTCCAGCTCTCGCTAAAGGACATTTTCAATTGGTATTATAGCAAGCACACATGTTTATTCCGAGAATTGTGGATGCAGCTGCCAAGCCATCAGTCCACGTCCCAAAAGCTGTCAGCCCTGACCTTTTCAGCTCCAGGTTGAGCCTGATCTTGGTTGCTTTTTCCCTCATATTAGAATTAATATGAAACATGTTCTGACCGTCACTGTGAAGTATTCTCTCGAAAAAAGAATCAATTATCAGGGACCATCGAGGTACGGCCGTACTGATTACTGGCTAGGCTGGAAATCACCGGCCGAGGAGTAAAGCTGCAAGTCACGCTTAAACTATCGCTCTATCAGACTTTTTGTTGTTACTATCTACCCACATGAGGAAGAGTAAAAAATCTGGACAGAACCCAAGGGCCAAGAGCACACGAGGGACTGGTCGTCCCTCATGCCATACGGCTCGTCTCCGGCCACGGAACAGCTTCCACCTATCACAGCGAGATCCCGTATGTCAGGGGCACGCTCGGTAGAACCGAATGGCCTCTAAACTCTCTGCATGATGGGACCTTTCGACGCAGGGGGATAAAGTAATGAGTGGAGGGGTTTGGAGAAAATTGGCAGGCTTTCCCCTCATTTCGGCCGCGCCGGATGAGGGATTGAGTTTTCGGTGCCGTTAAAAGATAGAACGTGATAATATGGGTAGACTGTCCATGTGTAGAAGGGCGGTAGAACAAGATTAAAGAGCTGTCAGTGTCAGTGAGCTAAGCGCAGTTCTAAGACCGCAGTAGTACGGTAGCTCCAAGCGGCCCCTAAATGAAAGGTGCGAGGCTGGGGAAGAGACAAGGTGGCACATGCAATAGGCGAGATTTTGGTGTAAAATCATATAATAAGGTATGCGCCATCATTTCTCTCAACAAGCCTCGGTGACAACGCCGGACTATGCAAGCTTATCAAGGGTATCATCACGTGCTCATTAACCGCCTCAATAACTACCTTGCGCCGCAACACCCTGCGCGCCGTAACCACCAACACCTATCTGCTGCTGTTGCTGTGCGGCTTGTACCTGCTGCTGTGCGAGCTGGCTCCTCAATTGTCCGAGGTCCCGGAACCATGGGTGCTGTAAGGCATCCTTGGCACTGACTCGCATCTCCGGTCTCAACTGTAACATCCGGCTCAGTAAATCTAAACCCATCTGATCGATCTGTGGGAGGATCAGACGCAAGTCTTGTGTCGCGTAGATATGGAAGTTGTTCTTGTACTCCGGAAATTGAGAGATTCCAGGCCATGAACGCTCCGAAGGAGTGCCCATCAGCCGGAAGATCTTCTGCAACTGATCCTCGTTGGTCGTGCCAGGGAAGAGAGGACGTCCGGTGTACATCTCCGCCATAATGCATCCAGCAGACCAGATGTCGATGCTGGTATTGTACGTCCTACTTCCGAGCAAAACGTCCGGCGCCCGATACCACAAAGTGACGACCTCGTTTGAGAAGGTGTTTACTGGGATACCGAACGCTCTGGCGAGACCGAAGTCGGCAAGCTTTAGCTGGCCCTTGTTGTTGATCAGGAGATTCTGAGGCTTGAGATCGCGATGGAGGACACGGTTCTCATGACAGAAAGCGATACCTTGCAATAGCTGATGCATAAAGGACTTGATCGTGATGTAGTCCAGTTGCCCGCGATCCCCTCTAGAGTCCATGTACTTTTTCAGATCCTTGTCCATATACTCGAACACCAGCATGAGCTTGTTCTCCGTATGGATGACATCGTGAAGCGATACAATATTCTCATGCTTCAGCTCCTTCATCAACGAGATTTCGCGAATTGCCGTAGAGGGAGTGCCTTCTTCGGAGTCCAGGTGTATCTCTTTGAGCGCGACAAGCTCTCCGGTCTGCCGGTTCCGCCCTTTGAAGACCTAGAGAGTCAGTCGCGTGATTTCGATGGCTACTGATAAGCCTTACAGTTGCATAAGTGCCTTCGCCAAGCTAGGAACGTTAGCTATTGAGCTGTTGTAGGCTTGCATGAACTTGCCTTCTCCAGCTGTTGAAAAGAACTGGGATGGCGCTTGTCCATCTCTTCCAACGTCGCAGGACGGCGAGACTGTGGTTTGGGCTTATGGGCAAAAAGAATGGAAGTGGGAGAGACAAGCTGTTCCGCGATAGCGAGTGTGTGCAGGACGTTATCCATTAAATGTCAGTCAACGCAAGAGATCGGCGCGTATCCGCTTATGCATTATTACTGGGCGAATACCTCGGGCATACCCCTACTTTGTCGGTTAGGACTGGCGTATC
>QQTW01004823.1_pt1 | contig 10137 bp, 7 predicted proteins | sample 1904831 | NCBI WGS metagenome assembly QQTW01 (sample SAMN09435610, study PRJNA476489) | Subsurface metagenome, whole genome shotgun sequencing project.
ATTCTGTATCAAATCTTGAAATTCTATTAAACAATCCCAAGCGCGGCTAAACTTAAATTCGCCTTTTTGGGAGGGATTCTCCCCATAGCTGTCTTTCTTGTCTTGGATGAATTGATTGATGGCTTTTAAAACTATTTCTTGCTTATTTTCTCCCTCTCTACAAAAGCGTTCAATTACATCTGTTCTAGAGATGTTTTTTGAGTCGCCAATGTCTTTCAATTTCTGCCAAGCTGAATCAGTAAGTTTCATCGACCTGATACTTTTAGCTTCGCTGTATCTTAGGGAGAATTTACCGTTTTCATCTCTATCCATTGTTCGTAATACGTTAGTATTGTTCATAAGCTGAATCTAGTGGTATAGAAACAGCTTACCGTGTATATACTTGGCTGTCAACGCCTCGTATATACGCGGCAATAGATTTGAGAGTAAGTAACAATAGAAATAGTATCAGCGATAGGGGTAAAGCAATGACTAATAAGACTCAAACTGATAGGACACAGTTAGTAATCTGGCTATCATGGATTCTAATTGTCATTATGAACGCAGTCACAATATGGGACTATTTTCGTGGAAGATGAAATTAAGCAATTAAAACAGGAAATCGAGGAATTAAAAGTTAAATAGATGAATGTAGATACTAAACTAGAAGCTTACAAGTCAGCAAATTCGCTATATCTACCCCTAGTCGTATGCTATTAGGACACCGTGTATATACTGCGAAGTCAATTATCAAAAATAGCCTCGATTAAGCTGGCGATCGCATTTCTGATATTGCTATCAATTCTTTTATCGGCTCTTATTTTCGAGCAAATAATAGAGTAATCCTGGGGCTTTGTTTCATGTTTTGTATTTGTGATAAATTGGTTAGGGTGAATTTCCAGCCAATCACAAATAGCTAAAAAAGTTGCCATATCAGGAATTACTTTTCTTTCGATTCGTGAAATAGTGGCAGGGCTGATGCCAATCATCGGCGAGACTTCTCGCAAACCACGACGACCGCGCTTGCTGCGAACGAGATCGGCAAGCATTTCTATATCGAGTATATACACGGCAGAACGTTTGATTTGGGGATGGTGTCTAGAAGTTTTCTAATGAGTCAGATGCCTCTAGATTTTTAGTTAGTTTGCTAATAACTTCAGTATCTTGGATTGGATCGATTTCATCATAATCTGGATCGCCAGAGTTGCTAGGAGAACAGGAAGATTAGTTATGGTAGACTTCAGCAGATTTGATTTGATAGAGAATCGCCTCGACCGGATAGAGGCAATAGTTGATTCTAATGCTAGGTCGATCGCCGCCAACAGCGATCAGCTTGCTCAAACGGAGCGAGTGCTATCTGAAGCGCTCGGTCGGACTCTAGCAGTAGTTGAAGGGCTGACAGAAAGAGCCGAAGAAGACCGGGTAAACTTTCAAGAGTACCGAGAACGCAACGATGCTCAAATGAATAGCCTGAACGCGGCGGTAGAAAGATTAGATGCGATACTCGATCGCTTAATCAGTAATCAAGGTTAGACGGCGGCAACGGGCGATCGGGACGGGAAACGATCGCCTGATAAACCCTCCGATAAGTCTGTTCGTCAATCCAAGCCCTGTAAGTAGTAAGATGAACCCGGTTAGAATGGCCCATTAATCCGGCTGCCCAGTCAGGAGCCATACCAAACTCAAAGCAGCGCCTCGCGTAGCAGTGCCGCAAATCGTAAGCATTAAATGGAGCTTTGCGATCGTAGAACCACCCCGCCACCTTACTGCCTAACTTGGCATTGCTGTAACTCAAGTTCAGTTTGGGTAAATCTATTTGATTCAAGTTCCAATCTTCAGCCCATTCGGGATAAAGCGGATAAATAAATCTAGCCCCGGTCTTACCCGCCAACACCCGAACTACAGGAAAATCAACCAAATCTAATCTAAAAACCTCGTGACCACGCAGCCCATAACAAGCCAACATCCCCACAACCCAACGCCAGGGGCTAGGAGGCAAACTATCTCGCCAAGCAGCTATCTGAGCATCCGTTGGCAGCATTCGAGGATTGACCGCCGCCGCCGAATAATTCCCTGTCAGTTTCTTAATTGCTTCCCTACCCTCAAGCTCCGCAAACTCCGCCAGCTTATAGCAGTAATCGCAAGCGCGTTTACGAGTTCGGCTATCAGGACTTGTCGAAGTAATGTAATTAATCAGCGCTACCAGCGTCAACGGTTCCTCTGGCGGCAAGTTTTTGAATACTTGCAAGTAATCAGTTTTCCAAGTTGTCAGCGTCGCCTGATTCTGTATCACTTCTGCCCAATGCTGGCGCTCGAATCGCTCTACCCAACTGCCGATTGTATGCCTTAGCTCGAAGTTTTCCAGGTAGGGATTCCAGGAAAATTCTTTACAATCAAGCAGCGCGCCTATTTTCCGGGCTTGAGCCTCCGCCGCCGAAACCCCTGAAGGATTGGCATGATACCCAAGCGCTAATCGCTGTTGATAGGGCTGCTGCTTGGTAGATCCGGGTTTTGGTGGGAAGGTTGCCCGAAGATATAAGCGATCGCCTTTAACTTGGATTGTTACTCCAACTTTTCCCGATCGCAGCCGTCCGTTTGCTTGATTAATTTTCGCTGTTATGTCCAAGTGCCTAAAACTTGCCTAAATTTCTGGGTACATTAAGGTATATCCAGGTACATTAAGGTACATTTACAATTATTAATAACCCCTGAGATACTTGATAGATCGGGGGTTTGAGGTAATTATTGCTATAGTAAAACAAGGCGACACCCGGATTTGAACCGGGGGATAAAGGTTTTGCAGACCTCTGCCTTACCACTTGGCTATGTCGCCGCTCGTTATAAAGTGCGATCGCTATACTAACAGATTATTACCCTAAATTACGACTCTGGCTCTCCTACGGGACGAATAATTGCTGGAGTTGTAGTTTCTTTGGCTTGAAAAATTGCTCTCAAAGCTTGGTCTAAGGTTTCTGCCATCACAATCCGGTTTTCGTAAGCAACTACTACTCTTACTAAAGTCGGTAAACTATTTTGCTCGGCTTCTAAATAAATTGGCTCTACATAAAGTAAAGATTGCTCGATAGGGACAATCAATAAATTGCCTTGAATAGCTCTCGATCCTTGGCGATTCCATAAAGAAATCTGCTGCGAAATTACTGGGTCTTGATTGATCCGAGCTTCAATTTGCTCTGTTCCGTAAACTAATTGCTGTTTGGGAAACTCGTAAAGTAATAACTTACCGTAATTTTCGCCATCAGAACGCGCTGCTAACCAAGCAATTAAGTTAGTGCGTTGTTTGGGAGTGTAGGGCAGTAGTAAAATAAATTCTTCAAAAGGTACATCTGGTAAGCTAGTAATTAAGTAATAAGGCTCTACCAATTTGGGTTTATTCCCATAAACTTCGTTAGGTATCTGCCACTGATCTTCGCGATTATAGAAAACCTGCGCCTCGGTCATGTGGTAAGTCATTAATCGCTCAGATTGAATATTAAAAAAGTCTACGGGATAGCGTAAATGACTGCGGATAGCCGCAGGCATCGCACTAAGAGGCTTAAATAATTTAGGAAAAAGTTGCTGCCAAGTCTGAATAATTGGATCGTTCTGGTCGGAAATATAAAAGTCAACCGAGCCATGATAAGCATCAATTACAACTTTAACCGAGTTGCGGATGTAATTAATTCCTTGACTGCCCCGATCTGAATAAGGATAGCGATCGCTTGTGGTATAAGCGTCCACTATCCAGTACAAATAATTACCTTCCTGACTTGGAATTTTAGTATCTGCTACTACTAAATAAGGATCGCCATCGTATTGTAAAAAAGGTGCGATTTCTCGAATCCTTTGATTAATATTGCGTCTAAACAATACTTTGGTGTTGGGCAAAAAATTTCGCGTCAGTAACATTTGCCAATCATTTAAGTATCTAGCAAATAAACTTTTGCGCCAAAAAGAACCAATCTTAATTCCCCCCCTGCCGTCATAAACGTTGTAAACATTGTCGTTACCACTGGGATAGTCTAACTCTTTAACTTTAGTCCCGGTCATCACGTAAGTATTAGCTATCTCTCCGTAATAAATTCGGGGTTGTCCGATGGGAATACTGGCGCTAATAGCGGCGCTAGAAGTGTCTAAAGCTGTAGCGCCGCCAATATTTTTAATAAAATACTCTGGCAAGCCACTAGGAGCTACAGTGTTTACTGGACTTAAGGTAAAGCCGTAACCATGAGTGTAAATTAAACGCTGGTTAACCCAAGTTTGGGCTTGTCCTGGTACGGCGCTATAATCTAATTCTCTGGCGGCAATTAGAGTTTGTTGTTTCTCCGCAGCGTTGGAATTGGTTTGCAGAGTGTAGCGATCGATGTCTGCATCAGGAAACTTATAGTACAGGCGGATTTGTTGTAACTGGCGGTTACTATCTAGTAAGGGTTTACGATCCCAAAGGCGAATATTATTAATCGTAAGTTCGTTGGCTTGAATATCTGCGTAAGTTAGCGTATCTTGAGGATTGAAGGAGCGAATTTCAATGTTTTCTAAGTCAAAAGCCTGTCTAGTTAAGGCTATACTCCTTTCTATATAGGGGCGCTCTCTGGTGAGTTCGTTGGGTTGGACGATTAAACGCTGCACTGCTATTGGCAAAATTGAATCCGCACCGATCGCAATAGTGGCATAAAGCCCCAGCCCGTAAACTATAAAACTAGACTTATTGGCGATCGCACTGATTAATAATAATAAGGCGATCGCAATTCCCATCCCACTTAGCAGCGTATAAACTGGAAGTTGAATAGCAATATCTGTATAACTTGCGCCATAAGCAACGCCCCGGTTTGAATACAATAACTCGTAGCGACTTAGCCAATAGTTAAAGGCAACTATTACCATCAAAGCGCTACTCAAGGCTAGTAAATGCTGCTGCTGGGGTAGAGAAAATCCGCGAAATCTACCTTGGCTTAAACTATCTCCCGATCGTACATAGGTAATAGTTACAGCAATCAAACCGTACAAACTTAGTCCTGCTAACCAAAATTCCCCCAGTTTCCAAATTGGTAGGGTAAATATATAAAAGCCGATGTCTTTGTTAAATAATGGCTCAATTTTGTTAAAAGCTGTAGGACGCAGATATTGCAATATGTTCGCCCACTGTGCTGATAGCACTAATCCCATAATTGCACTCAGCAATAGCGCGATCGCCTTTAACAATAATTGTGGAGATATTAGTAGAGCGATCGCGCTACCCAATAACAAGCTACAGGTTAAACTTTGCGAACCTAATTGCTGGCACATTTGCCAAATCGATTCAATAGTAAATAAGGATGGAATCGACGGCGAGATATTTGGCTTGCTAAAGTCTGTAGGCTGCCAGTAATTCCATGCTACTTTGCTGTAATGAAATAGCAATAGAACGACAAGTAAGTTTAATCCCAATATTCCCGGTAACAGCCAGTTTAATTTAATCGTGGGCGATCGCTTTACTCCTGCTGATACCTTCGATTGCTCTACATACTTAAATTTGCGAGCAATTTCTAAGTTTCCAAGTAAGTAGAGCGCCGTTATGCTACTTACGGTTATACCTACGGAAGCTTGCGCCAGTAGCCGCAACTGCAACACTTGTAAATAACCGATTTCTTGAAACCAAAAAATTTCTGCTCCTATTTGAGCAAGTATCCCCCACCCTAACCACAACCCTATCAATAGGCTGATTATTTGCAAGCAGCGTTTCCAAACCACAAATTTTTTTATTGGCTTAAGCCTGAGTTACACTTTATATCGTAGTAATTTTATGATTATTTATTTAACGCTTTTGTTTGCGAATATAGAAGTAATATTTTGACGGGTTAGAATTAAGTTAAGTACATATTCTAGCGGCTCTTATATTTAAGCGTGTCTAATTATACAGAACTTTCCAAAAACTTATCGATTTGGAAAGAAATATGAAGTTGTCAATAAAATAATTTAGTAGAGCAGTAATTTGTAACGCTTAAATGTTTTTTGTAACCTCCAGCAAATAAATGTACGGTTAAAAATAAGTATTGAGTATTTAGAATTAATTATTATGGATGACAATAAAATTATTGAACAATATTTAGCAGTTAAAAATAATGATGTTACTCAGACAAACCAAACTAATGTGAAGCCTTTAGGGGGAATTACATCAGATTCTATTATGTTTTGGGGAATTTTTGGTTTTGTTATATGTTGGGCAGCAATACTTTTTATGCTGTCAAAAAGAGTAAGATTTACGCGTAAGGAAATTGCTGTTAATATTAAAACTATACATCAAATCCCTTGTAAAACTTGCAAGTTTTACTCTAACGATCCTCATCTTAAGTGCGCGGTAAATCCTGCGGCCGTGCTTACAGAACAAGCAATAGATTGCTCGGATTATTACGTCAAAGAACCCAAATAAGTAGTGGACTTCTTGCAAAATTCTAAAAAACATTTTTCTTTAGTCGGCTTAAGCCAACTTGCTCTACAAGAATTGTGAGTTTTAACCCTAGGTGGGCTAGGATGATTTTTGAAAAATTAATAACACATAAATAACTTTTACAAGAGTTATAGTCTGCGGGTTAGATACTCTGCTTAAGTATTTAAAGCCACAGAAAATTGGCTAAATAAACTTGTCTTAATTTCTACTGGCGATAAGTCTTCAATAGACTTAAAAGCTTTTGGAAATTAAAACTTCTAGGATCGATTCTTGAACCCGAACGGTCTACAGCTTTATGGGTAGTAATTCGTTCTTCTGGAACTTTACTTTGAGCAACTAGCCAAGCAAGAGAATTGTATTGTACTTGTGTATAACCGCTATGGTTTTTAGTATTATTCCGACCATCGAGGGGTGTTTCAAAAGCAACGTGATAAGCAAAATTGTTTACCGATGGAGGAAACTGCAAATGTGTCTTTACAGTTTCAATTCCCTTTGCACCCCTAAAAACAGAATTTCCTGCTCCAAAAGCGCGAAACTTTGGTGGGACTATATAAATAACAGTTCCATCTAACTTAATTAAAGTGTGATAGCTAACTTGAGCGTTTTCGTTAGTATGTGGAGTCTGAAAATTATTTATAGCGCTAGTAGCCGAATTAACAGTTTCATGAATGACTATAATTGGTTGATTGTTTACAGATGAACCATTAATATCTCGATTGTAACGCTGTCCGTAGTTGTTGGGATGCGCCCAACTAACTTCGTACCTGGGTTGATAATTTGCTACAAGTTCAAACTTGTTAACTTGAACGATTGGTGTAGTTTTGGTAACTTTTGGCGGGGAAATAATTGGCTTTGTAATATTATTAGGTATAGCGGGCATTGATGTAATTGCTTGATTTTCCTGGGGCTTAGTTTGTCCGATAATTACTACAATTATTAAAACTGCCAACTGGGAAAAGATTAATAATCCTCTAACGAGCCAAACATTGCCCCTCATGTTTTCAATTTTTAAATACTATAACTATTATTATAAGCGCTTGAATATTTATATTGATATTTGCCCAGCACGAACCATCAAAATTTGCGAAGATTTCAACCACTGAGCGTCAAAAGAACCAAGATGAGTAGTAGTGATTAGAGTTTGAAATCGGTCTTGGATGGCATCAAGTAGTTGATTTTGACGGTTTAAATCTAATTCTGCTAAGACATCATCAAGTAAAAGTAAAGGGGGTTCTCCAACAACGTCTTCAATTAATTTTAGTTCGGCAAGTTTGAGCGCTAATACTAGGGTGCGTTGCTGACCTTGCGAACCATAGGAGCGGGCGGGAGTTTGATTAATAATTAATTCAATTTCGTCGCGGTGAGGGCCAACTAAAGTAGTACCTTGATGAAATTCTGCAACTTCTCTAGTGGCAATTTTAGCTAAAAAAGCTTGCTGTACTTGCTCTGGTTCATTTTGTTCTAAAGATATATTTGGCGCGTAGTGAATTTCTAGTTTTTCGGTACTGCCACTAATGCTAGAGTGCCAAGCAGCAGCAATAGGCGCTAATCTTTCCACAGCACGCGATCGCCTCCTCGTAACTCTAGAACCTGCCACAGCTAGTTGTACGTTCCATAGAGCTAATTCTTGTTCTCGCTCTTTAATGCCCGATTCTTGAGTATTTTTTAAAAAAGCATTACGCTGGCGCAATACTTGGTTGTACTGCTGCAAAATGGAAGCATAAATAGGTTCTAGTTGAATTAATAAAGTGTCTATCCAATTACGGCGTTGTTCTGGGCCTCCGCGCACTAAGTCTAAATCTAGACTAGAAAATTGGACGGCATTTAGCACCCCCAAAAAATCTAACTGACGGCGCAAAGTTTCGCTATTTTTGGTAACGCTACGGCGACCATTGCGTCGCAAGGTTATAGATAAATCGCTGATGCCATTTTGGCGCTCAATAATGGCGGAAATGTGACTGGCTAATTGCGTTTCGCTTACTAAATCGCGATCGCGGCTGTTGCGATGCGATCGCAATGTAGCCAATAATTCAACGGCTTCGAGGAGATTGGACTTACCTTGAGCGTTATCGCCGACTAAGATGGTTTTTGGGGCGAGAAAGTCTACTTTTTGATCTTTGTAGTTACGAAATTGGCGAATTTGTAAGGTTTTGAGATACATGATAGATATTTTAGGGCGCACTGATGCGCCCTAAACAGAGAATTTCGCCGTTTTACTTATTTTTTTGGGCTATACGCACGAACAATTTTTCGCCTTCAATCCAGACAAACATTAAGGCACTAAAGCCAAAACATATAGCTAGTTCCAAAGGCGATAGGTAGTAAGTACCAAAAAATTGTTGTAAGGGTGGAACGTAAACTAGCAATAGTTGTAAGAAAGTCGTCACAACCACCGCCGCCAGCAAAAAGGGATTGGATAGTGGGTTTAATTCCATAGTTAGCTGAGTATTAGAACGAATGGCGATCGCATGACCCATTTGAGCAATACACAAGGTCGTAAATACCATTGTTTTCCAAGTGTTGGGATCGCGGGGATAACCATCGGCGTTGGTATAGTTGTAGGCCCATACCATCAAAGCGATCGAAATGATGGCAAAGACAATCCCAATTCTGACCATATAAGATCCCAATCCCCGTGCAAAAATACTTTCGCGCGGATTAAAGGGAGGACGATTCATAACGTTAGGTTCGGCGGGTTCCACCGCTAAAGCGAGGGCTGGTACGCCATCGGTAACTAAGTTCATCCACAAAATTTGTAATGGACTTAGGGGAATGCCACTTAGTCCTAGAATTGGGGCAGCACCGATTGTAATTACTTCCCCGATATTGCTACCCAAAATGTACTTAATAAAACGGCGAATATTAGTGTATACGACTCTACCTTCTTCCGTCGCGGCGACAATCGTAGCAAAGTTGTCATCTAGCAGTACCATGTCGCTTGCTTCTTTGCTCACATCTGTACCTGTGATGCCCATAGCGATACCGATATCGGCTTGTTTGAGGGCGGGAGCATCGTTAACTCCATCTCCTGTCATGGCCACGAACCTACCCCGCTTTTGCAGCGCTTGAACGATACGCAACTTGTGTTCTGGGGAAACTCGCGCGTAAATGCTAACTAAATCTACTTGTTGCTCTAACTCCTCTTGGCTCATCCGCTCTAATTCTTGCCCAATTAAAACGCGATCGCTTGCTTGGGCGATTCCTAAGTCGGCGGCGATCGCTCTTGCGGTAAGTTGGTGATCTCCGGTAATCATAATCGGGCGGATTCCAGCCTTGCGACACTTGGCGACAGCATCTCTAACTTCTGGGCGCGGTGCGTCGAGCATTCCGACTAAACCTAGCCAAACTAAGCCAGATTCGGAGGTTTCTTGCGAGTTTTCGGGGGGTACATTGGTAAGCGGTTTGTAGGCAAAACCCAGTACGCGCAAGCCATTACTTGCCATTTGGTCGTTTTGAGTAAGAATTTGCGCTCTTTGCTCTTGGCTAACGGGGACAATGCTATTTCCTACATGGATGCGATCGCAACGTTCTAAAGTTAGTTCGGGGGAACCCTTGGTAAACATTACATAGCTTTGGGCTTCTATTAAGCCGTTTTGCAATGCTTGAGCGCTAACTTCGGGCGCTACGGTACAAATTACGCTCATCCGTTTGCGCTCGGAGGAAAAGGGAAATTCAGCGACGCGGGGTAAACGAGCCATCCATTGATCTCTTTCTACTCCTGCTTTACCTGCGAG
>QQTW01004824.1_pt1 | contig 10137 bp, 2 predicted proteins | sample 1904831 | NCBI WGS metagenome assembly QQTW01 (sample SAMN09435610, study PRJNA476489) | Subsurface metagenome, whole genome shotgun sequencing project.
GGTAAACTTACTAGGTAGGTTTATAGGTAAAGGATATAATTATATTAGGTTTATCTAGGTCTCCGGGATACGTGATTCGTTAATAGCTATAGGGGTAATAGTAGTGGGAATAGTAGTAATTCTTAGCCTAGGTCTTATCTTAGCCGTGGGAGTAGAGGTGGATTATAGGCCTAGAGCTTAAATAGGGATAAAGGGTAACTATATATTAGATACCACCCTTAGTCTCTTTTAGGATATTACCTCCCGGCTAAGATCGGTAACGTAATAGGCGTTAGTAGGTTCCCTAGCTTAAGGGGACGCTAAGGCCTACTTATCTAAGGAAGAAGTAGCTAGGACGTTAACTATAGTTAGGTTAGAGGGGGTAGAAGATAAAGCTATAGTTAAGGACTTTATAGCTAAGATAAAGGGGAAGGAAGAGATATTTACGACTAGCTATAGGCTATTAGCCTAGGCCTAGTTAAACTAATTATAGGCTTTTTATAGCTACTATTAGCAGATTTTATAGGTCTTAGAGATAGCTTTATAGGCTCCGCCGTAGACCTTATACTTCTACTTTTCGGAGTTATTAATATTTAGGTAGGCCTTATATTCATAGCCTATCCTAGCGTAGTAGGAATAGGCTTAGGGTAATATATACTAATATCTAATATAGCCGTAGTTAAGGTAGTAATAGCACTATTATATCCTACTCTCCTTATAATAGCGATAGTAGTTAATAACCTAGCTATCTAGGTATATCCCGGATAGGATAGCCCTATTAGTATATTTAGAGCAGGTGAACTTAACTTAAATAGAGGAAAAGGGTTTAGTTTTAAATTTAGGGTTAACCTATATAACGTAGGTAATCTCTACGTCCTTAAATACCTAGTAGTTCGTGGAGAGAAGGTGGTTAATAAACGTTAAGCGGTTCTTTAGGGTATTAAGGGCGATCCTAGCGGTAAATATACTATTAAGGCGGACGCTATATATTAGGATAATAACTAAGGTATTAGGGCTAAAGACGCCCTACTAGAGCTCTTTATAATACTAGAGACGTTCTATTTCTACTAGGGTACGCATAATAATATAGATATTACTACTTAGTAGTTTGTCTATAGCCCTAACGGTAAGGCCTCTAATAATTAGGTTAGGGGCTTACTTAAGGCTAGTATTAACTATTATAGCGATATTAGAGGCCCTCTTTTCCTTAAACGCGCGCCGTATATTATTATTTCTAATTTTTACCGTAACTACTCGTTCGCTTAGTAATATAAGGACTTTAGCTAGGACTATCTTAGAGCCGGGGATAGAGTTAAAGGGAACTATAGAGTAGGTACCGTATACCCTAGTAATTTTAGCGTAGGACTTAGAAGTAATAGTTAGTAGTAATAAAGGTAATAGGGATATCTTTAGGCGGGATAAGACCGATTAGATAGATGCCTTAATATAGGTAACGTTAGTCTTAATAGACTTAGTGATAGCGGTCTATTTAGTAAGAAGAAGTATAATTTCTTAGTTATCTAGCTAATTTAAGGCCTTAGTATAGTACTTAAGTACGCTTTAGATAAAGGAGCGGATCTTAGTAATTTTAATAGAGTCTTTTAAGTTTAAGAGGGAGGTGCTACTATCTAAAAAGGAGAGGAGGGTTAAAGCTTCGCTTTTTACTAGGTAGCAATGCTTATAAAGGTTAGGATTTATCTTCCTAATAATAGGGAAGCCTAGCTAGCTTACCGCCATGGTGAGAAGGATATTAAACGATAGCCCTAATTATTACGGGTAGTTTAGATATCGTGAGAAGATTATTACGATAGTATTCGTAGCAATATACGCGTTGAGCTAGAAGTGTAGAGTTTTTTTCCTAGGGTATATGCGCGATATAGGAGATTTAAGCTAGTTTTTAGGAATATAAATCCTACGTGATCAAGCTTAACGCCGATTATGGTTATACTAGGATTTATACGCTAATAAGATTGCTACTAGATTTGATTTAACGCATGTAGCAACCGCGCGTACACTAATATCAACGACTAAGCTCGTTCTAAATTAGTTGAAAGCATCGGTAGCAGAGGTTCATAACTATTAGAGACGCGTTGGATCGTTATTATACGCTATAGTTATCACCCGTCTAGATATTAGATTCGTAGCATCGAAGCTCTCCGAGTATCTACGTAATCCATTAGCTAAGCACTTAGCTATAGTGAATCGCGCTATCGCCTACCTTTATTAAACACGAACGTACGCAATCGAATATAATAGATAAAGCCTATAACCTCCCGTTTTTAGCGTTGCGAGCGACGTATCGTTTATAGATAATATAAAGGACCGGAAGAGTTCCTAGGAATACGTTATTAGCTTATTTAATGGGCTAATTGATTAGAAGGCTTTTAAATAGGATACAGTGACTACGTCTAGCACTAAGGCTAAACTACTAAGCCTATCGTATACTACTAGAGAAGCATACTAGTAGACTTAACTCTTTAAAGATATCAACTTTAAAACTAGACATTAGACGACGCTGCTCTACGATAATTATTAAACAATTAGATTACTCACCGCTAAGACTCTAAAGCTAGCCACTAGGCTTAGGCACGTTAATATCTACCACTAATAGCTCCGCTAAAGTGTATAAAAAGGATAGTTAAAGATGAGCTGGGTTCCTACTACTAAGATGCCTACGGATGGACTCACCAAAGCTCTCCCGCATTAGAAGCACGTGGATTTTGTTGAATAGATTAGATTAGTTGATATTACTAAGCGTATCAATCGTTCAGATATAGGTTGAACCTATTAGTTAAACCTAGAAGGGTGTGTTGGATACGCGCTAAGCCTTTCTCAGATTTATGCCGGGCATGGATTTGATATAAGCGAGCCGTGAGTCAGAAGCTTTGATTAAGACTGCTAATTTCCTAGGATAATTGCTTATTTGGTTTGTTGTGATTCAGATTGATATTAGTTGATTTACTAGTTGATTTGGACTCGTTTGGATTCTGTATTTATAGCAGAGTTAATTCCCTAGATAGTTAGGAATAGAGCCGATTGTCCCTGCGTTGAGCCATCCAACAATTAGAGGTACCAATCCATGTGGCGACGTCGCATGATATAGGGCGCCATGCCCGCCATAAGGCTAACAATGACTTCTTAGTGTCGTGGTGAGGCTCGGAAACCTAGATCAAACTATTCTATAAGTTTGAAAGGCGCAAAGAGCTCGTGGTGGTGCTGTAGGTCGAGGGGTCCTATTATACTACGAATTAACGCCCTCCACAATCAGGCGCGACGACGACGACGCGATCGTAATTTTCGGAGTAGCTAGGGTTTGGACTATTTAGGAGTGGTTACAAAACATGACTAACACAAAAACCCGGGAATTTTCAACGGATTCAGAAATTTAGAATCAATTGAATTCAAAGTACTAATAGTTTGTCTCATCACGGGGTGCGTCTCTCAACGTAGGGATGCACGTTATATAAGTCACGAGGAATCACTATACGGTAATAAACGCAACGATGGAGACCTAATAAGGGTGTACCTACTCTTAATTATCTTTACTATTTCTTTACAAATATCGTGAACACATTCTAATTCTATCTTACAGATCTTCATCTAAAAAGATCATTTTTATGTGAACCGAAGATTAGATACTATTTTGCGGTTACGAGAGCTGCTGGGCGAGCTTGTCTATGATTTGTTAAAGCATAGAGAGGAGATTATATTACTCTTATGTGGCTAGGCGGCTGGCGGTTAAATTTCTCCCTCATATGTTTCAGGTTCGTGTCTTTGTGCTTAAGGGACGGTTTCAGGCCGAGGGACGCTATTGCTCTGATTTCCTGGCCTAGAGGTTCTTGGGTAAGGAGATTGGACTTCCGTCTAAGATTGTTTTAGTTGTCCTATTGCTGGCTCGTTACTTAATGCTTTTAGAGGTATCTCTAATTAATCATATCCTGTCGCTTTCATTTCTATAAGGTATTATTTGTGACACTGCTTCATTACGTGTTTAATACCATTTTCGAGCCCCTCTAACGTTACTGACTTAATCTCAACTGATTTTCCTGCATATTAAATTAATTTCTTCCACCTAAAGAGTTGTTCGATATCTTTATCAGCTCTCCATTTTCCAACTACCTTGTAAAGATCACTTCGCCATATAAGTGTATCCTCTAAGTCTCCACGCCACGTTACTATTACTAATATTTGGGGATTGTAGTTCACACTCCCTCTTAATAAGGAGTGGTCGTATACTATTACAACCCAACGAATACCCTAGTATTTGCCCTTATGCGCGCTAATAAACGATTTCGAGATCCTCCCTATATAAGGAATATCCTTAGGCTGTAGATCATCGCCTAAATCTACCGCTTTCCACTTAGGTTGTCCCGTATTTTCTATAACAAGGTATTAGAAACCCTAAAACATCTTACGCTTTACTACGATCGGTTCCTAGTCAAGCGTTACTTTTCGTCTTTCCGATCTATCTTCCATAATATGATCGCCCTGAGTTACTTATTACGTACTTTCCTAGATATCTTCCATGGCCTCTAAAGCTGGTGGATCTCCACCTCCGACTTCTATCTTGGCTTCGGAAGCGAGAATTAAAGATAGCTCTAACGCTAGTTCTAGTTCTTATCCTAGTCGGATCACTGCTCTAGCTAGACCCGTGTGATGATCTTCGGAACCATCAGCCCATGGAGGTAATATATTGATATCGTCATTCGGCCAAGCCCATGTCTTAGGAAAGGTATGCTCCTTATAAAAGCCCGTTAATACTGAACTGAGGTCCTCATACTATTTTTTAATGTCCTTTCTCTCTTCCTCCGTCTTAGACGTGGCGCGGTATTTATTTAGGAGTGTATTTAGGCGAGAGTATTTGTCTTTGAGGTATCTTAATGGAAACTTTCCCCGATCCCTCGAGAACTTGTTTTTCACATTAAAACCTTGGATAGTATTGTTGGCTGTCTCTATAAAGGCGTATGCTTATTTATTTTCTAGATCAACATGTAGCCTGCGAACGGTAGCTATAAAACCTATATTCTCGTAAAACCTTTCTTTATAATATTTGTTGGGTTTTTCTATCGTCTCTTCTTCTATCTTATACAACACGACTTCGTTTCGAGTGTTATTCAAAACTAATTATAAAATGTTTAGCTTGTCCTTAGTGGTAGGGAACTTAAGCTTACGTTTTTGTGCCTAAGTAGCCTTATCTTTCTATTCTTGTGTAACCTGTTTATCAGGATGAACTAATTTAGATAGTAGCTAGTACACTTTGTCTCTTTCACTCTTGTTTGTGATAAGAAATTGACTAAAAGCTTCCTTTAGCTCCTTAATAATTCTTTCAATCTTATTCTAACGTTCATGCGGTTCAATCTTGAGTTCATCTTCCTCTAGTTGGCTAAGTAATTGTTTAGGGTTTCGTGTAGTCATAGCCCTTGTTGTCATCCTAGTACTATCTTCGCCCGAGTTTTCTTTTAACATTGTAATCCTCTGAGTTCGAGACACAATTGGATAGATCTTTATATAAATAAAATTTGTTAGATGAAGAAATATCTTAGGAACTATTTAGTTTTAGACCCGAGATAGAGAAGTTAAGATAGTCATTTATATATTCAAGCTGTTGATACTTTTTACGGGCGTGGATTTCTATAGCTGAAAGAAAGATCTAGTCTTAACCGATAGTGAATTAAGCTAGTATTAATAATATGCGCCATCAGTTTCACTGGCCACCTTAAAAGAGTAGGATACTTAAGGCGGTAGACTATTTATATTAACCCTTTCCACGATTAGTACTCTTGTCGTAATTCCACTCAATATATCTCTTAGCATTTCTTGTCACGGTCTTTATTATAGGCGCCTTCACCTTCTTAGATAACCCTTTTCATATTAAATATGATACTATAACTGTCTACGTAACGATTATAATTCCTTAGAAACCCCCTACTAAGGTGGAAGAGCCTAAATCTATTATAACCAATGCTCAGCCTGAGCTTATTACTGAAAAGCCTAAGATTAAAGAGCCTATCAATGTTTCTAAACTGGTTGAAGAGAATCTAGAGCATAAATTCAACTTAAACCCGGTTTATGAACCTAGACCGACCGCGCCTGGAAAATTCTCTAGCAATGATTATAAAGGCCTTTGTCTTAAACACCATAACCTTCACCGTGCTAATCACTCGGCCAACCCTCTGAAATGGGACGATAGTCTAGCGGCAACTGCGCAGAAAATTAGAGAGACCTGTATCTATACTCACAATATGTAAGTATTCAGCTATAAACGTTTTATCTATATCTTTTAGTAGGTAAATCAAAAATATTACGTAATAGTTCTTAATATTAATTTTAGCTTTTAATTTCCTTTCTAAAATCTATTTATGTTTCGATTTACTGATCTTTTATAATCAAAAAAAATACCATATTCTATTATAGTATACAGTAAGCAAATTTTTTTTCTTTAAGAATTATAAACTTACTTAGAGTAGTGATATAGACGGTGGTGGCTACGGCCAGAATATTGCTCTTAGTGTTAAGCCCGAAAATATATTAATCCTTGTCTCTGACTTATTTTATAATAATAAATTCAAACACTTTGAATCTGAACTAGGCAAGCCTCGGCCTAATATAGACTATTTTAAAGAATGGGGCCACTTCACTCAGATTCTCTAGGCTAATACAACTTTCGTCGGCTGTGCTACTATGAACTGTGATGATATTGGCTATCTTATAGTATGTAACTATAGAGCTCCAGGTGTGTAATCATTATTAAGATCCTACTTATTACTAATTTATATAGGTAACCTTGCTGGTAAATATAATGAAAACGTTTTACCTTCTTTAGGTCATCCTGTTTTATTTAGTAGATCTTAATTATTTAGAAGATACTATATTAGTTTAAAGTGATTTCTTACATTCCGTGAATAAACACCTTGCGGAGAAGCATTTTAGGAAGTACTATGCGGAAAAGTACGTTGAGAAATATTTTGAGAAGTATCTTCATAAGTATTTTGAGAAGTATTTTGAAAATTATCTTGAAAACCATGTTAAAGGTTAGTATATATTCTTGAAGTATAAGTTGAAAAAGCACTCTAGGAAGTGCTACTAAAAACACTTAAAGCTTAAGAAGAGATAGTGGAAGAATATTTAAATATTTTAAGAGTGTTTCTTAAACTTTTATTAAAAGTGTTATCAAACGGTAAAAGATTTTTATTATAGATAGAAAAACTTGAAGCTGAACTCTGTTAAAAAAGAAGGGGGTGATAAAGGTAGAATATTAATAGCTTAATCTAAATAGACTTAGCGTCTTATAAATAGATTGAGCCTAGGACTCTAATAATATATATAGCAGCAAGGCCACTATTCGTGCTCAAAAACACTTGCTTAAGGCGTTTATACAACTTGAGATGTCTATTATGTGCTTGACTAGGCGTCTAGTGTGTAGTATATATGCAAATAGATAATTAAGTACGCATATGTTTAGTCTGCTTGCTTATGGGCCCGTAACAATTAGATAAAAAGTATCTATCTATACTCAAAGTCAACTCGTGAATTAGGTCTATTTACTTAAAACCTGATTTGACCTGACCTGATAGTCAGTTAGTCTAATATATGATTTTTATAGAATATTTAAATTAAAATTTGGGGCGTTTATATTAAGGCGGCTGGTATACGTACACCCCCACATGGGTGTAAAATAAAATAGCCACGTAATTAAGTGAATCCCCTTATCCACCACTATTACTAACTATTACCACCACTATAGATTTCTCACGTAGCTCTACAAGTATTTACTATTACCAAAATGTATTTGATTCTAACTACTCTAACATCCCCCCCCAGGGTCGCGGGACACCTACTATAATGGGATAGATTACTGCTACTTTAACCTTAGGTAATCCAGACACCTTATCCACATTAAAAGTTCTAATAATTATGTATTAGTTATATACTATAGGTAATGCTATACGCTCTAAATACTAGCTAGCCGGAATATTTTATCGCATCTTCATCGTCGCGCTAGATCTGCGGAGGGCCTTCTTTTATAGTAAAATAGGGCTTATGCTCTATAGTACCACTATTAAGCTTATGCTACGGTCTAAACTTAGAGTTAATATTTATCTAAGCTACTAAATCCTTAGGATTGCTAAGAAGTGATTTGTAGCCTTAAGGCTGCCGTAGGAGGAAAATTCATGCACTATCACCACTCCAGTTAGTACCTCTAATCCTTTTGATTAGACGACTCTAAGATGCCCTAAATAATAATAATAGCGTAATTTTACTTATATAATCCGCTTCAGTGCGTTCTCCCTCCTAATAATATATAAAGGCATCCCTACCCCTAATATTTGTCTGCTACATTCAAATCATCATAACTGCCTCACCACTTTTTTGTTTTTTTCAAAGTGCTGCCTAACTTAAGTTTCTGATCTACTAGTGACTGACTTAATAAGGATGTATGGCGTTCAATTACTGCGCAATGCATCCAAAGCTAAGCTAAGACTTTGATATCTATTGCTTAAGCGTCCAAAAACCGCTTTAACACCAAGGAGAGCCTGTCCGTATAGTCGCTCCGCTTCCTATAGTCTACCTATCTACTAAAAGTGATTGGCTATATTCTTAGCTATATTAAGCGCCGGTATATACGTCTTTATTACTTCTTAGCTAAGTGCCTTCTTATAGCCTTATAGCGCTTATAAATACATCTTCTCCGCCTCCTTAAGCCGTCCTAGGGATTTGTAGAGGTTGCCTAAGTTATTAACCGTATTAAGTATTAATATATACTCGGGTCTCTATGCCTTCTCTTTACCTTATAACGCTTATAAGTATATCTTCTCCGCCTCCTTAAGCCGTCCTAGGGATTTATAGAGGCTGCCTAAGTTATTAACCGTATTAAGTATCGGTATATACTTAGGTCCCTATACCTTCTCATAGCCTTATAGCTGTAACTGCTGTACGTAATAGCTGCACAGATGCTAGCGGATGCAACGCATTAAAGGTTTAAAGACTAAACTAAGGAGAGAAGTCCTATATTACACGTGGTGGATAATATAAGGGGGAAGGATCGTAAGGGGACGCTAGGCCCAATAGGGACTAGCTTGCATGAATAAAGGAACCTTGGAATAATCTATGGAAACGGCCGAGGCTTGAGCTAGGGCTACGCACGTGATTGCGCACGTGACTGGTAACACGTGAAGTCGAGAACGTACGACCGTGACATAAAAATATTTATAAAATCTTCGGGCTCTTCTCTATTATTATAAATAAAGACTTCTTTATCTAAATCGTCTTTAAGCTCATGAACGGAACCCTCCTTAGATATATAACTAAGAGTTATAATAGAGTTAATACCTATAGATTTTAATAAGCTCTACTATCTTTTTATAATTTCTTTCTTAAGCTATATAATATAATCTATTTAGGGAAGTCCTAAAAGTAGTATACTACTACTATTAGAAGGACCCTAATATAGGCGCTAATTAAATCTATAATAGATTTAACCCTAGTCTTTTATCGTATTAAGTTTTAGATAATCTAGGAAACTATAAAGGCTATTATATCTATAGTATATAAAAGCTTAACTTTAATATCTATTAGTTTACGTTGTACGGGGTGTAGAAGAAGGTAAAAGATAGTAATTTCCTAGTACTTAATTTCTAGCAGATATACTAATAGCTCCTACTATTACTCTTAAAATAACGTCGTAAAACTTTAGTATATTATTATATAACTATTATATATTAGGATCCTATTAAACGAAAGTCTAAAGCTTAATTATACTAAGATATAAACTCTTTAGGGTATTAATAACTTATTTAAGCGGAGGTTCTTCTAAAGGACTTAACTAATACTAATACTATTACTAATACTAATTAGAAGACGATAGTAGCGTAATAGTAAAAGTTAAAGAAGGTTTCGTTACTATTTAAATAGTCATTTTACTAATAATCCGGCTCCGAAGATTAGTTACGTTAGTAATCTTTTTAGCTCTTTAAAGTAAAAGGTTATAGTTATACGTTAATAGATCCTTAGGTTTAATACTAGAGTCTTTTAGGACCTTATTATAAACTTTCTCTAGTAGTCCTTTAATAAAAAGCTAGTATTAATCCTAAGACGAATAGGCTCCTATATTAAAGACTTTCTTTAAAATTATATTAAAGCGGCAAATAAATTTAAGAG
>QQTW01004825.1_pt1 | contig 10136 bp, 7 predicted proteins | sample 1904831 | NCBI WGS metagenome assembly QQTW01 (sample SAMN09435610, study PRJNA476489) | Subsurface metagenome, whole genome shotgun sequencing project.
CAGTTCCAAATGAACTTCTTGTCTCTCAAGTCTCCGTCAAGATTACCAAATGCCCACCACCGCGCCCAGTACAACTTCCGCATCTTGAGCCGGAACTAATCTCCAGGCTTCACGTCCCCTCGCTTCACCCACCCTATACGCTCATATTTGAACAGCCGCTTGGGGGTCAAGTCGTATTTCCCCGTCAGTGTGCCTTGGCCTTTTGCTGGGATGGAATGAAAGTGCATGAAGGGGATCTTTCGTATGTTGTTATCGCGGCCGCTGCCCCAATTAACCCGGACTCGAGGGCTGAGCATAATTCGACGGCCCTCATCCGCAACATCCCTCAGCGAAAATGCGCTGCGAAAGAGAGCATCGTGTGTCCGCCATGCCCGCCCTCCAGTGGGGTTTGGTCGACATTGACTGTAATAGCTGAGTGAGGATGCTCCGATTCCACAATGCGCGCCGTTACAATAGCCTGCGTAGGTTCTGCGGGTGGTTGGGATAGCGACACTTTTGGTGAAGAGATCTTGAGAGACAGCTCGACGAAGACCTTAGATTTGCTTTCATCCGTTAGCTTTCAGAGCGGTCAAGAATCTGCAAAATGTCTTTGATTAGGACGAAACCAAAGGGTCGACGAGAACTCACTGGTCCTTGAATGCTTCCTCCATGTCCGCGATTCGTCAATGTTCGGATTTCACGCAGGGAAGTGAGAGGTGGCAACGCCGCTTTTGTTTCGAAGGCTTGTTGGACTTCACTTCGAAGCAATCCCCCAAGATGTCCTTGAACATGGCATACGTACTACCTAGGGTATGTACCTATAGGTGGGCCAATTGGTACCTATATACGGTTACCCCCTCTCTTCCAAGGTTCAGGTTTGCGCCGTGACCTAATGCTTCCCAGGTTCCTTACCGTATTCCTTCGTACCCGTGGAGTCACACGACCGTCAGTATGCAGAAGTCTGTCGCTTCACCAAAAAGTCACGTCATTATAGAGGCACCAAATCCCTCACTCCCAGGCAGCTACCTACCTACTATGTAGATAGGTAAGCGGATGACTGCAAATGATGACTCCGACTTCCTTCGCCGCACAGTACCTGGGCAGATGTTGGTCTGAAGTCGACGGGAACCCCAGCCCGACGGGCCGGAGACTGGTACGAGGGCCCGTTTCAGCGTAGCTCAGTTGGGAGGATTGTGCAAGCATGGATGATTGGATCACATGAGCCAAAATCCTACTCCATCCGACAAGCTCAAACATTCTTGGATCTCACTATGTTGCGTTTCAGCAGCCCGATCTGGAACACCGTACACAGGTAGGCCATGGAGATATCGAAGCTCATATCTGTTGCCATACGCTCTCCATGTTGGTTTTTGAACAAACGTTATCATTATCATGGTATGACTTGTATTCGTGTGGTGCGTAGCAACATGCTGTAATACGCTTTGAATCATCTATGATGAAGTTTCCTTCTTGTCAGCTCTTACGATGGTTGACTTTTAGAGATTGTGTAGCCTGCTTTGGTGATAGCACTGTCTTCTCTGCGCTGCACAGCGCTCTCTACATTGTGATGCAAAGCATTGTCTTCTCTGCGGCGCAAGGGATTTACCTGGTGATCACGGTATCCATCAGTAGAAAGGCAAGTTGGTTACGACTTTGTTTTTATAAGTGGTCTTGAGGTTCCGTAACCGCTGGGTCTGAACTTATTGTCTTCGATGCTCTGCTGTCAGCATATGCGTAAAGCACTTCACAAATTCGTATCGATTTTTATACCTTTCTATCCATTATGCTTCTCTTTGCGAACATCCTCATGGCTGTAGTAGCATTCTTGGCTGTTGTTCGTATTGCTTGCGGTGCACCGACGCGCGGTGACATGATGGCAACCCTCGTCAAGAGGGACAGTATCTACGAGGACTGCGACAAGGAACAAAGAGCTAAGGCTGGGCAGGCCCCGGCCGATGCTGCTAAATTGGCTCGCTGGGTGGGCGACAGACAATACAAGGGTCGGGATTTCCAACAGACCAATGCGTATGCATATTGCTCTCTTATGTAAATGCGGGCTAGCTAACATTGACAAGCTTCAAGCATCATTTCGAAGATTCCGACTTCAATACTGTTAGGACCATGTTCGCCAATGCCGCGCAGAACGGTGACTCAACTAACCCGAAATTCCTCTTTGTTGTGACATGTAAGGATGACCAAGTTTGCGAGGAAGGCTCCCTTGCCGTGACAGACACCTGGCCCCGCAATGACGAAGAGATTCCAAGGATGCGTCTCTGCGCTAAAATCTTTGACCCGAACACGCCTCAGACCAAGAATGATTCTCAACTCCAAGTCCGACAAGAAGAACCCGAGCCGTCGTGACAATTCTTGGTGCCAGCCCAACCGGCCAATCTCCTTCTTCGAGACCGTTGGTCACACCCTGCTGCACGAGATGACGCATCTGGACGAGCTCGGTGGTATGATGGAACTGCCTTCACTTCGTTTTTCTTCTCGGACTGACACGTTTCACAGCATCTGCCGAACTGTCTTCTCGCCCCGCTGATCGTTCGGCCCCTGATGAAGGCGACTCCCATGGCACCGAGGACGTTTTCGAGCTCAAAGACGAGAACTACTCTTATACGACCGTCCCGAATATTGCTGCACGCAGGTTAAAGAGATTCTGGGCCAAGAAGAAAAACGACAAGGATCCTATCATCCAGCGTGTCGAGAATGCCGAGAGCTACGGAGCCTTGGCCACGGAATTAGACTTCCAGACCATGTGCGGACGGGACGAGATTCAGGAGTGAGGTGGTGATCTTACGCGCTTGGCACCCATTAAAGACGTCCTTATAAGCTGTGTTGCTGTGTCTGGTCGAATGTGTGAAGGGGGCTAGCATCAGATTAATCCTCTAGGGCTTGGTGCTAGTTAGCATAAATCCACACATATAACACCAAGACAAGATACAACCCACATGGTTTAGGTGCACCCCAAACTAGCTACGCATAATCATAGGTTGCGAGCCATCATTACCTTCCACTGTGGTTGTGAGACGAGCAGTTTATTAAACGGTTACCCTGCGGGTGTTGGGCGAGCTGCCGATAGAAAACCAACGTCAACAAAGCTCTGAAGGACACATGACGCAGGAATGGCAACGGGGATGAGGCCAGCACTACCGAACATCGACTTACTCAAGACCAAAGCTAACTGGGGAAAACTGTGAGGTGCAATGCCAGGCTCGCACACACACCCGCTCGACCAGAACATCACAGTATCCAGCACATGCGCTAAGTATGCCTGGCATCGTATATATCAACGCGCTTGCAACTCGCACGCATGGCGCTGCTTTCAAAAATTGAAGTAGACAGTTCTTCAAACTCTTTAAGTTAAACGGTTGGAGAATATTTCAGGAGATATCCAACAACCTACTAACGACGCTACCGAGGAAGTTGAAAAGCAAGGGTAGGACGTAAATAAATAGGCAGCGAGCTGACTGCTACTAGAATGACCCTAAAGTAGATGTATAATCAGCGAAAAGAAAATTACTCAACGGCGCAAGCAACAGGAGAATAAGATCGAAATTCATCGGAGCAGTGAGTCCGACCTATCACTCTCATAGCACCAAGGACATTTACGAGCTCGAGGACTCTAACTACAAGTATACACCTATCACGCTAGTAACGAGAACAATGGCCAGGATCCTGTCGTCCAATGTCAAGACCCACGATGAACACAGCTGCACACGATGGGACTCTCTACTCAAAGATAGCCAATTCAAGGATATGCTCCAAGTTGAGGAAGATGATCCCGAGGCATTGGGCGTCGTCGCCACCACAAGGGCACCACAAGGGACGAGAATAAAGGTTAAAGCAAGGAGACTGACAAAAAGACAAGCGATGAAGGTGACACTCCTACCCAAACGTGCAATCACTACTGCAAGATGGGAGACCACAAACAGAAGGAATGTTGGTATCTCCACATATCTACCATTGTCAAATGAGAAAAGCTCCCCATAGGAATCAGATCAAAGAGGGATGATCTCAAAGCGCTTATTGTAACCGCAGGCTCTGTTGGATGCCAGCGAGAAATCAGAAACTGGCTCAATTCCAAAACAACAGCATCAAGGTGCGAGGTAATATACAGTCGAAATTAACGTCTCAAAATAGCGAGGATCACCACGCTATACTCCATCCAACATGCTCAAGCCCAATCCATTTTGTGCTCAGTACTAGAGACCCCTTCACGTTACATCTCCAAACCATCGATGTTCTAAAGCTTCATGGGCTGTGATTCGCCTCTTCGGGTCAACATTCATCATCTTTCCGACCAGATCCTTGAAGTCTGGCTCAAGATCTTTCCACAATGCGAACGGTGCCCGAGGGTACTCTTTGTTAAAACCCTCTGCGATTACGGTGAATATCTGGACCCAAGGGCTGTCTCCTAAATGCTGGAGCAGACCGCACAAACTCTCTAGATCAGAGAAGTAGGATATTTGTCGTTCGATAACAATGGCCAATTTGTCTTCGCCTTCTTTGAGTTCTTCATCGGCGACGGCAAAAATGACTCGTTTAGTCACGGCGTATATACACTATATTTCAGCAATCAGCAATGAAAGGATTTTTTAGTCGAGAAAACTCACGACAACCCCAAAGGAAAAAATATCTGATGGCTTGTGAACCTGACCAGATGCATGAGCCTCAGGGCTTCGCCACATCCAATTCCCAACAGGTCTTCCAACAATGGCACAATCTTCCGGAACATAAGCGGCATCTTCGATGTCGGCAATCTGAACCTGGCGAACGGTGGTATTGCCGTCCGTCTCGATCCAGTCCACCAAAATATTATTTGCCTTGATATCCGTATGCACAATACCTTCTTCGTGTAATGCCGCAATACCTCGGAGAGAGTCCCTTAGTATTCGTTTCATCAAGGAAATTGGGACGTCTTTTTGAGCGAAGGATAGCAGATGGTCCTTGAAGTATTTATAGGCAAACATGGATTGATCCGGAATTGTATCATTGGCGACGCGGATGTAGGGGGACCTTTGAAGACTGCTGAACATGTCCTGAAAATACTTCAAGGCGTCCTTTGACACACTCTTCAGGACATATTGTTGGTTACCAGCTCTATAGAAGCAAATGAGTTGTGAAGCTTTAATAGTGAGGTAGACTTACGAAGCAAGATACACCCGTCCCAACGGTCCTGGTTTCTCTTGTAGGACTCGTTCAACGAGATATCTCCGGCCTGATTGACCCACGGCTCGCGTGATTGCAGCCATACGGATGACTGGGAGCAGCGAATTGTCCAGTGTTAGAGTAGAGTTCAGAGGTAGCGCAGCCGAGTTATGATAACAGATATCTTGTGGTAGCAGACCGTGAAAGGAGGTTACTATGGACGGCGAGTCACAGCACTGGCTCTCTTCCAACCAATTAGAAAAGGATCTAGATTCGCCCCAATCAGCGTCTTCTCCTAGACATATTTAGAACGCAGAACGTGCACATGTACTCCGTACCTCCGTACCAACTTCAAGGTACATATAGGAGGCACGCGGTAGGTACCCACGTTCACACATAGCGGGTACTCATATATCGCCATCTCTCGATTTCTACAGTCTATCATACGTAATAATTCTTCCAAATGCTGCGTAGTAACACGCAAAATGCCATCAATTACTCTGCTGTTATACTGTCGAATCAAGTACCAGTCCTTTTTGCCTCAGAAACTTAGCTCTTGGTGCACCATATTGTCAAGTAGCTCTAACCCACCTTTTGTGCGGCGTAGTAGATGCTGCATGCCTAGGTGCCTGCCTTTCCAGCCGCTGAGACCAACGTTTGGATGACTCGCCAGTAAGTTTCGACCAGTCATTAGAGTCTAGGTTCGCACTGACGTCTGGTGAACACACGTCGTAGGAAAACTCCGCATAGCGCCCATCAATGGAAGCCAAGCGCCGGAGGCATCTGTTCAAGCAGTTGTGGCCCACATTTGGATTATAGAAACGGGCGCCTGTTCATTTCGAGCGCCTCAGTTCCGAATACGAGACGAAGCCTGCTATCTATTGGGTGATAATGAAGGCGCCCACATTATCAAGCTCATTTCATGAACTATGTCATGCTTTCTTTATCGTTTCCATTGCCGCCAGATGTGGTTGATGTGGGTGAAACAGCACAGCCAAGGGCCTCATTGGGCGTTCCAGTGATGCAGATATCTACCAGTTGAGAGGCGGTTCTCACTTCGTAATATCTCTTATGTATAAGACGCGGAGAAATATCCTTCATATTCTTTTCATCAGAGCACTTCATACTCATCATCTCAACACAACCTACTCAATTGATTGTACATTCTTCCTATCTCTTCTGAGATTCTCGCGACCTATCACTACAAACAACTACCGTTCGCACTATCCCATTCGTGCTCCGTTGCTTCCACCATGGCCGCTCGCTATGTTTCCAGCCAGATCATCAAGAACGTCACCAGCGGATCCAGGACCATTGGTGTGGAATTCGTAGATAAGACCACCACCTGGGTCCGGCCCGCCGGATTCCCATCAGCACAGGTCAAGAATGAATTTGCTTCAGTGGTTGAGCAGAATATTAGCTCTTTCAGTGCTCGAACTGCCAGAGTGGCTATGAAGTAAGTATCAGTCTGCACTCGCCTTAGTCCTACGGCTATTAACGGAGATAACCAGGGAGTCCGAGCATCAGTCCGACGTGGACAACCGCATGCATTACACTGTTTTTGAGATTGACAGCAACGGAGAAGTGATTGAGACCCGCCACATTGTCAAACAGGTCCAGAAGTAGACTAAGCGTCTTATATCACTACAATCATCTTGTATCTGTTGCGAAGCCGGAGTGTGGTTCAGTCTGATCAAAAGAACCGGGTTCGGAGAGGTCTGCGCAAGGTGATGAGTTGTGTTTGGTCTCGAGGCAATTTTTTTTGTGTCTTTCCTTTCCGTCGGTCGTTATATCCCGAGTACTCTTGCAGTGCGAGCGTTCTTGGCCAGGAAAATACGTTGCACTTTGCTTTTCGAGACTTATATTGTTTAGGAGAGTCGTTCGTTGACCACTCAGTACTTGCACGAACGGCTGAGTGGACCTATTCTCATCAACGAACGATTGCCCTATTCTTGATAGAAGATTGTTTCTTGTATAGGACCAATCTGATTACTGCCTATATATTACTTCAGCGCTAAGCTCCCAGCCCCGTCGCCGTCTTTGACCCGCTACCATATCCTCTTGCGCACATGCAAAAGGAATTTCTAGATGCATTCTTCCCATGATCCCATCCATCTTCATCTCAAACATCTGACCTCATTCGCGGATTCGACTTTCGAAATGTATTCGGACGTTCACTCCGCCTTGCATCGGTCTGCAGCCAAGCACCTGCGCTTGTCTCTTTTCATCACCCTGCCTCTGCTCCTCTTGGTTCATCTCTAGCCGTGGCCCACATTAGTAGCCATACAGGTAGCTTCCTAGTACCCTAGACCAAGGTTGGCTGACATGTATGCCCTGCGTGACCCAGAGTCAAAGAGAAGCTGGGCTTCGGACACGGTGCGCCACTAAATGCTGGTTGATAGTCAAACTGGTTCCAAAATTTCGGCACGTCGGTATGGATCTTTGGGGGCTTCGATGTTTACTATGCACAGCAGATCAAGCATCTTTTCAACGCTGTTCTTCTCTTCCAGACATACATCCCACGCCTGTCTATATTGATGGCACCGTTTCGGTCGAAGTGGCCTTAAAGACTATCAATGATAGAAGACACCTTATAGTGGTTGATCGTAGATCGGGTTCAATAGCCCTGGAGTAGCTGGCGCGAAATACACAATAGAAGCAACTATTGAAGCATGCACTGGCACGTCACACGTAACTGAATTTCGGAAGCGCTACTTTCGTTACGCGCCACGCGCCTAGAAGAATGAGTACCTATGTATACTGTACATAGGTACGCATCACTTTAGGCCAATTGCGTCAATAATTGTATGAGATCTAATTTTGGGAAGTATTCACTCTGCAACATTTTGACAATAACATTGATGAATTCAAATGTACCGCGGTTTACATTTTAAACGATCTCAATGAGTGGACGCCGCCTGCTCGACCCATTGTCGCCAATCTCACCGAATGTCATCAGCGCCAAATACGCGTCCGTCAAAGTCAGCGCAGCATATGAATCGCATGGAATGGGCGAGCGGGTCGAATCCGACGGCACATATGACTCGAGGTCCAGCTCAAGCATATCGAACCTGACATCCCTCGAGAACAGCACGGATGAGTTCGGACGGATGCTCGTCCAACACGCGAAAGACGGGCAACGGATGACCGCCGCGTTGACGGGCCATACGCAGCAACTCGCATTCAGCAAAGCGAGAGCGCAACCTCGTGTCGGTCTGACGCTCGAGAATCTTGAGCGCGGCCAGGAATCGGATAGGGAGACGCGTCCTCCGCACCGGACGCGACGCTCTGCCAGTCCTACCGGTAGCGACCAATCGGACCCGCCTGTTCACGCGCCGAGAGATTGGGGTCGCAAGGGCAGGCAGAAGAACAATTGGCTTCATCGGATAAGCAACTTGGACGAGAGTCGCACATATGTGGATCGAGACGACGGCCATCATGCGGAATCACGAAACTCGACTGGACGTGGAGGCGGCAGAAGCCCTCCCAGAGCCGACTGGGATGATGTCGCTGCAGACATACCGTTGCCTTCAACAGAGGACAGCCCGCTCGCCTATCGGCACTCGCAGCACGGCAGTCCTTCCCCGGCGCGGCTGCATAATGACGCTCTGGAGAGGATGCGCGAATGGGAGCTGAGCGAGGACTCCATGGTCGGATCGATTCTTGCCTCGACGCCTGCCGTTGTGTCGAAGAAGAGGATCATAGACGAGGTCAGGGACAGAGAAATAGAGGAGCTAAAGGAAAGGGCAGTTGCAAGCAGCCGTCTGGAAACGTTCAGGGAGAACAGGTCACCACTAAAGCCTAATGGACGACAGAAATCAAGTACGGCAGCTTCACAAACATTATATACACAGAGCCACACGACTACGTCAAGCAAGGCTATCAAGGCACAATCAGATGGCTCAGCAGGTCATGCTCCGCATACCAAACCGAATAGGTCGCCAAGGAAAAGTCTTTGGCTACAGGAAGCTTCTCCAGAGTCGCCAGTCGTCGTTTACAAAGGTTCTCAGACTGATGCCGCTATTGCGCGCGAGATATCGGCCAAAGCTCGAGCAAGTTCTCAGAAAACAAATGGACAGAGACACGACCCTCAAGATCTACTGAGACGGCTTGCCCGCGTTACCAGTGCAAGCCCGAGCCCACAGAGAGTCCTTGAAGCCGATCCAATGACAGCGAGCCACCCGGTCCCTGAACCGGAGGCGGTAACGGCGCCAAAAGCCAACGCTGACTCAGGGACTCCTGACATGAGGGATGCGCGATCGTCTTTACGCAATTCTAACAAAAGGGCGACGGCGATTCCCCCGGACGCGGCAAATTCCGACAGACCGGATGATGGGTTAACAGCAAGCTCATTATCGAAAAAGGATACTCTAAGTCAAAGGTTCGAGCGTCAAAAGCTAGTCAAGTCCATTAATACCAACTTGATTCCCCAGACACCTGTTGTGACTGGTGCGTGGGTTGACACACCAGGCCCTGCCCGAGGTCAACCCGTCTCTAAACCTGACCCAGGCGCGAGCACCACGGATCACGTGCGGAGCTCTTCAGGTCAAGATGCAACCGAGAAATCAAATAGCCGACCAGCCGACATGCAAGTGGATAAGCAAGCTGATTTGCACGCTGACACGAGCAAGAAGGCCAAACTACCTAGCTCAGCATTGACGGCCATTGTTGAAGAAGCAAAGGTGAAGCATGACAACAATCTGACGAACGACAATCTCGGTGATTCCACAATCAACTCCTTGGAGGATCTGCTCTCACCTACAGCCGAGATGTCTACCAACTTGGACATCGACGAAGACACCCTTATGAACCTGCAGCTGCCGAGCGAAAAGCCCAAGACCGAGCCGGAGAGGCAGCGATATGAGGAGATATTGACCCTGCGACATATGAACAGCAGGCTGAAGGCGGCGCGGACGAGCATCCGAGATGCGACTCGTGGCATGAAGCGGGTCGAGTTGCGCGTAGATGCTCGTAAAGACGGGCCCTGCGCCGTCTGTCCACGCTGT
>QQTW01004826.1_pt1 | contig 10135 bp, 10 predicted proteins | sample 1904831 | NCBI WGS metagenome assembly QQTW01 (sample SAMN09435610, study PRJNA476489) | Subsurface metagenome, whole genome shotgun sequencing project.
CGAGGCGGCAATCCGAGGAGTGGGAAAGAGGTGGGCGACTGTTGGGGGTAAAAACGTGAGCACTATTGATTCCCGCTATCGGATTGCTGTTTTCCTTAAATATCGTGGGCATTGCGCATGAACCTAGAGTTACCTCACCAGATTTAAAGAATATGCCTGAGCCGCACTTGGTAGCCAGCTGCGCTTTAAGCGTCGAGCTGCTGTTGCTAAGGAGCGGGAATTAGTGAAAGCCGGATTTTATGGTTTTTGGGCAAGGCGCTTAATGCATCTTGGGTGCTATAGAGGGAAACCTTTAACAACATACCCAACTGGCTAAAACTAAGCACTCTGCCTCAGGTAGTTCTCGTGAAGTTTAAGCAGGAGCTGATTACAAGTATCGAGCCAGACCCAGAAGAACAGAGGACTTTTATATGCAACGAGAAATGCTTTTTGACGCCTCGCAATTGGACTGTGGGATGAGTAGTAGTTATCTGACAGCTGCCTTAGCTCATGCTGACCAACGTAGTCATCCTGCAAGCAGACTCGCAGCCACCCCTCAGGATTGGCAACGGTATCACGGTTGTCAGCACCACTGGCAAAAAAGAAGGCGATCGCCTTGGTTACTTGTTCCCAGGTGAAGTTTCGGAGGAAGTTACGCGAACGACCCATATACCTGATACCGGCCTGCTCACAAGCCTCAACTTTGGCAGCTAAGTCCTCATCTATATGTGTTGTTGTTGTTAGGGCATCGTCATTGGCAGACTGCGGGTTTGAGGTATCTTTTTCGAGAGTTTCTCCGTTCTCTTGGGAACTTCTCCCGACCCGATTTAACACCGGATTTACTAGCAAATTAATGGGCTTGATTGCCCACCGCCACACCGACCAGGTAAACTCCTTGCAGTAGCAAACTACCTCAGAGTTCATCAACCTGTCTCTGGCATACTTAAGTGTCTTTGGGTCAAAGGGGTAGCCACGCTTCTTTGTGACCCACTTATTAAAGTCTTTAAGATCGAACTCTATTTCACAAGAACCCTGCTGTTTCTCCTCCAACAACCACTGCCAAAGCGCTCTGACTGAGGCAGGAAGCTTATGCTTAAGGCAAAACTCATTGTGCTTGTCAGTCCAGATGGCGCTATTCACCCACTACCTCCTGTCTGACACTACGACTCACCTCTTCTTCGGTTAATGCAGGCGATCGCACTAATATCCTGACGTACAGTGCTAAACTAAAATTGTCCACCAGTAACTCCATTACTGTGTACTTATAAAAACATACTCCCCTTGTTTGCTATTATAGCAAACAGTTTACAAAACTTTGCAAAATGGGCAAACACCAGGAAGTCTTTAATGAGTTACTCACGGAATTTGGCTATTCAGGTAGAGACGTGAGCAACTTGGCAGGGATAAATGAGAGTCGAATCAGCCGCTTCCGCAATGGAAAGCTGGACCTGGAGGCGGGGGAGTTTTTTTATATGCTGGAGCGTTTTCCAAAAGAGTTCCGGGATAAGTTCTGGGCGAAGTTTGTTGTTGTGCGCGGAAGCTGGCGAGCGCTGATAATGTCCGCAGATCACGAGGACATGGAAGAAATTCTATTACTCTTGGCTGAGCAATACTCGACCCTTAAGAAACAGAATCTTCAAGTTCAACCCCGTAAATCTACTGTTAGAGATAGACCAGTGGCGACAGTATGATCTAAAGTTACTAGCTGCACGGAGAGTGTTCGCAGACACTTTTAGGAGAAGATCCGAATGCTGTGAATAAGCGCTGTAGTTAGTGCTTTAAAGTACAGCATTGGTGAAAAATAGATGGGCGGCGAAAAACTGAAAATTGTCCATTTGCATCCCGCGTTAAAAAAGAAAATAAAGAGCAAAAACCTTGACTTGGCAAGGTATGCCTATGCTCAGCTTTCTGCAATTGAGAGATATGTATTTGACCAGGAGATATCGGGGGAGGCCCGCCAGATAGGTCAGGAAGACCAGTTTATTTTAGAAGAAGGAAACTTCCTTTCAACAGACACTGTGACCCAGATCCAGTCAGGGGAAGTGGACCTATCAGATATTTTCAAGGCCGCCGCCGAGAAGATTTCTAAAGAAAAGGCGGCCAAGCGCGAAAACTGAAGTACGCGCACAGCAGCTGTTAGGGTCGTACTTTTGTAGAAGTGTCAAATTTATGCGCGTAGCACTAACAAGGGCGATCGCGCTTTCACAATTTCTTTAAGTAAAACGCGGAAATTTTCACGAAATAAATTCCCTCGAGTGGCTCTAGTCACCGCCGAGCCTTTTTTTATACTGGTGCTCGCCCCTCGAACCAGCACCCCATGTTGTCCACCTTTGCAAGGAAGGGGGAAGCCTTCTTTCGGGTCACCAATAGCTACAGTCGCCCTTTAGGTCTTCAACGTTGAGTCGAGCCGAGAGCCCATAGGAAGGAGCCGCACGAGCGGAAGAAGTACTCCTGCACGCGATCACCTTCACTGAAGTGCGAAATTTTCGCACTCATCTCAAGTTCAACCTTGATATTGCGAATGGTCACCTCACTTGCTCTAGTCTGCCGAGCAATCTCCCGGTTACTCCAGCTTCGCCTAGGATGATCTTTCTCATCTAGTTGGGTCAGCGCCTCTAGCATTGTAGCCACGGCGCGACGCTTACATTTGAAACGTTATCAGTTGCCCGTTGTCGTTGTAGGCATTAGCTGTACAGAGCCTCCCAACTTTCCTCCCTGACCATGGCAGAGACTAGTTCACGTCCACCTGAGGGCATGAAGCCTGTGAAATCATCAACTAAGACATGCGCGATCACCCACTCGGTAGACTGTCAGCGGCGGCGGATCAGAAAGCTCTAACATTTCCTTATACTGACTAACGACTGCGAAATTTTCGCACACCCGTTGTTGAAGTGCGGGAACTACTTCAATTTGGTGAAATTTTCTCACCAGGCATTGAATCGGGTGATCCAAGTAACACACAATCGTTTCAAACGCAATCTGTGAAATCTTCACAAAACAAATTCCTGACCCCGATTCTAGTCCCCGACAATTCTTTTATGCATAAGGGCGATCGCCCTCCCGTTCCAGCGCCCCCATGTTATCGACTCCTGCAAGGGGGAAGCCTTTTTCCAGACCACGAATAGCTGCAGTCGCCCTCTAGGTTTTCAACACTAAGGCGCTTTGAGAGCACATAGGGGTCGCACTATCGTACAGAAGTACTCGAATCGTTGTTCTGCCGAAGCGTAGGACGCATCCATATCTACATAAATTATTTTGCTGAGTGCATTCATCAGAATCACCGAGAAACCGCATCCCCTCGTTGGTGGGTAATTGACCGTATCCGCTAGCAGGTTGACGGGCTTTACTAAACAGTTTACAGTACACTTGTACTACAAAGTAATGGCTCCTTTAAACGACTAGCTCCAAACACACGCATTAATCCAGTTGGGAAAATACGATTTAGTTGGCAGTTTTACCTGGAAGCACTGATGGCAATGCAAACAACCGATATCGATGGTAAGCAAAAAGCCCTGAGCCTGGTACTTAGCCAGATTGAGCGCAGCTTTGGCAAAGGCGCAATTATGCGCCTGGGTGATGCCACCCGGATGCGGGTGGAAACAATTTCAAGTGGAGCGCTTACTCTGGATTTGGCACTAGGGGGCGGTTTACCTAAAGGGCGGGTAATTGAAATTTATGGTCCCGAAAGTTCTGGTAAGACAACATTAGCCCTCCATGCGATCGCGGAAGTACAGAAAGGTGGTGGTATGGCAGCTTTTGTTGATGCTGAACACGCCCTTGATCCCACTTACGCAGCTGCATTGGGCGTTGACATTGCAAATTTGCTGATTGCTCAACCTGACACAGGTGAAACAGCATTAGAAATTGTCGATCAGATGGTTCGCTCTGCCGCCATTGACATTGTGGTAATTGACTCAGTAGCAGCACTGGTACCCCGTGCTGAAATTGAAGGGGAAATGGGAGATTCTCATATGGGTCTTCAAGCTCGCTTAATGAGTCAAGCTCTGCGAAAAATCACCGGCAATATTGGTAAGTCTGGCTGTACAGTGGTTTTCCTCAACCAACTCCGGCAAAAAATTGGTGTCACCTACGGTAGCCCAGAAGTCACAACTGGTGGCAATGCGCTGAAATTCTATGCCTCTGTCCGTTTAGATATTCGCCGGATCCAAAGCCTCAAAAAAGGCACAGAAGAGTTTGGAAATCGTGTCAAAGTCAAAGTTGCCAAGAATAAGGTCGCTCCACCTTTTCGGATTGCAGAGTTTGACATCATCTTTGGCAGCGGGATCTCTACAGTGGGGTGTGTAGTTGACTTGGCAGAAGAAACTGGTGTTATTGTCCGCAAGGGTGCCTGGTACAGCTACAACGGTGAAAATATCTCCCAAGGTCGGGACAACGCGATTAAGTATTTGGAAGAGAATCCCGAAATGGCGCAAGAAGTTCAGCAGCAGGTGCGTCATAAACTGGAAATGGGTGCTGTTGTCTCTGCCAACTCTGTGAAGGCACTTAGCAATGACGAAGAAGTAGATGAATTGGAAGTAGAGCCGGAATAATCATGATTGTCAGGATGTTTTAGCTGGTGGTGAATTAGAGAAGTGTAGCAAAGGCATGCGTTGACCCTCAATGCTTTATCCGCGATCGCAGCAACTGAGCAGCGTAAACCACGCAGGCGTGAAACTTTCATGGGTATAGGAGCGCTTCTGCGCGGGAAATTTTCACTCTTTCGCTCCGGGGCTTGTTAGAGTTGGGCAAAGCATTGCACGGATCGCCCTTGCGATTGCTGGCAGGGAACCGGAGTGATCGCGCGCTACTCAAGGCAGTATTGAAGCGATCGCGCTCTCGGATTGCTTCAAGCCCTCGTAGGAAATTTTCACAAACCAAATTCCCGACCCTCGGGTCTAATCTCCACCGAGCTGTTTTTGCGTTAAGCAAATCGCCCTCCCGTTCCAGCGCCCCCATGTTGTCCACTTCTGCAAGAGGGAAGCCTTCTTCCGAGCCAGCAACAGCTGTAGTCGCCCTCCAAGTCTTCAACGGTGAGGCGATCCGAGAGCTCATAGTTTCCGCATGAACTGCAGTAGTACGGATCTTTCCAGCGTCCATTAGGATACTTAAAAAAATAGGCACTGGGGGCGATCACTTATTTCAGTTAGCAAACTTCATATTGTATATAGAATCCAAAAACGGAGGCCGACAGTCTAGAAAGCCGGGAAGCCGGGAAGTGCCAAAGCAAAAACAAATCTTCGATGACGGCATTCTGGGGTCTGGCAACGGATGCGCTTTTTTTTGATCCATTTGCCCTGTAACGCTTACTACAAAAGCCTTCTATGCAGTCATAAAAATTGACTATTCAGCAATTGCTTTTTCAATAATTCAACGGAATCATCAGGTTTCGAGTCCCTTCACTTGGTTGCACCCCAAGCGAAGTTGGCTCATTACTGCTCAAATGGGTCAATTTTACAGGGCTCGTTGGCATACCCCCTTAGTAAGGTGAGCTTGGTGAACCGAACGCAGGATGGAAGTGTCAAGTGGTATTCAGTAGAGGCGCAATGTTTCTAGTTATGGAAAGATGGGAGCATGCTTTTCTAGAGTATGAGCGATAGAACTATGCCTGACAGAAGTAAGTATGAGTTGGATTTTCGGCCTGCTAACTACAAGCCAATTGAAGATTCTGAAGTAGTTCAGAACTTGCAAAAACAGGTTCAGATTGAGAAGAGCAAGGTAGATCCCCAAGCGCTCGGTGGTTTATACCTGCCGGAACTAGGTGATGATGAAGTGGAAATTGCCAGAATTAGTCTCAAATCAACAACGGGCGACGTAATCAGCGTACTTGCTCGCTCTGAGTCAGATAAGTATCACTACTGCGTAGTGGATGAGTACGAAAGTGAGTTCATTATTAAGCCTGAATACTCGTCAATGCCCCTAAGCATGGGAGAACTGATTGAACTCATAGATACCGTCAGGATGATGGTCTATGAGCCGCCATTAGTGGGTCTGACAAGTTGCTTCAGAAATATGCACCTAGATGGCATAGATAAAGTCTCAGAAAAGGAAGTACTTGCTCTGATTGATTTTGTCCATGTGAGATCGGATTACTACCCCCAGTTAGAAGCCTGGTACATTGATGAAGCAAGAGAGTGGGCTGAAACTACAGCGTTGCACAATTAAACCGTAATTGGCTTAAAGGTAGCGCTGACACTGTTGGCAAATTCCTTAGAATTATCTGGATTTGTTGATCTGCCCCACCTACCCCAACATAAGAATGTGGGTTTTATGAATTCGCCAATATTGTCCCTTACTACTATCACCCCGACGTACTGGTGTGCTCTACGCCAGGAGTGTTCGTGTCCTCAAACTTGCAAAACAGAGGAAATATCGGGTGAAGCGTTTTAAGTTAAATCCTTTCCCCGAGCGGTAAGCCTACCGTAGCAGGACGGGCTGCCAGTTGTAGGCATTAGCTGTACATCTGGCTGTCAACGCATCCTCCCAACTTCCTTCCCTGATGATGGCAGAGATTAGTTTACGTCCAGCCGACTTGAGGGCATGAAGCCTGTGGACTCCATTAACTAAGATAAAGCGCTCGCCCACTCGGTAGACTGCCAGCAGCAGCGGATCAGAAAGCTCCAGCATTTCCTTATACTGACTGACGACTGCGAAATTTTCGCACACCCGTTGTTGAAGTGCAGGACCCACTCCAATAAGAGTGAAATTTTCTCACTAGGCACTGAATCGGGCGATCGCACCGACACGCAACAGCTTCAACGGTTTTGGGAAATTTTCACAATTCCTTCCCAAACATGCACGCACCCCGGACAGAAAGATTACTTGCTTCGTTGAAATACCGCCCCTAGGCGTTGCGCAAAGGCTTTGGGGGAAGTGGCCGGAGGATGCCACTTTGTTGCAGACCGGGCGGAAGAGTTCTGTGTGTGGGCGCACTGTAAATAGTTACAGTCGTTCCAAATACATCACCGATACGGGATATCAAGCACCTGCACAGCAAGGCGTTTCGTTTCTTCTCCCCGGCGATCATATCTAGCGGTTTGGGATGGATCCGAGTGGCCGGAAAGCTGCTGGACTGTTACCAGGTCTACGCCAGCATCGAGCAAATTTGAAATGAAAGTGCGTCGGAAATCATGGGGAGAAAAGCTCTTCACGCCAGCCTCAATTGCTCTTTTCCCCAGGATGACCCAGACCGATTGAGGGGTAAGCTGTCGCACTACCACCCGGCTACCTTTTCTGATATGGCAGAGTATCTTCCCTTTACCCGAACCCCTGATACTCAGCCAATCTTCAACCAGCGATAAAAGACCTGCTGGCAGATACACAGTCCGGTCTTTTCCTCCCTTGCCACAGCGAACCTTTACGGAACCGGTGCCACAGTTCAAGTCTTTCAAATCTAGATTGACTGCCTCTTCGCGTCTCAACCCCCCACCCCGCAGGATGGCCATTAGCGCCGCGTCCCGTGCTCCCATCAAGCGGTTTGTATCGTTGAGACAAACTGACAACAGGGCAGTAATCTCTGTCTGGCTCAATGCTCTGCCCCTAATCTCGGTTGTAACCTTGATGCTCTTGATTGCGATCGCTCGAGCATAATCCTGCGAGTCCATCAGCTCCAGCAGGAGAGCCTCTTTCAAAACGCGACGAAGTCCCCCTAGGAATTTATTAACAGTTGCCGGGGCATACTTCTGGGTAAGTGCGGCTCTGAGCGCAGCCGTGTGCTTGTAACGAAGAGCGGCCCAGTCCAAAGTAAGGGCGTCCGCACTTTCATTAGTCAACATTCCAGCCATTATATCCAGAGCTTGCCGCATAGCCCGTCTACTCCCCATTCCCAACCCACTCAAATAGACCGCCGCTGGTTGTTCTGTAAGAACAGGTGGGCTAGTGAGGACCAAACTCCGAAGTCCGCTTAATGGGGAGCGATCGCGCATTTACTTATGAGAATACAGTTAATCGAAACTAATTTTCTCATATCGCGGCATAGAGCGTCGAGGAACATCCGTATTATTACGGTATGTCCTAGAAGATGTGATAAACGAGGGCTCTCTCGCGCTTTCCAGTAACGAATATCTACCCTGAAACAACGCCTGTGAAATTTTCCCAAATCCGGAGCTATACCTCAGTCGTCTGTGAGTTTCGGTGAGCGCTGTTGTAGGCTAGGTCAACTTTTCTCCCCGTGCCTAATTTTTCGTGGGGATCAAAGTCTCGTGGAAAAGTTGACAGAGTTCGTTGGGTGGCGATCGCCCGCTCCCCTACCATAGATATCTGTGGGTGGCGTCTTACCGCCAGTCGAAGCGACCGGCTACTGAGAATACAGGCACCGTGCCGGGGTGAGAAGCTACACTCTTCCCGCACGCTCAAGACGTTCCCCGCCACCGTGCGTCCCGGAGTTATAGTCTAGATATCTGCTGTAGGTCTCGGTGAGTGCTGTTGCAGGGTCGCTAGGCTTCTGACTCTAAATCTGACGTGACAAACCGGCTTGCAGAAATTGGGTGTTTTGGGAAATTTTCACAGATGACAAGAGCGATCGCACTCTGCAAGTCTGGGAAATTTTCACAGCCGTCAATTCAGTCGCTCCTCATATGATTGGTTTCGTAGTGGTCTACTATACCAGCCAACATTTCCATCTGGCGTTCAGTGAAAGTCTGCTGCTGTAGATACAAAGTCAAAAATTTGCGCTCAAACTCATCCAAGTCAGGCCGTTTTAAGAGACCCACAACCTTTTCGGCAACCTGCACAAAAGCAGGCGATGGATTGACAAGGACCTGTAGATCAGAAGCCATAAAAAGTACCGTGTTACTACCAACTTCAACTTTAGGGTTTCCACTAACCGCCACATCTAATACTCGACCCCAACAGCCATTATGCCTGCGCTGCTCAAGATCGGCGCTACGAGGACAATCAATCAAAATCCAGTCACCACTCTTAAACCTCGACTGTATGGGAGCGACACCGTTTCTCGACGGGGTAAGCTCTGAGTCTCTTACTGAACTGAGCGCAAGTTCACTTTTAGTTTTGGCAACAGTCTTGGCAACGTGAGAAGTTGTTACCCCCTTGGGCGGTGCCGTTGCTTGAGCCTCCTCCCAAGCAGATGACCAGCGCTCAGGTGGTAGTTTTCCGATTTCACGCAGTTGGCGTTCTGGGATATTGCCGATGGTTCCCATGGGCACCAGATGTTTTTCTATTCTCCCTGCCCGGAGTTCGCGCCACAGTTGAGGCAGGCGAGCTTCCGACCGATTGAACTCACCAATCAGGCACTGACGCATGGACTGATACCCTAGCACTTCCCAACCCCGTCGCTCGTCTAAGTCCAACAATAAAACTCTAATGCTGTTGAGGTGCCCCTTGATTTGCTCTATAAGCTGGCGAGCCTCAAGAGCGGTAATGCTAGAAGTGACAGCGACCGCCTCAGTCTGTGGCAAAATATTCATACAGCTGGAACCTCGGCTTTGACGAGTATGGTTTCAGTCTCGATGACCGTTGGCGCGGTGCGATCGGGATTTAATTTTTCCATTCTCTCACAAGCCACCAAGTTGGTTCTGCTCTCCCAGATGCGCTCCCGCGCTTGTCTTGCCCACTTGGGGCACCGCACTCCAGTTTTGGAATGCAGCGCCAAACTTGGGAAAATTTCCCAAACAGATGAAAGTATAGGTGCGATCGCTCTTCCAGTTACAGGCCCTTGCTTAAGGCTGTGCCATGACTAACAAAGTAAGTGCGATGTAGGGCAATCTACGGCTCCTGTGAAAATTTCACAGCGACGTTTCCAGTAGTGCGAACAGGGTAGCGAAGGAACCGAGAAAGGCAATTCCGTAAGCTTGCGCGGAATCTTCATCCAAACAGTCTTGGGTTGGTTGGGAAATTTTCACAGCGGTGTGCGATCGCGAGTGGTGCATTCTACGCGATCCCGTTGGGGCAACTTTCCGTTGGCATCGCACCCGCTCCTCACTCCGACACAGCCTTCAACGCCCTCGCGCTCGCAAGAACTGCACGTAATAGTTACGGGTATTGTTTATAACTAAACCTGTCTACTCTAACCATAGGGAATCTTCATCACATGTAATCAGGCAGGTTGTTAACTATTTACTAGCCAGACTTACCTGGCAGATAGCAATTGAGGGGATTCTGGCTTGATTAGTCATAGTAAATGACTCCTCAGTAAGTTCTC
>QQTW01004827.1_pt1 | contig 10134 bp, 10 predicted proteins | sample 1904831 | NCBI WGS metagenome assembly QQTW01 (sample SAMN09435610, study PRJNA476489) | Subsurface metagenome, whole genome shotgun sequencing project.
GCTTCCATGCGCACCACATCGCCGAAAGATAGAAATATATGGCCTAGGTTAGGATCTATTTATAATATACTAGTAAATAAGGAAGCTGAATATCCTTTAGATGCTTTATAGCTCTTAATATACCAAAAACGCGTTCATGGATGCTGCTGTCCGGCATTTATTGGAGAGTGGTATCTTACTGGGGAATATTTTGCGTGGCCACTTTTTTTTCTCCCCGCGTGTCTGTAGAGAGCGTGGTGTCGAAATCGACGCCGAAGATTAACCGGCGGCACGACCATTACAACATCTTGAAGTCCAGACGTCACGTCAGATCTCTCTTGACCACGGCTATGTAGTATGATCGTCAGAGAACCAACTGCGCCTCTGTGACCTGTGCTCATGAGACGTGCCCATACCAAGTCGAGGCGAGGTTGTCGCGACTGCAAGCGGCGGAAAATCAAAGTAAGCTGAGGCATTGCAAATCTTGTATCCCTCTAACCGTCGGGTCCGACAGTGCGATGAGAATCGTCCGCAATGCGACAACTGTACTGGTCGTCAGATCCATTGTAGCTTCGCGGAGCAGTCTCATAGTGTCTCAGTTGCAGCATCTCGAGTGCCAATCCAGCGCAACACCAACGCCGTATCTGGGGTCTTGGCAAGAGCCATACAACCATCGCCAACGACAACGGCAGTCAGACTGGCAGTCGACCCTTCTGCTGGACCATCAAGCAGTGCTCAGCGGTTGCTTGACCTGCGACTTTTCCACCACTATACCAGCCGGATGGCCGATATCCCTTTCGAGGACTGCGTCATCAAGGAGGTCTTTACTGCCGTGATCCCATCGCTCGCGTTGCAGCATGCCCCTATACTCGATGCCCACCTGGCCATATCGGCGCTAAGCCTCAGCGTGCAATGCCCCAATGACGGCGCTTTTGGGAGGGCGACATACGAATACATATGCTCTGCAACGCGGCAGCTTCAAAACTTGCTGGTAGGTGGTGTGGGTCCGGATAACGCAGAGATGGCCTGCGTCACATCAATCCTCATCGCTCTCCACTCTGCCATGAGTTGCCGTGCTGCAGTTGGCATCGACCGCGGAGAGACCATCTCGCTCCGGTGGGTTCAGCCGTTCCAGGGCGTGGGAGCCATGCTCAGCGCCACATGGCCGTGGATACAGGATAGCAAAGTCGTAAGGATGTTCGTTCGGTCCACTTCTTGGCCGCCAAGATACCAGTTGTCTCTCAATAGTCCTTTTGCATTCCTTCTGGAAGGTGTCGATGACGCCTGCATCAGCACGCGGAGAGCGTACGAGTATGCCCTTGGCTATGCCGAGTACGCTCTCAACAACCCGCGGCAGCGATATCTGCCACTTTTTCTGGCAAGTGTACCACGACAGTTTGCTTATCTCGTGGCCGCCTTGGATTCGAGGAGCCTGGTCATATTAGGACTCCATTTCTCCATGGCTCAAGGTCTTGATCGCGATTTTTTGCTTGAGTCATCAGCATACAGTGAGCTGCATTCGATCATTAGCTTATTGCCTGAGGATTGGCGACTGAAACTGGATCGAGCACGTGCCTTGGTTGCTGCTAGGACTCATGGATCCAGTGTCGCGGTTGACATTCGTAATGTTGACAAAGAATCTCCGGAAGCCCTCTATTTTTGAACTCAGAAGATGTTGAACATGAAAGGATGCGGTGGCTCCTTGCAAAATTCAGGGGCAGTTGCCCGGGTTCCATTAACAAGAATCAACACTATATATATTGACAATAGTCAATGTCAGTATCGACCGGTGACTGACATGGCTAGCTGTGTGGTATAGTGGTGCTAGCCCACTATACCAGGCGGTTGGGTCCCACAGCCCATCGAAGTCACCGGTTCGATTCTGTAGGGTAGGAGGACTTAAAAAATCCACCTTCTCTCCCCGTAGGGAGAGATAGGGGATTTGAACCGGTCCGCCCCGTAAGGCCAGTAGGTCTTACGGGGTTTGAGGTTTTGCTCTTTCTTTCTATCTTTCTTTTTATGCTTCTACTTTTGGATACGGAAAAGGAGGAATTTTTGGAGCTGAACTGTGAGACCGAGAGTGCGGTGTCAACCATTAATTGATTGTAAACGCCAAACTTGAAGAATCAACTATGTACGTGACTTGCTTGGAGTTTCAATTCACAGGTGTTTAAGCCATGTTTCCAGTTCCTAATTTAAGAGCTTGCATGTTCAATCGAAGCAGCATGGCCGTGATTGAGGGCGCCAAATTGAATTGCGACATACATACACTTAGACAAAAACACAGCAGACAAAGTTACAAACAACTTCAACCCATCAAAGAAATACATCAGACCTTGAGAGCGCTGTTTCCGGCCTTCCTCGCCTCCATTGACAGTTGGAAGAGAAATCCCGGATGGCAGGCTGTCATCATCAAGAGGACGACAACACACATTCTAGCAGATTGAATTAACTCCTGTTACATCTCAATGTTGAGGAAACAAAGCTTACATTGAGTCCAGCACTATCAAAGCAGCCTCGACCTTCATGATCTCATTCTCGAAACCACCTGCCATTTCGACAACCCGATATATGCACCGAATGAGAATGGCAAAGAAGGCTATGCTCATTGCCCAGATGAAACATCTGAAGTGCGTGCTATGCAGAAGGCCATCGATATGGTTTCCGCGTCTGACAGTAGACTTCCGGAGCCGAAGTCCGTAGTCAATGGCTAGGAGCGCGAACACCAAGAGGGTGAAGACTTGGAATGAAAGACCGGAGATCATCAACGGCAATCCTATGTTGAGATTTGTTCCTTGTGCGGCCATGGAACCTCCAGCACTATGATGTAATGGTGAGTACGTGGGCAAACAGCTAGGGCAGGACAGGGCTTACGATTGTAGCAGAATAGACAGCGCGTCGCAGACTATAAAAATCCATGTATACAATTCTGGCTTGATCCTGGATAAAGACTGATCGAGCACGATAACCCTATGGCCGATCAACCACGTGGAGTCAAAAACTAATCGAAAGACTACTCACAGGTGTTTGAGTATCAAGTATATGCCGGCCGAGATAAAAGCAGGTGCTATCGTGAGCAAAACTACCTGGATCTGAAAACTGCAAAAGAGGATCAATGACAGGCACGACATTTCATCGAAGCAAGCACATACCCAATATCGCTAAATGGGTCTTTCGCTAGAAGGATGCGTCCAAAGTATCCTAGAGAGGCTCAGCTCACTCCAACTGAACAAGCCGCACGAGCATACCTCCTGTCTCCATGACGCACCCTATGAGCATAGCCGCCAGGTACGACCAGCTCTTCCATCGAAGCCCGAATGCGAGTTGACAAAGCGCGGCCAGAGCGAAGAAGGCCGCAAAGAACGCGTTCGCAGCTAACGAGGGTTGATAGCCATAGATCGAAAGGTCAAGAGAACAGGTATCGATGTTGCAATGATCTGGTGGCGTTCCTGCGCGGCGTGCCAAGTATGATCTATGTTGATGCATCTTCGAAATGGTAATAAGCGATGACCAACAAGCAACAGCAATGGAGATTCAACGATTGAAGTGCAAAGATGTCTCGCGCTGATTTGTGGAAAGGTGATGCCGGTCTGTATGGCTCCCTCCAAGGAAGGCATGCAGGCTTGTTATAAATACAGGCTCTGCACTTCTGTCCAGGTCTTTACACTTCGCCCTGACTTGGCCGCGTCAATCATGCATCAACGGTCAGCAGCTCATACGAGATGAGACTTGAGGAGGAGCATGGCGTCGCCATATCAGGGGGTTCACCATGGTGTGCTGTGAGCGCATTCGTATTTGCAAAGCCTTGATAGTTTTTCATCTTAGGGTACTGCCACAATCTACGTAAGATCAGCTAGTTTTACGCAATCATCTTCGGTGATCTGTTTTCAGACTTGGGTTTGAGGTTAGAGATGACTTGAGCGGGTCCAGAGTCGCGCTCTCGTACGCATCAAGATCTGATTGGCTGTTACCTTCGTCCACCAATCAGGTACGTACATAATGTAGCTCTGCCGCTGCTGTAATAATGTGTCTCCCTTTCCCCTGAACCACACGCATTGAGCCAATTCTACATCTGTGGGCCAATATCTCGTTCTCGTATCTGGAAGGCTGGCGAGGTCTCTTCTGGCTGCCAGCACGTCTTCTTCGGTGCAGCTGCCAAAGTCGACACCCTCGAAGAGATCTTCACAATCATCGAAGGTATCAGGGAAGAACCTTGAAGCCATGGTACAGTGACGAAAGGCAGGGCTTACGTATACCTGGACAAGCGAGTGGAGAGAGCAGGGAAGGAAGGAGCGAGACCCTCTAGCTGTAATCAATTGATGGCGAATCCCACCATTACATTTTCGAGGTTCTCGCTCCTCCCTCAAGAAAGGCAGAGGGGGAAGTGCCAATATATATACCTACACAGTACGTACACGCCCAACCAAGTCGGGTGAAAAGACGGTGCCGGCAAGGTATCTTTTCCTCTTCACTGAGAGGAAACTCTCCCAGGTAACGCTTGGGGGCAACATGTGGTGACGTTCCCAGGTGATTGCTCAATGGATTCCAAGGTTGGGAAGGAACGCAAGATGGGGCATCCACCGTACATACTGTGCACATGCGATGTCTTATACATGGAATATACTATGTATGCAAGCTATCCACAAGAGGCCTATTGCACACCATTGCTACAGAGGGAAACGGCCGCTACGACAGACATACCGTGTAGAACGCGTGAAGTACTAAAGAGCAAGGAGAATTGTGCTCATCGAATGCAACCATAACCTACCATGAGTTCTTCATGCTCCTACAAATGCGCAGGTCCACGGGTTCTTACCATGGAGAATATGAGTCATGCGTAGGGTAGACCATCGTTCTTGATCCTTCGAGATCATGACACCTCCACGGCTTGCGAGCAACTCACGAAATGATAACGTTCAGGGTAGACGTCAGCAGTTCCCTTGCGTCTACCCGCTCCGCATCTACGCTGAATCAAGGGACTTCGGTGATTACCCACTTTGCCACTGTAGCACATTCTCAACAGCTGAAGCCCACCCGGCAGTGCAGAAGTTGAGTGACCGCAGAGTCTCTCACATTTCACGTATGTCCCCAATATTCTATCATACTCTCAAAAGAAGGGCTTTACACGTCGGTAAAGCTACGGGGGTGCTGTGATGGAAGTCTCCACAACGCTAAGTCGGTTACGGTAGTCGCTAGACGAAAGCTGGTTAGGAAGGATTGACTGCGCAACCTAACGCGCTACGTACCCCTGTACCTGACAGCTATCGCAATCCGATATCCGAAGGCAACACCCGGATTCTCAAGCAACAATGCCATGGCCAAGGACGAGGCCAAAAATGCTCGCCAGACGGAGCAACAGGGATCGGATGGAGAGGAGACTCGGTCCCTCCTCTCAGAGCACTCCTCAGAAGGAGACACAGTCATAGACGGGCCTGGTGTGGACTCCGCTCCATCGCTCGGCCGCCGACAGTCCTCGTTTGCTCGACCCCGGCCCAACGGCACGCCGCGTACCCCCAACCGAGTCAGATTTGACGTGGATGCAGCTTCTCTCAACTCCCAGCAACAGAATGGCAATGCTGAGCAGATGTGGATCGAGGACGAGGATTTCCTGTCCGATGGCGCCGGCGGAAGCAGGAGAACGACAAGCGAGTCTCAAAGACTTCCTCTCTTGACGAACATTGAGGCACCAAGCATTACCGTGGCAAGTGCAGACATCGGGTTCAACAGCGAAGATTTGCTCGAAAATGCACGGCCGAAGAGTGGCATGGCGAACGCGTTCATGAACATGGCCAACAGCATCATGTAAGAGCGAACGGGACGCGATACACTATGTAAATACACTGCTAATACATCCTTCAGTGGTGCTGGCATCATCGGGCAGCCTTATGCATTCCGTCAAGCTGGCTTGGTTACTGGAATCGTTCTTCTCATCGGCCTGACGGTGACTGTCGATTGGACGATACGGCTTCTCGTGATAAACTCAAAATTGAGCGGGGCGAATTCTTTTCAAGCCACTGTACAACACTGCTTTGGAAGATCGGGGCTCATAGCGATTTCGATTGCTCAGTGGGCGTTGTCAGTATACATCCTTTTTCCGACGGATTCGGGCATTGCTGACGGCGTCTATTGCTCCAGTGCTTTTGGCGGCATGGTGGCATTTTGTATCATTGTTGGAGACACTATCCCTCACGTTTTCGCCGCACTCTTTCCTTCGCTTCATGATACCCCTGTTCTGTGGCTTCTCACTGATAGAAAGGCTGTCATTGTTTTCTTCATTCTTGGACTCTCATACCCGCTGTCACTTTACCGGGATATCTCGAAGGTCGGTCCTCTATGCGACTGCTTCAGACATGGAGGTGCTAATGGAAATAGCTTGCGAAAGCGAGCGGTCTGGCATTGGTCAGCATGCTTGTGATCGTAGCTACTGTGATCACGCAAGGGTTTCACGTACCTAGCGAGTTCAAGGGGCGTTTGAAGGGCTCGCTTCTTATGAATGACGGTATTTTCCAGGCTATTGGCGTTATATCTTTTGGTAAGAACATGCTGCACCGGACATGACTCAGCACAGTCAGCTGACAATGTAAAGCTTTCGTGTGTCGTAAGAGACCCTTCCAAAGTGGCGCTTGCTCGCAACTCACGCTGTGGCTCAGATCATAACAGCCTTCTCATTTACGGATCGCTGAAAAAGCCAACCATCGATAGATTCGCACGGGTCACACATTGGTCTACCGGCATATCAATGGTGGCCTGCTTGACCATGGCTCTTGCCGGCTACCTCACCTTCGGCGACAAGACTCAGGGCAATATCTTGAATAACTTTCCCACCAACAACATCTTGGTTAACGTAGCACGACTGTGAGTATCAGCTTCTCTGCATGTCAGAACTCTCAGGCGATTTTCCCATGATATTTCGACTAATATACACCGCTCCACAGCTGCTTTGGTTTGAACATGCTCACCACACTCCCACTGGAAGCCTTCGTTTGCCGGGAGGTTATAACAAATTATTACTTTCCGGACGAGGCTTTTGAACCAAACCGACATCTGATATTCACAACCTCCCTTGTCGTCTCGGCTATGACGCTGTCTCTGATGACTTGCGACCTAGGCGCAGTGCTAGAGTTGATCGGTGCTACCAGCGCTTGTGCCCTGGCGTATATACTGCCTCCCTTGTGTTACATCAAACTCAGCACGCGAAGCTGGAAGACTTTTGCTGCCATTGCGTGCGTTGCATTCGGCTGTATAGAACTGATGACGAGTTTGATGCTTGCCGTAGCGAAGATTATGCGGAGTAAGTCTAACAGGGAATTTGACATGATCCAAAGCTAATTCTCATTGCAGATGAAGGTGGCGCTCATAGCTGCTAGACTTTATGGCGTCTGGTGCTCACCAACCGTACCCTACATGCCATTCTGTTCTCTCTGAGTTAGACTTGGACTCTACAACTGTTAAGCTACATGGCGGTAGTGTAGCAAAGAGGACTATATGGCCGAACCCGCACAAGGGCGTCCACGTATCCAAATTTAGGAACCCAGTATGAGAAGCATTCTTGTAACGGGTGCCTGAGCAAAATGGTGCATGCAGTCTAGCTGCTGGATTGCTGGGGATTCAGCATGGTAATTCTTGCAGAAAGAAAGAAATGTTGGTAAGCCGGTCGCCCTTACGGTGGTAACCGTTCTGCTCGCAGAGCATTTCAATCTCAGGTGATGTTGTGTGCCTAGTGATACCGCAAAGACCAGTAGTGCCGCTTCATTCTTTAAGACTATCAGCCCGGTGGATTGTCTTCCGAAGGTTTCATGGTTTTGCCAAAAAGTATTACCGTTCCCTTAATCCCCTTCCAATTGGCCCGGACCGAGCATACGAGGTAGTAAGAGAGTTGTCCTCTACTACATTCCAACACGAACTCTCTCAAAATTTGTGTTACACTGCGTCTAAGCATTGATGTTTCCTCCGTAATCTTTCCGCCTCGAAGATAAGGATTTTCAGACGGTCTATTGCAAGGTTGGAACAGTCTACGTTACCGCCCCGTTTTAAGGACGATAATATCTCGCGCCAACTTTTGAAAGAAAGAGTGACTGAAGTTCCCAAAATCTGATCCAGCGCCACCAAATGTCTCACATTGGATAACGCCTCAAGCTGGCTACCTCTGTGGGCAGGACCAAGAACTTGAAGAATCCAGCATTTCTTCCTTACCGAACTGCGGCGACCGCTGCGATAAGGTGTTCAAGGTGTTTGAGATTTTCTATTTAGTGAACCTCTCCTCTAAACTTGTGTCTGCGCCTATCAACGGATGACTACATTGGCTACCTAGGTGTGTACCATCTCTCTGCTATGCCGTCATTTTGAGTAGTGATTTCTCTTTGTCTGCCGGCTTCAACCATGTTCTACCGTCAACACTGCAGCTGTAGCTTCCCCGTTGCTTCCTTTGAGCTGAAAACAAATCACATTCGGCAACTCATCTGTGAGCCGCGCACTTATGTTTTGCTTGATTCATGACATTGAGCACTATCAAACCATGTCTGCACCTTCCCATCTTCTGCTGGCAATGACTGGCACTTTCCTCTTTGAAGGCCGCGAGTTGGCGCATATTTCATGTTTCTCGCGTGGGATCTCTTGACACATTATTTTCGCATCGTTGAATTATCTGGCAGCGCCTACAAACATGATGTCGACAGTTTTATTTGGTTTGGCTAACTCAAATATTCTTTCGCTAGCGATCTGCGGTGTCATCATTCTGATCAAGATGGCCGAAGAGATGGAACAGTTCAGAGAAGAGGTCTGCCTCTGGCACTCCTTTCAGACTAACTCTCATGCTAAACCATCGAACAGATCGACCTTGGTCTATGGCGCAAAGAAGTAATATCTCAGGGAGGGCCCAGCGCAATCCGCCCAGCCCCCCGTGCAGCGAATCTACATTTCGACAGGCGTCCTGTCCGCGACACACCCGCTGTCGCTGCATGGAGAGGTGAGACACTGATCGCAGCCGAAATCTGAACTGAGGAGCTGATTCTCCAATAGAGTTCCGCATACATGATCCGACACCTGATTTGGATGTCCTCAACCTCGAAGATATTGCTGGTGGGAATCTCCACAGGCTGGGCAGAGAACGCCCCACTCACCCGCCGAGCAACATGGGTTATTCGACGGCGTCAAAACACAAGAAATTCAATGCCGAGCCCAGATTCAATGCCGGTCAAAGTTTCAATGCCGGGCCCAAATTCAATGCCGGTCAAAGTTACAACGCTGGGCCATCATTCAACGCTGGGCCAGCCTTCAATGCCAAGCCGTCGAGGACACCCGCTTTTGTGGATACTCCGCTCTCGCCGCCGCGCAAGAAGCCGTTCCAACCGCAAACTACCCAGGTCGAAAGGTATGTCGAGGACGCTGTTGTCTGTATTACGCTGCTGACTGGTACCTTGCAGACGGCCTCCAAATCCAGTGAGTCTGGTAGATCCGAATGATTTTATGGCAAGGGCCATTGGTCAGTTCGGGGCCAATTCCAAGCCGCCCTCTGGTGCTCAAGTGCCGTCTACGCAGCCGGCCAGGCCTGGCATTTCCGAGAAGAAGGCAGAGGAGGAGTCTCAGGACATTGCCGCAAAAACAGTGCCTAAACTCGACGCCCCTTCTCAGACAGCGAAGGATAAACCCGCACCGACTGCACTGCTGGCCGCTTCAGATGTTGACCAACGGAAAGAACAGCGCAAGCCTAAGAAGGAGACGGACGTTCCAAGACAACCCCAAGGTCCTCCCAAGACAGTCAATGGCCACAGAAACGTCGCTACACCGCCAGTAGAGTCTGACGTTAGCAAGCAGGGAGTGCGGCAGAATGCCGAGCCATTGACGGCGGAGCCCGTGAAACAGCATAACGAGGGGACTCACCAGTCTCATAGAGACACAGGCTTTTCCACGTTGCCGATCAAGACGGATCCTGAGAAGCAAAAAAATGTAGAGGTATCGAGAGAGGCGGAGGCAGAGGCTTTAAAACAGCTCAATCATCGTCTTGAGATACACCATGACAACAGGAAGCTCACAGCGCAGCTGCAGAAACTGGAGGCCGCATTGAAATTGAAGAATGCTACCAAGGCAACCAAGGTGACAGAGGATAACGCTGAGCCAATCACCAACCAGTCGCAAAATCCGAAAGCTTCAAAGGCA
>QQTW01004828.1_pt1 | contig 10133 bp, 6 predicted proteins | sample 1904831 | NCBI WGS metagenome assembly QQTW01 (sample SAMN09435610, study PRJNA476489) | Subsurface metagenome, whole genome shotgun sequencing project.
GAAGATTCTCAACCGTGTTTGTTCAGGCGGGTTGGCTCTGATTCACGATATCTGCAGAGTTTCTGCTACTCATTTTTCTCGCTGGCTAGGGGAAGGACATACACGCGACGACTTGCTCTGCGATGTCATGACGATGATGCACGGACTGGTGGATGCCCTGCGAGTAGATCACCTTACAAGATGTGCGCTCTCGAATCCTACTGTGACAATGACGACGATACTTGATGATCTCACCTCATCTTGCCTTAGGCGGAAAATCTACACACAAGGAACCTAGAGGACGGTGACAAATCATCTTGAGAGCCCCCTGGTACTTGCTCTTGGCACCTAATGGATAGCTTCCACTAGACTTCTCTTCTGAGGGTGTTGTCCCAAAAGTTTACGAAGTAAACAACTATGTTTTATGGTAATTGCTCGACGAAGTGAATATTAATGGATAATCAGAATCTTCAGAGTGTCCGTGCTTACGAGGACGGAGATGATGACGCTGCAGGTACCAGAAATGAGGCGCTCGACCGTCCGAAAGCCCGCCTGATTAAGGTAGGCTTGACCACGGCCCCTTGTCAAGAAATAATCCAACCAGCCAGTCCTCGTTGCCGTCCAATGCAGCCCTCGTCACAAGCTGCAGAGCTAGTTGCCGCCGGAACGCCTGCCGCACAACCAAACAATTGGGACGTTGGGATCCTTGGTCAAAGGGCTCCATTTCATTATTCTCACACTGTGCACGAAAATACAGCGGAGGACGGCAACGCCCTTGGCTGACGAGATTACTTGTGCCAAATCAAGCCTGAAGTGTGACATTAACGGCTGACGGCTCGGCACGGTTTAACACTGGAAGTGGGACTAGGGAAGTGATTACCTCGAGATTCTCAGGTTGCAGTTTGATAAACCAATATACTCCAAGCTTGATAGCAGGGTAGACTTTATACTTTGGAGGACATCGCGACCTGTGTTGATTCACAACCCACGATCGGACCGATCCAGGTTGATGTCGGGAGCGGCAAGCTGCCTTTTGGCCCGTATATTACCCTCGGCTCATGGTATAGCTACCCTCAAGACTTCCAAATACAAAGGGTCTCACTTAATAGGGCGTTGACTACTGCTCATGTCGGGTATGAGGGCACCCATTTTGATGGGAACCGTACAGTTATCCAAAGCAACGCGAAAACAGAGAGCGTCCGCCACGTGTGGGACAGAATTTCTTTTTGCGGGCGGCCAGACGTCGACATGCAGATCTACACCAGTCACGGGAAGGGCAAGCATCTCAATCAGTGTGGCGGGGGCATCTGCAAGATTGTGACCCATGTGCAGGCTGGCGGACGTGGTTGAAAACAATGGGTTCGGTCGCGGTGAGACTCTGGAGGTATCGCGGTATTTGGATTTGGGTCTGGGAGAGTCACTACGTTATGAAGCACAATGCAAGATGCGAATGCAGCACCAAAAGTCAAAAAATGGCCAAACTGTGCGGACGGTGATATGGATTGCATGCGCCGTTCGTCTGGTTCGTCTAGGGTTGTCACCTATGCAGCTTTGGGCGAAATTCGAGCCTGTCGATCCTTGGCCATTCAATTCCTTGCGGTTGAACAAAATAACTTACAATACTCGCATATCACTTGCACTCCAGTTCGGAAACCACTTCAGAAGTCCCGATCAAGGATAGATGGTCTCCCGCAGCACAAGGTACTGAGGACGCAAACAATCCGCTCAAGCAGGACTGGACGATCAGTAGTTAGGACGAAATGAGGAGCTCCAACTTCGTGCATCTGTACGAGTAGTAGCTATGTGAGCCTGACCTCTAACTGGAGACTGGGACTGCAATTCTGCACAGTCGACGCGTCAGTATTGCTGCACTCCCATGTGGCACATCAGTAAAATCTCCGTGGCAGTTTTGACGCATCTCGAGTTTCGCGGTCGTTGTCATTGGCTCGAGAGACGAGCTGTCAGTCCGAAGCAGGAAAAGTTGCCTGTGGACCCTTGACCCTCGGCATCGCGCTACTAACTACCGTGTTCCTTCGTCGTGTTGTTCTTCGACTCAGGCAATGCCTGGTACCTAAGTCTCCCCTCCTATGGATCTGGCCCTTCATTGAGCAAGTATCTGCGGCAGCTTCGAGTTAGTTGCTTCCTGTGCAGACATTCTGAATCACGATAAGGCTCTCTCGGGAGCCTTTGTGAAAGAGAGTTCGGCCAGGAAAGCTTCATGCACTGCTCACTTGTCACTGCCCTTTGGAGCACACTCGACTGGGCTGATAAGGTACCGACGGAACGTTGAACACAGAGTTTCTACGACGACCGCTGGCCATGTACTATATGAGTACCTCGGTCGACAGTGAGGTAAGACCTAACCAATTGCTAGCTCGAATATGGCATGGCGTTGGCTCAGGGTAGTACATTGAAGTTCCATTCGATCTCTTCGAAGCCGAAGCTTACAGTAGAGAACATCAAGATCCCCCGTTAGGACACTTGTGCCATCATTCGAAATTGGGCGAAGTCGGCCGTCCCTCAAGCCAATCCCACCACAGCCGGGCTCGCACTAATGCTCGTCGGAAGTGATGAAGCACACAATTATTGTTCTCGCAGTCTTCGAATCAGACTTCCGGCCCGAGCAGGGGTGACTGTCGTAGCTCCGATAAGTTGTGAGTTTAAGTCCTCGCCAGCAAGGTTGCTACCTCCCTACCTTACGATGTTGATCATTCGGCAGTCGAGCTGCAGTCTGTCAGTCACTAACTACCACCACATATCGTGGTATTCTGTGCGACCACATGCAACCGTCAGACTGGCTGCTTTTAACTCAATCAAGACCTTGGGCATGCATCTTCATGTACAAAATCCTATGGGCCTCACATTCCCAACCCAGCCCAACTTCAACACCCCCCCAAAACCTACATGGAGACGGACGTACAATACAAGAGCGAAACTTAACTGAAGACCTTGTGGGTTAGCGAAAATGAAGATCAGATTGTAAACTTAAGGCCCCTGTTGGTGATGACCCTTTTCGGCTTACTGGCAAGCCTCACGTAACGTTAACGTTAACGTTAACCTAGAGTGTCTTCAACTGGAGCCCCGTTTAGGTCAAGGGTCAGGCCTACGGTCTACGCTGCCCAAAATTTTGTATTCGTGCTCGATCACTTCCTACCCTTCACTTCACAACTATCGCCAGGTCATTGCTTCAACTTCGCTGCCATTTGTATTATATCATTCTACCTGAATAATTCTTCTAGCAGGCGCAATTGCTGGCCTACGTCCCTTCTTCCCCTCCTTTCGTTCGTAAAGCACGGCCCTTGCTTCAGGTCGACCAACGAGCTCTCGATACTCGTCCTTGCGTTGCACCTCCTACTTACTACACGCCTTTAATCCCTTCCATTGCTCACGGCCATCCCTGGCTTTATCGTTGCGGTAGCTGAATTCACTCACGACGTTCCCCACCCCCTTCCAGATCCGGGAACAACCAATTGCAGGCCAGGCATTTGCTACTTCGACCTTGCAGAAACACTTGCTCGGATGTCATAGAGGATCCGCTGTTTTTATACTACAAGAGCTTGGGGGTCTTCCATCAACCTTTGCAATTGGCATTTCAGACAAGAAAGGGCACACATCGTCCCACGTCAACGGAGACTGAACAGCAGAGGATCGAATAATAGCAGAGGAGGGGTGGTGTGATCTCGGTGGTATGCAGACACCCGATTCTCGAGTTCAACAGCAGCATTCCTATCCTGCCCTGTCGTGGTGACGGTGCATTCTTCAACGGACAGAACCACAGAGAAACAATAACAATAACAATAACAACGATAGCACAGAACACTGTACTGACCCTTATCAGTATAGGATGACGGCCAAGGCATAACGATCTGCACGAACTTCGATCATTCGCTTCTTCGCCAAACTGCTCCCTTGCCCTGGAGCTTCCTGCTTGTCATACTTTCGCCAACTCTTCCAATTGCTCGAGCGGAAGATCCTGCGTTGCAAACCCCTAATTTCTACCTTCGAGCAAGTACACGATTGCGCCAAGAGCTTACAAATGCCTACCTTTTGACTCCGATCGAAGGAATCAGCAATATCATTCACTCAATCGGCCGTCGACGCGTCTCGCGGTGCTAGCTTTCGTCCGTTGCTTCGAAAACATCAACGAAGACTTCCTGTCCTGCTTACTATCGACACTAATCCCTTCGTCGTCCAGTGTCAAATCGAGTTGCAGTTTGCTTGATGCTATGGAAAACTTACTTCATTCCAGCATCTACATTGCGCCTCTCCAAATCACCAAACATCGGCCACAGCTATCGAGGACCGCGTCCCATCGCTCCCGGGCGACTGCACACGACCACATGAGATCAACCACGCTACAAGCTCAGATGACGCCGCCGCCGACACCCCAAAGTTCCCAGGAAGCATTAGCCCCACAAGCAGAAGAACCACAAGCAGGAGAACCACAAGCAGAAGAGCCACAAGAAGTGTTCCACAGCTATCTCCGCGCCTTTTACCCTTTCCACCCAGCCAATCCCGTCTCTTCAGACACCGTGACTCTCCCGCTGACCGAGGGTGATATCATATTGGTGCACTCGGTTCATACTAACGGTTGGGCTGATGGCACGTTGTTGGTTTCTGGGGCGCGTGGCTGGCTTCCAACCAACTACTGCGAGGCGTATGATCATGATTCGATTCGCAACCTTCTGAAAGCTCTGACCAACTTCTGGGATCTCATCCGAGGAGGAAGCAATGACAGTCTAGCGGTGTTCGGGAACCAGGATTACATGAGAGGATTGATCGCAGGAGTTCGACTGCTACTGGTAAGCTTGACGCGCGATTGCGCAAATGCAGCGTTGCTCTAGCACGAACTTAGCTGATTCTGTTTCATCTAGGAGAGATCAAGATGTCTAAATAGGGAATCCCCGATGGTCCAGTCGTACGCTGGGATACGGAGGAACCGCAAGGCGTTGCTGTCAGAATTGTCGTCACTTGTCAAGACAGCGAAGCGATTACAAGACATTGCGAATGGCATTCAGTCACCCGAGGCTATTGATAGCGTCTTCGATGAGATAGTCATGAAGGCTTTCAAGGTTGTCACCAGAGGTGTCAAGTTTGTCGACGTGTGGACGGAAGATCTGGCTTCAAGCGCAATTTGCGACAACTCCAGTTATGCTGGCGGCAGCCTGATCGGGAATACTAGTGTTCCACCAACACCCCCTGCAGATATCACCACCTTTCAACATGCCGGCGTGCATACAAGTCCGCATCGCAATACTACTCGTCACCCCCGCAATTCGGCAAACGATTGTGAGGCTGGGGCCCGCCGGGAACTAACGGGAAGTCGACTCGGCCACAGTCGTGCATCGACACCCTTGACTCGATCTGAGACCTCCCAGTCATCTCATCGATTTCTCAGACCCGCTTCCATACAGAGCAAGCGGGTGTCGGTATCACATAGGCTTTCCTTCGCTGGACAACCGGCAGGCCTGCAAAGTGTCAATTTCGCCTCGGAACGATTAGGCGCATATCACGATGCATTCTTAGGATTTCTCGGCTCGTTCATTGGCTTGCATCTGCAGTCTCGATCTTCATCAGAGCTTCTTTTAACCACACAACAATCTGTCACTTCTTGTCGGAATCTGTTGGCCGTCGTTGGAGCAGTATGGGAACGCGACTACCGAAGATCAGATCTACTTGAAGAAGCCAGGGACGCGATGTATGTGAAGGTGACCGAGTTGGTACAGGCTGCAAGAGAGGTCTTCCGACCGGCAAAATGCGAAGAAGACGAGGATATCTTTATGCCCGACGAGGGAAAGAGGCTGGTTCAAGCGGCCACCGCTTGTGTTCGTGGAGCTGGTGAATGCGTTGCCAAGACTAGGTTCGTGATTGAAAGGATTGGAGATTTCGAGTTCGAGCCAGTCGGTCTGGGCATCTCCGCATTCGACGGTCTCACCTTTGACTCTCCCATGGAATTCGACCCGGTTACAACGACAGATAGACAGTCAACGCACTGCGAGAAAACGTTACCAACTCCTCCAGAACCAGAAAACCGCCCTCCACCTCCACCACTTTTCATTCCACATACCAAACCACTACCTATCCTTCCAGATCTCTCTCCAGACTCGTCTCAGTTTCCGCTACCACCAACTGTCATGTCGTCTTCGCACATCTCATCACTTCAATCGATATTGCCGCCTATACCTCATCTGACAAGCCCCCTGATGCCGCAAGGTGAAGACAGTAACGCGTCGGAAAGTGAAGATGAGTTAAGCAGCGCTCAAGAGAAGGATTTGCGGACAGACAGCGTCGGGAAGGCGAGCGTAGCTACCACCAGCACGTCCATTGGCAGCATGCATGACAGAATCAGTATCGCTTCGCCGACATCGACGCGTGTCACAACGCCAGACCTGTCTAATGCTCAGAATCCAGCCGCTTCTCCCCTGGGGCAAAGTTCCGTTGGCAGCCAAACAACTCTCGCGGAAGACTGCGAGGAGACGGAGTCACAGGTATTGGAAGTTACATTCGCGCATGAGCTGATCTACAACAAGGATGGCCAAATCGCAGGGGGCACACTGCCGGCGCTGATTGAGCGGTTGACGACGCATGATTCTACTCCAGACGCCATGTTCGTCTCAACTTTCTATCTGACATTTCGATTATTCGCTTCACCATTCAGCTTTGCACAGGCGCTAGTAGATCGGTTCGACTACGTTGGCGAGACACCGAATATCGCCGGCCCAGTTCGATTACGCGTGTACAATGTATTCAAGGGTTGGCTGGAATCTCATTGGCGCCATGAATGCGACAACGTGGTTTTGGACCTGATAATCTGTTTTGCTATAGAGAAGCTTCAGCCCGTCCTTCCCACGGCCAGCAGGCGTCTCTTAGAGTTGGTGGAGAAGGTCGTTGCAGTGGATGGGCCGGTCGTCCCTCGGTTGGTATCGTCAATTGGGAAGACGAATACATCAATTGCTCAATACTTCGCTCCGGATACCCCACTTCCACCACCCATCATTTCAAAAACCCAGTTGGCAGCATTGAGGAGTTGGAAGCAAGGGGGAAGCAGTGTCAGTATATTGGACTTTGACCCGTTGGAGCTAGCTCGCCAGTTCACAATCAAGGAGTCGAGGATCTTTTGCTCGATCTTACCGGAGGAACTTCTCGCTACCGAATGGATGAAGAAGACAGGTTCCATGGCCGTCAACGTACGTGCCATGTCGACGCTGTCTACCGATCTCGCAAATCTGGTGGCCGGGTGTATCCTACACCTCGAGGACACGAAGCAAAGAGCCAAGTTGATCAAGCAGTGGGTCAAGATTGCTAACAAGTGCTTGGAGCTGAACAACTACGACTCACTTATGGCCATCATCTGCTCCTTGAACTGTTGCTCGATCACCCGGCTCAAGCGGACGTGGGATATCGTGTCTGCAAAAACAAAAGCAACCTTGGAAAACCTGCGAAGCATAGTCGAAGTCTCCAGAAACTATGCCGTTCTTCGGCAACGGCTGCAGAATACCGTCCCACCTTGTCTTCCCTTCGTCGGCACCTACCTGACCGATCTCACCTTTGTCGACGTGGGCAACCAAACCACCCGACAACTACCAGGTGACGGACCAGACGGCGGGATCTCCGTGATCAACTTCGACAAACACATGAAAACCGCCAAGATCATCAGTGAGCTCCAGCGTTTCCAAATCCCATACCGCCTCACCGAGGTCCCCGAACTGCAAACCTGGATGCAAGACCAACTCGTCCGGGTCCGATCGTCGACGGAGAGCAACGTCCAGAATTATTACCGAAGGTCGCTGATGCTTGAGCCGCGAGAACATCCCATCCTGAGACCCTCGCCTGCCGAATCCCAGCGCCCGACTTTCACCGTCCGCGAGGCCACGAAGGACAAGTTCGATTTCTTGGCGTGGACATCGCTGTCGAAGGAGAAATCGACGGCTCAAGCGAGCTGAACGGCTCGCTTGGACTGCATCAAACCACTTCCCTCCTTATCACAACCTCTCCTTTGTTTCGATTGGAATTTTTTTGATTCGTACTTTCAGCGTGGAGGCGCATATGGTGTTCACCGTGCTCGTTCGAGGTCTCTTCGTGGGAGGTTTTGGAGCCAGCGCATCGGCTGGAATTGTCACGGCGGTTATGATAATTATATCCCGTTTCCCATTTCTGTTCATCCTACCTCCGGGCATTGATTTTTCTACATACCTCGGACCTTCATTGGTAGTGTATCCTAATGGAAAAGGTAGCCAGGAGCCACCCGTTTGGGGCACTTCTCGTCGCGGGACGGGCGAAAAAGTTACTTGTAACATCTCTTTCTGCAACTTCTTACTCCGGCTTTGGGACCGTGGGGCTTTCCAGGACCGATTGTGATGGTCCGAGATGAGAGCTCAGTCCAGGTCAGAGTTTGAACATTATGGGAGAGGCGTTCTGTAATAACTCGTCTACCTTTATGGTACCCTAAATCAAGATCGGCAATTATCCTTGATGTGCAAAAAAAAAACCAAAATTGGTTGAATTGTCACAATTGTTCATGGTTAATGGCTTCGGGTATGACATGCCGAAGCCCGAAGTATCTGCAGCCTTGCGCAGCATTGAAAGCTTCGTCAAAGGCGGGGTTGATGTACCCTAAGATAAGTTAATCACTAAGGTAACGAACCTTTTTTCCTTTTCTTCACTGACGAAAAGCTCCATTGGCATAAGCACAGTCATGTCATCACACCGGCTAGAGAAAGAATGTCAGTGGGTCCACGCCGCTTCAAGCGCGACTGCCAGAAGCTAAGGTAAGCACATGGCGTTACCTTAGTTCTCTGGAAGTCAGAAAACCTGGAGCGCGGGATTTGGCTTTCGCTCGGCCAATAACTTAGATAGGTTCGGCAATACTGCCGAACTTTGCTCAACCACGATGGGATGGTCGACCAAACCTCTGGTAACAGCTCGAATGGGGTCATTTCGAACCCGCCTTTCCATCCTCCCACCTTCACCACCTCGATAACATCACTATCACCCCTGATGTGAAAGTCGCAAAACTACTCGTCGTGGTGATGGGGTTTTCGCGTACTCGGACCGCTTAACGTCGGGCCACAGCATCCTTCGTCTGGTGGCGGACATGGCGGACAGAAGTGACGCCGTACAAGACCGAGGACCGGTGGTGCTCACAGTCACAACAGCATTGTTGGTGGCATCGTCCGTCTTCGTGGTTCTCCGCCTGATATCTCGAATTGGCATTGTGCGAAGGGTGACATGGGACGATTACTTTATCATCCTAGCTTGGGTACGTGCATGCATAAGGTAGTCACGGATGGTGACCCCGTTCGGGTCCAGGCTGATAAGCTGTAGCTCATTGCCTTTGGATTCTCATTTTCTATATGTTGGGGCACATCGGTGGGATTGGGTCGTCATGAGGTCGATGTGAAGCCAGAGTGGCGGTCGTCGTTGAGGAAGTCCGAGTATGCGTTTTCGGTGCTCTACGTACGCATATACCCTCCAGTCACCTTCGTGCAGGATCCATCCTCTGACACCGTCTAGAACCCGGCGTTGATGGCGACCAAAACCTCCATCCTGGTCTTCTACCTGTCGCTCTCCAAGAATCAGCAAGTCTTCCGTTGGTTTACGTATGCCACTTTGGTGATCGTCAACGCGGCAGGGATCGCTTTGACAGCCCTAAACATCTTCCAATGTCGTCCCATGGCCGCAGTATTCCAGGTTCCGGAACCAGCATATGCAACGTGTACGGATATTGTCACTCTATATCTGTCTTCGGCGCCTGTCAATATCATCACGGATCTGGCCATATTATTCTTACCCATGCCGATCCTCACGCGCATGCGACTACCGCAGAAACAGAAGATCATCCTGATCATCACCTTTAGCTTCGGTGTCTTTGTCGCGGTCGTTGACGTTGTTCGCATTGCATATCTGCAATCCGCAGCGTTGGCGCGTCTGCAAGAAGTCGGGACGAGAAACGGCGCTGGGCCTACCGTTGTAGAAGAAGATGATTTCTCCTGGTATGGCTCACTGTCATTCATGTGGTCGGCTGTCGAAGTTCAGGTCGGGATTCTATGCGCCTGCGTTCCGAGTCTGAAGCCACTGGCCTCGCGCATCCTCCCAAGCATGCTTCGGGACAAGGGCGAAATGAGTGAGAAGACTGAACCTGGGTTTAGCGAAAC
>QQTW01004829.1_pt1 | contig 10132 bp, 8 predicted proteins | sample 1904831 | NCBI WGS metagenome assembly QQTW01 (sample SAMN09435610, study PRJNA476489) | Subsurface metagenome, whole genome shotgun sequencing project.
CGCCGATGCAGATGCATTAGATGGCTTCATGACGATGATCAAGAAGAAGAAGAAAGGAACCCAGGTGGCTCACGGTGGTGTACCACCAACAGACCCGATGATGGAGACGAAAGTACATCCCATCAGAGCACGTCCGTCTTGAGGTCCCATTTGGGCCGGAGCGAGGCCGTGATGTCCGCTCGCGTGCCCACCATCTGCGTCGGTAACCGACTGACGCGATACGCGCCGGCGCGCATGCTGTGGAGTTGAGCCGTCGACACGGCGCTACCTTGGCTCCGTCCGCTGCGGATGCTGCCCGCATCGCTGCCGGCGTCGCTCGATTTGAAACGTGGAGGAGGGGCAAAGTCGAGGGCAGTGAAGGTGCCGGATTTACGGAGGGCGTGACTATCACGAAATGGTCAGATGTGGATTGATGATAATCTCAGACCCAGAAAACGTAGATGATTTCACTTACGGGCTTGGCATGACGGACAGATCGTCGAACGAGGATGCCAACGGAAGATGGGCCGGCACGGCGGGGGAGTACGGTCGTAAGCCTCCCAATGGACTCTCGGGTCGGCCAGCTCGTCGTTCCTGATAGGTCGACGGCGGCGCAAAGTCGATGGGCAGCGCAAACGAGTCCTCCTTCAGCAGATGCGGCGTCGGGAGCACTCGTAATGGACTGGGCGGCGGCGCTGGTCGTCGTCCGGGCGGACGCCCACGAGGACCTGGTGGTCCGTACGCGCCCGACGCGGATGAGAACGCCCGCGGTCCCGGCGAGGCGGGTACATACCTTTCTCTTCTTGTTCTAGCGAGCCGTTGTTTGAATAAACCACTTTTGATCGATGGGATTTTACTGTCGTGTTTGACGGCTGTTCCATTTGTCCTTCATGACGAGGACTTTTGTATTCAGCTCTCGTCATCCCTCGACCCTGTCGTCTACACAGGCATCAGCTGGAAACTGGTCTGCTCTCCCGGGCGGCAGCAGCTAGCAAGCGGACGAATCTTTATCGATGCACTGGACCACGAGGTGAGTCTCCAGAACCTCTCAATCTTCCCACAGGTCCGGATCAGGACCGAAGGAAGAAAGAGGTCATCATGACCGGTCGCCCAACGATGGAAGAGGTGAAGTAGCTACCATCGAAGGTTGGCAATGTCATATCATCTCTTTGACCGCACAAGCGAAAGAAAGGAGAGTTCAGTCAAGCTTGATCAACGGACTACAAGACGAGCTGAGACACAGCACATCTTCATACGGTTGACCAAGGCCCAATTGGATCGTTCTTAGTAGGTCGGATCCTCGCTAGTCTATCCACAGAATAGTAAGCTCAATACACAATATCAGATCCATTGTGTGTATGAATACACTAGATCTGTAACAGCTTCCTGTACCCTCCTGGAACTACTTGATAGATATCTCAGACTGTATCTGATTTCCTATAAGTTACAGGATTGCCTCAAAGGCACTCGTACGCAGTTCTCATGCCCCCGTTCTCAACACCTCAAGATCACTGGATTGAGAATCCTTAGCAAAGTTGGACCTTACTCTGGATAGATTAGCTCAGCAGCTTAGATTCTTGCTTAACCCTCGTAGCTTGAGCCATCAGAGACCCTCAATCAATTCCATTTGAGCTATGTGATCTATTCCGGGAGAGCTAAAGCTATCTCGTCCAAGTACTCAATGGCCACAACGGTTGATGGTCATCGGCCGTCACTGCTGAGCACAGCCATTGATTGTGTTACCCACTTGCCAGTCAACGAGCAATGCTCTTCATTATATAAATACGCCTAGCCATTGTAGATCTTTGTAAGTGTCACATCAGCACTATGTCTATTCAATATCAGATTATAGTCCATCGTGTCATGGTCCAAATTACCAAAAGTTTTCCAAAAGGGCAAGAGCTCATATGATCCACCTGCCATCCTCACTCAAACTGAAGTCCACACATCTTGGGTCCCTGAAAGCCTCGGTGGATCCATTCAGCAACACTCGATGATCACTATTGCTACGCTTCCGATGATGGTCTTCCGCAGACCCACATCCGACCGGTCTTAGTACCTGATTTCATGCTTTGTGTGAGGAGCAATTGCTCTCGTTGGATATCGACCTCGGACGAGATGTCTGGGCATTAAGCCCGTCGCTGCCATTGGGTCTTCAGACCAAGTATTTTACCTGCTCTGGGAATGCATTGTCAAATAGGTTCGACTAACGCAGAGATGAGTCTTCTTCGCCACCGCCAGCGATGCCCAAGGACACGGCTGAGCACGCATCTCCGTTGTCGTCACCATTACGGCGACTGATTCGGACATCACCATCACCGTCACGGACCCCAACTCCACTCTGCGATAACGCTCTAAATCGCGTCTTGTCAGGTCAAGAGGACGAACAGCGGTTCATCCCGACAATCTCTCCTTCCGGTGCTCGACATGCCCTACGAGTCTCCATCTTCAACCACCTCCAGCCTTTCTTTGGAGGGCGCAGCCCTGTCCTTGAACGGCACCTGGCGCAGCTGACCGTCACGACGGTATTCGTCCCCTCCCCCTCTCCCGCCCCCATTCACGATCCCTCAATGGTGGATGCGTTTTCATGTGCTCATCATGGCTTGCAGTTGCTAACCTTGTCCCATCCTCTAGACCGACTCCGTACAAATTCATTCCGCCTTCACCTTTTGCCTCCGCCTCCACCGGCTGCACCAGCCGTCAGCACAGCAGGGCGGAAAGCCCCCAAAGAGTTCTCTTCGCCCAAGTCGAGCCGACGGGTCAGTTTATTTTCAGCCTCATGCAACGCGAGATACCGAACGGAGAAAATGGCCCGATACCTCAATTGGAACAGACAAAATGAAAATGATTAATTGGTCAGAGCAGCACATATGAACGGTAGATGTCATTCTTCCGCGAACATCTCCTCACTACATACAACTTGTATTGAATATTCTGATTTCATTTTCGTCTCATTATCGTCCATTTGGGAACGGCTGCCGGGAAATGGGAACGCTGATTGATTCATTTGGGAGACACGGCACATCGACAATCCACGTCGATGTGTTTTTCTTTCTCGCCCTCCCTTTCTCCCGCCTTTGAAGGCGGGCTCTGGACTCTCCTAACTTAGCCTTGGGACGTCTCTCTCTCCTGTTCTTCTTTTCTCTGGTGGGCTGCTGTCATCCTCGTCAGCTTCAACCAGCTGCGGCGTGTCATGCTGCCTCCTTTCCTTTTCCGTTGCGTTCGTTGATCTCCACCGTCCACGTCGTATGGTTCTGGCTGTTCAGTACGAGCGGGTGTCTCTGTTTCCCATCTTTCTTTTCTCCGAATTCACAGCCCTCCCTCCTCCGACGGTTCTGCCTCTCTGTCGGTGTCAGATTATACACGCTTTGTACCACCGAGAGAAAAGAGGAGGCTCTCAGCGCGATTCGGGGCTCCGGAACGGATTGGGAACGGACTTATCTGCTCGTGTCACCCACGCACGCACCGTTCTCCTCTTTCTCGGTCCATGGTGCTGGTTCCAGGTCGATCGATCATGCTGCGGGCGACAACACGTTGAGAAGCTCAGGGAGGACGTCGAAGTGGACGAGAAAGATCGAGTGGCCGGCTCATCGTGATTATCATCATCAACACCAATTACCATCGAGGAATAACTATCGGGTTGCAAAAGTGGGAACCGTTGGTGCATGGGTAGAGTCGAGTAAACGGTCTAGGCGCTTACGCGACCTCCGTATCGATTGACGACGCCGACAACGACAGCCAGCAGCAGCAGCAGCAGCAGCAGCATCTCGCTCCTCGCTTGCTCCGTGTTACTTCCTTCAATCGAGGCGACATCGGACCGACCTGGAGTGAATATTCGAAAGATTGAGAGGGGAAAAAGCTCCGAGGAGGGTACTGCCGACGAGCAGGAGATCCTTTGAAACTGCATTAGACGTCAAGGAGAGAGCCTGAGGGCAGGCCTGAAGATTGACTGCTTCTTCACTTCGAGGGTGACCAGCGCTCGGAGCGAGCATCGATAGCCATGTCTAACTCGACGGGTATGTATCGCCTGGCGGCTCAACGAGGACGATGACAGCGTCGCTAACGAACGAGCGTACAGCATCGGCGGGACCGCCCTCCAGCGAGTCCTCAAGCGCCTTCCTCCCCACGTCCAATGCCCCTTCATCCTCCGCCCCGTCGAGCTCGGCCGCACCACCTCCCTCGACGGCTCCATCATCATCCGCTCCGAGCGCGCAACCACCACCATCCAGTGCGCAACCACCGCCGTCGTCCGCGGCGCCGACGACCGTGGTGGGCCCGACCTCGTTCACCGCCGTGACCTCGGTCGTCACCCTCGTCTCGAGTGACAGCTTCTCCGCCGCGCCCACCACCATCACCTTCACCTCCACCTCCCAGTCGCCCGATCCGACCACCTTCGTCTCCTCCACCACCCCCGCCACGACGCCCGCCTCGTCCAGCACCGAGGCCACGCCTTTACCTAGCAGCACCGCGTCTGCGGGATCCGGGAACAGCTCCAACCACACCCGGAACATCGCCGTCGGCGTTGCGGTCCCCGTCGTCGCCGTCACCCTGATCGTCCTGGCCCTGCTGTTCTGGTGGCGCAAGCGCAAGCAGAAGAAGGACGCCGAGGAGATGCGACGCAAGGAGGTGGAGGAGTATGGATACAATCCGAATCGGGATGCGACGCTGGCCGGGGCCGTCGGCTCGTCCGGCTCGGCCACCGATCCCTACGAGAGTCCCCAGGACGACCCCAGCGGATATCGCGGTTGGGGCACCGCGCCCGCCGCGTCGGCGCCGCGCAAGCTGTCGACGACACTGTCCAACGCCAACAGCAACGGCCCGATCGGCGTCGCGCTCTCCGACGGTCCCACGCCGCCCAGCGGTCCGCCGGGCAGCTCACCCACGCATCCGTCCATGTCCGAGGCGCCTTCGGGCGAGCCGCTGCTGACCGGCACCCACCATCGACCGACGACGGCCGACTCGGAGACCATCGGCGAGCTGGGCGGCGCCCCCGTCGCCGGCACCACCAAGCGCGAGATCAATCGGGGACCGTCCAACGCCTCCTCGTCCTACTCGGCCGCCAATCGATCCGACATCTCCGGTGATGGCTCCGTTCCCGGCGGCGCCCAGTCGGCCACGTCGGGGAATCACAGCGAGAGCGCCTTTGGGGAGGATGGCCCGCTGAGGATGCATGGTCCTTATGAGGGACCGTATAGCGGCGCCCCGCCGGTCATCCGCGACGTCCAGGCACGACGCAACACGCGCATCGAGAATCCTACCGTCTACCCACCGCCGCCCGGCAATGCCGGCATCGCGCAGAACTTCTAATGGCTCGATATCCACATGTCATGGTCCACCGATCCAGTCCACTCTTTGGCTCTCTCTCTCTCTCTCTATTTGGGTCTTCAGCATATCTCGCTCGAACTACCAATGGTCATTTCTGGCATTCTCTCTTTCTCGTGGTTTACCATCTACCAGTCATTTCAGGCGTGTTCACTTTTCAAATGTCTATCAGCTTGCATTTGCTGCGGTCCTTTTTCATTATCGATATCCCCCATCGGCTTTTACTGATTACTCGCTTTAATGGGTTTCCGTCTTTCTTTCCACCTGGAGTTTATTTTCTTCCATCTGCGCAAAAAGGCGGTTGCGAAATTCTTCCCTAAATTCTGGTTCTGGAGATGGTCCGCCTGGAGAGTTGTCTGTTACATACAAAACCGTCAGATATGGACGAGATGTGTTCACTCCAGTTAACAAACTGGAAGAAATCGAGTTTCTTGATTCGCAATCTGATTCAAGTTCAACGGTCCATTCCTATGGTTATGTCTGTTCTCCAACACATACAATATACTCCTCATCTGGATTGGATATCCAACCAAGACCCTTCACAGTTGACCTGGACTCGAACGCTAATCGATAGCATCAACTCGGTTGAGAAGCAAATACGACGGTGGTGGTGGGGTTTTAGCATCATCTGGGCGCCAAGTGGGGGGGAACCTCGACTTCATTCCCTACTCACCAGCCCGACCGACTCCGGGGGGCTGTTGCGCTGCCCTGCAACTAGGGACTCCATAATATGTAAGTACCCCGTCTGGATATCGGCGTATCGATCTGTTCGTACGCCTTCTTTGTAAGTATCGATCGTCTTATTCTTCTCGGTGACATAGGAAGTTCGGCAAGCATCTCCAGAAGCGTCAACTCGACATCCCCGAATACGCCGCCAGCTTCGTCAACTACAAGGCGCTCAAGAAGGTATGGTCTCTGTGGATTATCAATCGAATGGCCAATGCTAATCGTTATTCAATAGTTGATCAAGAAGCTCAGCGCAACTCCCATCATCCATGCCCAACATGCTTCGACGTCACCTCCGCTCGAGGGGGCGACCGACTCCCAGACGGCGTTGCAGGCCAATCGAGCAACGTTCTTCTTCCGAGTGGTAGAAAATGATATGCGGAATATAGGAAAATCGGTGCTGATCGAATGCAGGAACGGGAGTTGGACAAGGTCAACGCGTTCTATCTCCAGAAGGAGGCCGAGGTGTGTTCCATGATCGCTGGGAGTGCTAGATGATTGCTCAAGCAATATCTGACGATTTTCCCAGCTCAAGCTACGGTTGAAGGCGCTGCTGGATAAGAAGAAGCTCACACAGGCGCGAAGTCATACCTCGTCGAGGCTGTCCACGACGTTCATGGCCCTCGAGGAGGGCTTTCAGCAATTTGGTCTCGATCTGAATAAACTTCAGGTAAATTGCTTCCGCAGCATTCCGCAGCATGGCTTGAATTTCGACTGAATACACATGATAGCAATTTGTCGAGGTCAATGCGACGGCGTTTTCCAAGATTCTCAAAAAGGTCCGTTGCTTCATATTGGTCAATGGGTGGTACTCGATGTTGACGTTGTGCAGTGGGATAAAGTGTCCAAGGTTTGCTGGCCCTAGAATTTGCGATCCCATCGACCACCGATTGACTGTAACGATAGTCACGAACCAAAGAGCTCTACCTGTCACGCGCCGTCGAGGTCCAACCATGTTTCAACCGAGATGTTATCAGCGAGCTCTCGGATCAGGCCACGACCAGCTTGCTGGATCTGGGCGCATGGGCCGAAGGGGAAAAAGTGCAGCTCGACGGTCCTGGTGCAGATTATGTCCTCGTCGGGCCGCCGGCCGGGACGGACGAAGACGAGACAGCATCGCAACTCCTGGAGGCCGCAACGTCCAACAACATTGCACTGCTGCAAGACTGGATTCTCCGACTCAAAGGACTACCCAACGCCGGGGCGCAGGTGAATCGCATCTTTTTGGCGGCCATCGCGGAAGCGCCCGACGAAGCGCTTCAAGCCCTACTGGACACTGGTCTGGTCAACGTGCAGGCCGAAGACGAGATCAACGAGCGGAATTGTCTGCACGAAGCGGCCATCTTCGGCCGACTGTCCGTCTTGAAGACGGGACTCGCCAGCGGGGTGGATGTGTCCCGGGTCGACGTCTACGGCCGGATCCCCTTGCACTACGCGTGCATGCACGGCCGCATCGACATGGTCGAGGCGCTGGTCGGCGCCGGCCCTAGCACCGTCAACTTCATGGACCACGACCATTTCACGCCGTTGATCCACGCGACGGTGCATGGTCAGTTGCAATGCGTGCAGAAGCTGCTGTCGTATCATGTCCGCATCAACCCGAGCTCGGAGTCGGACCACATCCCGTTGAATCTCGCCAGTCAGCACGGCTACGCCGAGATTGTTCGATTGTTGCTCGAGAATCAGGCGCAGATCCTTTGTGATGCTGAAGGACTGTTTCCGCAGCATCTCGTCGCCCGGTCGGGACGAGAGCCGCAGCTGCTGCTGATGCTGCGCGATTTCGGCGCGGACTTGAACGAGGTCGATCGATTGAATCAATGGACGCCGCTGTTCCACGCGGCCAGCGAGGGACATGTGGATTGCATGCGGACCCTGCTGGAGAACGGGGCGGAAGTTGGGATCCTGGATGAGAAGGATCTCTCGGCGCTATACCATGCTGCGTGGGAGGGCCACCTCGAGTGTATGAAGCTGCTGGCGGCGACGGGAGGGGTGGTATCGGGTGGTGGTGGTTCAGCATCGTCCATGCCGCCGCCAGCCCAGCCCGCATCATCGACGCAGCCGTCAGAAGTTTCAGCCGATGGCGACGGCATCCCCGACCTATCGTTGCCGCCACCATTCATTCCCCTTCGACGGTACGGGCATAACTTCCTGGATTCGAAGACGTTCATCCAAATCACGTTTGATGGGGATGGAGCCGACGCCGTGGTGTTCTTCAATGGGGGACGCTATCCCGCCGCGCGATTGACCATCTCATCGAAATCATCGGAGCTCATCCCGCGGAACATCCTGTTGCCGATCCAAGAAGACACGCGGACGATGTCGTTTCAAATCGACCATCTGGATCTGTTTGCTATCGATTTCGAGGTCTTTCCCAGCTTTGGTGCCAAGGTGATTGCCAAGACGGCGGCGCTGTCCAGCATATTCAACGAGGGCAGTACTGGCAGCAACGGTCACTGCTGTCTACCGTTGTTCGACCCGCGCCTTCGAGCGATCGGCCAGATCGCCTTTCGATTCCAAGTCATCAAGCCCTTCCAGGGGACCGCACTCGAGATCACCGATTTTGCCACGTACTGGAAAGCGACGACCCCCTTGGATTCACATCCGACGACGCTCGTCACGGACTCGAGTCTCTGCGGGGAATATCGGAGGGTATACGTGCAGTTGACAAAAGACGGGGTGCCCGTGTTGTATCCTCATCAGAGAATAGTCTATGGAGCGGTAGGAGTGCGGGTGAATCAATTGACGTTCGAGGAATTCCAGACGATTGGCCGGTCCATGAAATATCCAACGCGACCAACATCCACGAACGACAAGCTCGAGGGGACGATGCTCGACGAACAAGATCGACTCTTCATCTCTCTAAAAGAACTGCTCGAGATGCTTCCGTCCAGCATACACGTCGATCTCCACGTGCTCTATCCCGCCGGAGGGATAGTGATGGGAGACACCGATCTGAATCGCTTCGCCGACGGGATTCTCGGGGAGGTATTCGACCACACGCGCCGTCTCCGCAAGACGTCACCGGATTTCATGCGGAGCATTGTCTTCAGTTCCGAGAATTCTGACTTTTGTACGGCGCTGAATTGGAAGCAACCAAACTGTGCGTTTTGTTCACATTCCTATCATCTACCTTTCCTGCTGGCTGTTTCTTCCTTCTGGTCCTTTTTTTGATCTCCGATTTGTTATGTTCCTTTGAAGACCATGCTAATGAACGGCAATGAAAATGATAGACCCCGTGTTCCTCTGCAACAATCTCGGCAAGCAAGACATCACCACCACCGGAGATACGTCCAACGAGAACAGGAACAGTAATGATGGTGGAAGCATGTCCATGTCCATTAAAGAAGCCGTCAAGATTGCTCAAAGCAATAATTTGATGGGATTAGTCTGTCGATCGGAATTACTGGTATGTTTCTGTTTTCCTTCTCAAAAACCTACCTATCTACACGGGCGACGACATCAAAGGATATGCTCCACAACAACTTCCACTGCAGTGCAACAATCGTCGTCGACCTTACGATGAAGATCCAGGCCATAATGACGACGATGATTTCCTTACCCTACGTCCGTCGTGTACGATGAAGATAAGATAAGATAGTCCATTGCTGATCTGATGTAATTTCGAAAAATAAATAGGAAATGGTCCCAGCTTTAATAGAATCGATCCGAGCAGCGGGATTGGTATTAGTCGCTGATACCACCACCACTCCCACCGCTACTACCACCATGGGAACAGGGACGGGAACGGGGACGGGAACGGGGACGGGGGCGAGGACGGGGACGAGGACGGCCATCAGCCCGAAGATCAGAGAGAGAGTCGATGGCGTAATCACCCCCCCGGGGATCTTGAGATTTGGACCGGTGATGAGTTGAGCTGAACACTGTGAACTATACTTCCATACTTCCGTAGTGAATGGAATGGAATGGAATGAATAGAATAAATAAATGAGGTTTTGACTACTTGAATACAGTGAGATCGGACCCGAAGAAAGATGCTGCTGATCACAGTGGGAATTTGAGTCTAGACGCTGAGCTGAAGGGACGCTGAAGGGGAGATGCCAAGACTACAGAACTAAAACGAGAAGGAGAGGTGTCGATCAGCGAA
>QQTW01004830.1_pt1 | contig 10131 bp, 12 predicted proteins | sample 1904831 | NCBI WGS metagenome assembly QQTW01 (sample SAMN09435610, study PRJNA476489) | Subsurface metagenome, whole genome shotgun sequencing project.
TTAGGCTAGGGGCTAGGGGCCCCCATCCCATACCCTAGCCTAGAATTTTATGGGTATAGGCTAACCTACCTAAAATTTGATGGGCCCTATCCTATCCCCGCTATCATTTTAGGTAGGTAGGTATGGCCTAGCCCTATAATTTGAGGTATGGCCTAGCCCCCTAGCCATTTTATGGGCTATAATTTGAGGTATGGCCTAGCCATTTTATGGGGGCAGATCCCTAGCCATTTTATGGGCCCCCCGCCTATATTCAAATGGGCAGATCCTACAATTCCCCCTAAACAGATTATTGCTGGTCCCTACTATTCTATTATTCTGCACCAGCAGGGGGCCCCTACTATTCTAAGGCTAGGGGCCCGGGCTAACCTCCGATGAGCAAGATTCCGCATGATCGAATACTCGCTACATAAGCCCCACATTATATAGGCGATCCAAATATATAGAGGTAGGAGCCCAGTTATATAGATAGGGGGGGGGGTACTGTCTATAGGGTGTTTCGAATCCGGACTCAATAGTCGGTTTTCTGGTATACGTTTACCGTGGCGTGGTCCGCTATTTCATCCCCCCAACCCCTATGAAATGAGAGGGGCTAAATGCCGATGCAGGGGGAGGCGGTCTTCTGAGAGCATAATACTGTACTCCCCTGGCGAATAGTAGGGCATGGCATCTACTACATAGCAACTATGGACTTGGACTCGGACTACTAGGGTGGAGAGACGGGACGTATTCCGACAAAAAAAATGCTATTGATTCTGCACGCACAATGCAGAGGACTATGACGAGGAGGACGACAGACTAGTTGACCTGAGTCGCGAACCGACTGGAATGTACTGCATCGGACCCGACCGCCTCCCCCTCCCCCTCTATCAATAGGGCCCCCTCCCCGGGCCCCCTGGCCCATAGAATTTTAGGGCATCATCACGCCCTACCATTTCTATAGGCACTGGCCCCTCCCCCATCCCATTATTTTGATAGGCCCCCCTAGCCATTTTATGGGCAGATCCCTAGCCCCCTAGCCATTTTATGGCCCCCCGCTCCCCCTCCCCCCCCCTATAGATAAATTGATAAATAGAGAAATAGATACAATTAATAGGATGGCCGCCTAGCCCCCTAGCCATTTTATGGGCCCTAGCCATTTTATGGGCTATAATTTTAGGTAGGTTAGCCTATACCCATAAAATTCTAGGCTAGGGTATGGGATGGGGGCCCCTAGCCCCTAGCCTAAAAGGACCCCTTTTATGGCCTAGCCTATCATTTTATGGCCTATAATTTTATGGTGGGGGCCTAGCCTTTTATTTTATGGCCTATAATTTTATGGTGGTGGGTATGGGCTATAATTTTAGGTATGGTATGGTATGGGCCCTACTATTCTAAAGGGTAGGGCCCGCCCCTAGCCATTTTATGGGCGCATATTATTGTAGCCTATAGAAACAATGGGGGCAGACCCTATCATTTTATAGGCCGGATCAAATGCAACTGAGTAAACAGGGCCCTACAATTCTATGGGGCTGAAACCCTTTGCACCCTTAGCCGCCTTATCAATATAGGGGTAGGGATATGCAGGGGGTATGCATGTGAATGCACAGGGGCGGGCCCCTATGGCGGCTTGAATTGGATATGGGTAAACTTCTGGCAAATCTGGTAGCTTCGGATCTGCGATTAAAGCATATTTACCGGGTTCTGCACGGCTATCGATTTGTTTCTGAAGCCATGCCTATGCAATAATCTAGAAGGGGGGCCTCTGCATGCATACCCCTCTCGCCTCTAAAACTAAAACTAGGTATCGGTCTGCAGCGATCAAATGCGACTGCACCTACCTCTGCTTTCTCCGGTGCTGGTAGTGCCTCTGCATGCAGGACTATGCGGGATCGCCCAGAATCTCGCCCTTATAAATATAGGGCAACGGGCGATGCCTTTTTTTTAATAATAGAAAAGAGGGGGTTACTGATGATGGATTAACCTGGTCAACAACTGTCTCTCCCTTCGTCGCTTACTCTACCATGGATGGTGCCTTTGCCAGGCTACCTGCTGGAACCAGATCCCCTCCCCTTACCCCCCCAATCCCCCCAATCTAATAAGTTGTTGCCCTTACCTTACCTTACCTTACCTTACCTTAAAATAGTAGGGGTAGGGGCCCCGGCAAATAGATTATTGTAGGGGCCCCGGCAAATAGATTATTGTAGGGGCCCCGCCTTTAGAATAGTAGGGAGATTATTGTAGGGGCCCCGGTAGCCTATTATTGTAGGGGCCCCCCGGTAGCCTATTATTGTAGGGGCCCCGCCTTGGCGAATAGTAGGGAGATTATTGCCCCTTCGCCTATTATTGTAGGGGCCCCCCTTCTAGATTATTGTAGGGGTAGGGGGCTATGGGATTGCCCTATTATGGCGATTATTCCCCTACTATTCTATGGCCCCGGGGTGGGCGACCAGAGATCTATATAGGGGCTCACTGCCGAGATAGAGTGATGCCATACCATAGAGAGTGATGCCACCATCTACCACCATCCACCAGACCATATATTCTATTCTATACGTGATACAACCAGCCCCTTTCGCATCTATAGTGGTGAGCGATACAACCAGCCCCTTTCGCATCTATAGTGGGTCATATCACGTATATAATGGATGGATGGCCCACCCATTAGAATAGTAGGGAACTAACTAACTAAAATCTATAACTCCCTAGAATCCCCTCCCACCCGGGAATCCCACCCTGCAGGGGGGGGGCTCGCCAATAGGGTGGGAGGGCAACGGCTGATTCGCTGGGGTTCGGCGCCAACCCCTGTTCGAGAAATGGCGCCGCTTGGGAATTATAGATGAGGGAGGGAATCGTTCGCCGGGCCCCAGTAGGCCCTACTCCTACTATTTGAAAGGCAAGGATCTGTTTAGGGGGAATTGTAGGGCCGGGGGTTCCAGAAGCGCCATAACTCGGTAAGGGGTTCATCTAGAATAATCTATTTGAGGGGTCGCCATAGAATTGTAGGGGGCACCCCAGAGCCCTACTATTCGCCAGGGGCCGTTGTGGGAACTTAGGAGAACTATCTCTCCCACTGCAGGGGGTGGGAGGACTTATCCTATATCCGTGCATGCAGGGGTAAGATTGCCCAATGAATAGTAGGGGCCCCTGCTTGGGAATAGTTATTGTGGGGGGCCCTTCCCACTGAATCCATGCGGTTCGAATGCATCTATATCGTAGCATCCCCCCTACCCTACCCGGCTATTAGAAGGGGAAGGGGAAGGGGTGAGGTCTTCTGGGTCACTGTTATGAGCGGAGACAGAAGGCGAATCTAACATAAGGCAACTCAAGATGCTCTGTGTCGGTTGGTCCGATAGCCGCTCTCTTAACCAGCAGGATCCAGCAGCTTATATATATATCACCCTGGATCCTTCGTCTACCTCTAGCTTGGATTAACCTTTTGGATGCACCCGCCCTACTATTATATGCGGGGATCTTATGCCTTTCTGCCCTAAAATTTTATGGGCCACCCCCAGTCTAGCGTGTTCCGCCTATAGATAGTAGGGCAACTAAAGTCAACAGGGCACATCGCTGCACTAGTGTTCCGGGGGTGGGAGGATATTTGGTACATTCCAGCGTGTGGAGGCCCAGGGGTGGGAGGCCCTTACCCTTAAAATAGTAGGGGTAGGGGTTGGGTGGGAGGCCCCTACTATTATAAGGGCCCTACTATTCTGTTGGGGTGGGTGGGCCCCTACTATTCTAATGGGCGCACATCCCAGCCTGTTCCAACTTTTGGTACACCCCACGTATACCCATGATCCTCCAGTTCGTTCCCTGCGGGGGCCAAGGTGGAGACAAAGGCAGGAGCAGAGCACGCTAGAGTGGAGACACCAGCAGAAGCCCCATAGAATTGTAGGGCAATTGACCGAGTTTCAGTAGCTGCACCTCTTTCTCAGATAAAGGCCGTCGATCACCTGCATATCCAGATTCCCCTACTATTCTAAAGGGCAGTGTCCCCGGTAACAGATCGAGCAGCAGATCCATTAGAATAGTAGGGCCTGTGCCAGAACGAACCAGTAGCAGGAGTTTGCGCCATAGAACTATAGCTTAGGGGGGGGGGTTCGAGTTTAAGTTTCATATCCGTGGACTATTGGATAGTAGGCTCTCCTCAACTCAACCTGTCCCTGGCCTCTCGATGGAGGGAAGAACCTATCCGGGGTGTTGGATTCGACTTCATCTCTGCAGAGAACTTAACCCCCCACCCCCCCCAAAGAATAGTAATCTACCTCAATAATCTGTTTCGGGGCGGCAGCCATCAACTCCTGTGGGGATGGGTGCATCGGAAAGAAATTTCCGCTACGTTTCAGTTCCCTCCCACCCTGCAGGTGCATTGGGAGGTAGAAAGGTGGGAAGCCCTTCAACTATCTCCTCCCAATGCACCACCAACTTGAATTGCTACAATTCCCCCATGCCCAACGCCCCTTATAAGAGTAGGGAGATTCCCTGCATATGAACAGGGTGGGCAACAACTAGAATTCCCGTTCATCGGCCCTACTATTATATTATTGTGGGCCCCTACCATGCCCCTACCATGGAATAGTAGGGGCATGGTAGGGGCATGGTAGTCGGCCCTACTATTATATGCGGGCAGGGCGAATAGTAGGGCCAGCCGCCCCTCAAATTCTATGGGCTCCCGCCCGGCCCACCCAATCATATTACGTGATATAACAACATGGGATCGCCTCCCTCGGAACAGAGGGAATCCCGTCGAACTGGGTTGCTCCTATCCATCGGTAGATCTGAAATGACCATACTACTCTTCCTTCCCCGTCGATCGGCTGCTCAAATTACTCTCTCTCCTCCCCGAGATGTATAGATATTCCTCTATCACGAGTAGGAGTACCTTTCGATATGCATGCCTGCCCTACAATTCTATGGGCAGCAAACCGGGGCATGCTTGTCAACCAACAATGGGTCCCCCGGAACGAATGGACCCGTCGGAATGCAACAGACGGATCTGAATGTCGAATGGGGGTTGGGGTGGGGAAGTGATTGAACGGAGGGGGCCTACTTAAAGGGAAGCGCATTTGAATAAAGCTAAAGCTCCCAGTGATTGATTGCCCATAGAATTTTAGGCAGGGGCCGACAGCTGCCTACTAATGTGCCAGGAGGTTGAATCATTTGTTTCCCGATCTGCTTTCTAGGTTGCAGCCGGGAGAGGTACCCTACGGAACTAATGGGGCCCGCGTTTAAGGAAGGTTCTCTTCTCGCTGTCGTCGGCGCCATTGTTCTCAGGGATTCTATTCGATGATTACCTACTCCGCATTTTTTGAGCACGTCGATGTTTCTACCTCCATTCCCGTCTATCGAGCTATCTTCTCCGCATACCTTCATTCATTTTAGTCTGCATACCCCCATTCATTGATCTGAATCTAAGTCTGCATGAAACGCCCCCCCCTTCATTAATTGTCGGGGAACTATGATTCCCGCCCACTGCCATGCTATGCCCCCCACCCAACCCCACACACGCCCCAGCCCCAAACCCCGTTAGGTGCCCTACTATTCTAAAGGTAGAAAAAAAGGGCCGTAGGTGCTGCTTCTTTATCTCGATCTGGGTTGCTAAGCGAGATGCTTACAAAGCTGCTTACTTAGATGCATTTGGATCTGCTACTGATGGATCATATGCTGCTACCTCTACCTCCGTTGCCCTTGCTTCTAGGTCTTTATCTTTAGCCCTTATAGATAGCCCTTCTTCATATTATTCTAGGGCTTTCCCTACCCTACTATTTATAAGGATAAGGCAGGCGACTCCTATTATTGTAGGGCCTAATTGTGCTGAACCTAGTTAGCTAGTGGTGCTGGATCTATCAAGTTCTGGACCAGCCAATATATAGATAGGGCTCCTGGGTCTCGATCTGGTAATGTAATTGGAAGGTATGCTACTGGAATTGGATATGAAACCATATATGGATCTAGTTCTGGACCGAGAAGGGATACCGCCTATGCTCTATTGCCCCTTTACCTACATACCATAGCCAACCTAAAATTTTATGAGCCCTAAAATGTTCTGGGCAGGTGGTGCCTTATATTATAATAGTAGGCCAAGGCAAGGAAGGAAACTCCGAAGCCAGGTGCTGCTGATAGTGCTGGTGCTAGGTCTACTGCTAGTGGTGCTAGATCTTTGGTAGCTTTGCTCCTGCTTATGGTCCTGCCTTTCCGCATATTTTACCTATGCGGGATCAACTGATTCCCCTACCATTCTATAGGCCCTACAATTCTATAGGGAACGAACATACTTTCGAACGGTCTCTGCCTTCCCTTCCATATGTCTTTGCTATTGGATCCGTGGAGAATCTGGATTTGGAACTGCTTGCTCGGATGCTTCCTCCTATCCTGCGGCGACCTCTGCCTTCGCCTACACTGCTGATATATAGTGGTGCTGCCACCCTTGCTTATGCTTGCTCTGGCTCTGTCCATCATGTCCCTGCTGGTAGTGACCTTGGAATATGATATGAGATGGGCTACGGCTATAAAAATGAATGAGATTAAACCTCTACAACTGCAAGGTAAACTGCGAGTGCCTTTACCTTTGCTGCGGGATGAACCGATTATGATTCAAGGTCAACCACTCGCCAATAATGGTAGGGGATCTGCCGAACCGATTGAATTGCTTAAACCACTTGATCAACTGATGAAACTAGCTGTGATGCTCGGTGTATATAAAATCTACACTGGGTGGGAAACTATAGTTCTCCATGCCCTGTTCGGCAGGCCCCACAGTTTAATAGGGGAAAGAAAGGCCCCTACAATAATCTGCCTATTTGAATCTTAGCGGGGTATGGCGAGATTGATATCCGTGCGTGCAGAAGCAGATCCAGTTGTTCCGTATCCCACAGTGCTTCGGAGATCGGCCCATTATAATAGCCGGGCCCAGCCCTTAGTGATCTGTATGCAGCTCCATCACCGAAAGCAGCGAGATCCGGAGTTTGTTGATCGAGACCCAGAACCATAACCGTGAAGAAGGCGTTGCCGATGCCTATAGAAACAATGGGGGACAAAGCCAAGCCATCGTTTCTTTCGCCCACAGCACCAATAGATAGAGGCGACCGTAGCCAGCAGTTGTTTTGCGGAAGAGCCTGTTCTCGCCACCTGAGCGGGTGGGTGGTTTGATCAAGAGGGGGGCCGAAGATCCGGACTCGGGTGCGTACCCCGATGAAGAACCGGAAACGAGCAGTTGCCCCATCCATAAAATAGTAGGCCGTTTTCCGGAAGCAGTTTATCTCGTTCACCCGCCATCGACCCGTAACTACCACGAGCATGGGGTGGCGGCGGCGAGGCAAGCAGCCAGGGACCACGAAGGGAGCTCCATTGAACCCCACCGCGGTACTTCCACCAGTCCCGTTGATCAATTTATTTCTACACGCCCTACTATTCTATGGCCCGTCCATAGAATTGTAGGGGCACCCTGCTGGTGCAGAGGAGATGGCACTTCGTTCAGTTTTCTCAACGGGCTAGCCTCACGGACCTAATGGGAAAGGTCATGGTTCTCTCTGCATGCAGGGTTAGTAAATTACGAAAGAACCACCCTCCCACCTGAGTTCAAAGCTGAAGCACTCTCCAACTCCCATAGAATAGTAGGGGCCCCCCCCACCCGGGGCCCGGGGGGTATAGGCAATTCCCCCCCTATTATATCTTCCCACCCATCTGCCAGCCATTAATAAGCTTGCTAGCCTTAGAATAGTGGGGGCCCCTATATAGTAAAGGCCGGAACTTAAGATCGGGGTGGGAGCCCTACTATTCGCCAGGCGGAGTGATGGCTGCTCCCCCTCAACCCGCAACCCATTGATCTGCAGGGGAATGAGTGGTAATAGCAGGTAGGTTAGGTATAGCTTCGCCGCCCTCTGCATGCAGAGTTCAAGCATATACCCGTGACGGCCGATAGTCTGTTCTTCACAGTTACGTCCTACCATACCAACCCCAACCATCGAATGGAGGGAGAGGAAGAGGTAGTCAGTCCATCTGCACCGTGCTTAATATTTATAGACTGGTTTGCCCTCCCTACCACTATAAATGGGCCCTACCACTATAAATGGGGAAAGATCTTGGCCTTTAGAATAGTAGGCTGTCTGTTAAAGCTTGGATTTTCATAACCTCAACTATAGTTGCCCATTTAATATAGGGCTCGCTCCCCATTTAATATAGGGCGCTCCCACCCCAGTAATGGTAGTGCCAGTGACCCGTAGGTTTGCTTGCAGGGTATACTATGGAACACATTCACAAACACAGATATTCTGGGCGTAGAGCTCGGTTGGCGATACGCCTATAATTTTATGGCCTAAAATTCTATGGCCACGATCCAGTTCGATAGGGCCTATATTTATAAGGCAAGATCTTCCCTAGGCTCTACTCACTCGACCGTCCAGCGTCCTTCTCCTTCCATTCATGGCTTCCACAACCACATGTACTAGTGCAGACTATGAAAGGGCAGTGGTGGGCCGGATGCATGCAGAGGTTGGTCGATCAGGGACGAAACGGTATAGCAGTGCTTTGGGCAGAAGCCCATAGCCCATAGAATTCTAGGTAGGTAGGGGGATCCGGCTGATCCTATCTATAGTTCAACTATTCTAACCTCACTCCTTATAGATTTCCCAACAACCCCGGAAGCAACCAGTCTTTCTTTGTCGCCAGATCAATGCCACTCTATATCGGTGGGTTTGGGGCCGATAAATGAATAAGGGATGATCCTCGATGCATGCACAAGACCACCCCTTACTTGAAATAGGGCGATAATTAGATGCAGCTCTATTCGATAATTAGGGGGTGGGAACGTGCATTCATTGCTCCCACATCCCGCTCGAAATGCCTACTATTCTATAGGCTATCCAACTAGAGTAATAAGGGGCAGGCTTCCCACCTTGCTCGATCTGGAAATGATCTTAAACTTCTTATTTTATACCTAAAGGCCCCTCGCATTCCACCCTCAACGCTTCGCTGTCCCAGCAAGCAAGGCCCCATAGAATTGTAGGGGGGCTTCACTCCTTTCATTAGGAAGATATCTATCCATCCCCAATCCGTTCATTCCGTTTTTCGGAACTCTTCTAAAGGGTCTCGGCGGCCCCCTATCAATTCTATGGCATAGCTACAGGATAGGCTTACTAAAATGGGTAGGTTAGGCAGGATAGGCTAACAGTAGAAAGAACTAATTGATTGATTGCTTCCCACCATAACGTAGGGCATTCGTTCAACCCTTCCCGGCGCCAGGCGATGACTGAGCGAGGGGCTCTGAGCACGGTTCATTGATTGGCCCGGCTAGGCGGGCAGAGTGCCCTTTCCTTCTCCATCGGAATAATATTAGTGGTTTGGTTCCCCTACTATTCTAAGGCAATCTACAGAGATAGGTGGGCAAATCGGGGAAAGTTTATTTAGTTGTGATTGGGTTCATCCGTCAGTATTTATAGGGTCATCGAATGGATCATCTGGGATGGAAAGGGAAGGAAGCCCACCCATTAGCTATAATGAATATCGTCCGTCGGAGAGTTGGAATGGAGGGGAAGGGGGAACAATGCCTGTATCATAAATAATCCATCCCCTAAGCCTTCATGATAAAGCCTACTATCTATAAGGGTTAGAATAGGGCCGAAGGGGGCAATAGTGCCAATCCATCTGCTTTCATTAGTGAGCAAGATGAGGTCGGTGAAGCTGCTGCCGGTCCTGTACAGCGCTGATCGCCAGCCGCGTGTTTTGGCCACTCTCCCCCACCTCCTTCATAGGGGGGAGCCTTAGAATAGTAGGGATCATCAATTAGCTCTATTCATTGCTTTCGCCCTTTCAATATAGGCGGTCTTTAGAAAAGAGCAAGAGATGAAGGCTCGCACTGAAGTCATCAGGAGAATTATAGACCTTAGAATAGTAGGCATCATGGAAGTACCGATTAACAATACTTTGCCTATAGATAGTAAGGCCTGGAGAGCGACACTCTGCATTATGACCAATTCTGTTCCCCAATGCTTTACTACCAAACTGGACAGCCACTACCTGGATTAGGTGTTAGTGGTCCTGACGGTCGCCATGCCCGGGCCGCCAGTGCCCTATATTGAGTTTCCAATCTGAAGAGTTGGTCTAAATGCTGGCTTTTTGTCGTATCGGGTTCTCCTCCTTCCGCCCGCTGCCCCGACC
>QQTW01004831.1_pt1 | contig 10130 bp, 12 predicted proteins | sample 1904831 | NCBI WGS metagenome assembly QQTW01 (sample SAMN09435610, study PRJNA476489) | Subsurface metagenome, whole genome shotgun sequencing project.
GTCTCTTCGCCGCAATTCGGCCCAAGCAGCTCCTCGTCGTCTAACTTTTCCGACGTCGACGCAGACGTGGATGACGACGAGATAAAGACGCTTGGCTCGAGTAGGCGCACCAGTGCGTCCGTGTCTTCGAGCTATACCGGCAAACTTTCCACAACAGCCGATGGCTGCCCGTCTTCTTCGGGCGTCTCGAAAAGAGTCCGGTTGTGCAAGTATCGGGACCGCGTTAAGGGCTGGTCGCGGAAGAGATGACGCGGTCAGACTTTTCTGTGAAGTCCATGAACAGCCGCACAGTTTCCCCGTGCATCACAGAGCCTGTTGATGAACAGTCCTACACCAAACACCATGACGTCGCGTTCCCTGGCCACGCGATAGCTTGGCTCATGGATCGCTGCAGCCAGTATCAGGACAGTCAACAACCGCACATGGTTGAGCTTTCTGCGAAACCGTACCAGGTCGTCTAGGCTTGGGAAATCCGGTCAATCAGTCATGAGGGTCTTTGCTCAACAAAGACCTGATTCTACTGTACAGCTTTATTACCTCCCGGTCATGGATCAAGCCCTCCCGACGAATTGCCTCTCTCAGAGGGCGTTTACGGGAACGCTCAATATTCACCGCAGGGTCACGGATTGTCCGTGTTACGAGGCCGTTCCTGCTACCTCATTGTTTTTCCCAATCTCTGAATGCTTGGAGTTCCCGTGCGGGTCGCGGCCACTAATTTTCACGAAACGGAATGATCTAGACGGAAGAAAGAAACAAGCGTGAAACCGGACGGCAAGTGAGGCATATCGCGGCTATTGCGAGATTTGTCTGACAGGCAATTCTGGGGTTCTGTACATACATAGTGTTTACTTCGAAGTGTTATGGCTTGGTCTTTAACCTAGGCCTACTGAAATCTGGCTAATACAAGAAATCCTTCCTATTAGTTCTATAAAGCGATGCGTTGTGACCGCTCTGTGATCAATTTTAATCGAACGACGGCAGATGTATGCCTTCGGAACGCTTGTAGTAGTGGAAAAAGAAACTTTTCCAATCCATGGCGACTCTGCTGCTTTGACGTTGACACCTCGGGACGAAGATCGTCGGTTCGATATGAGCTGCCCGTTCGAATAATCACCAAACATGTGCAGCACAGGCCCGCTCACCTCATCAAACCTTACTATGTACCGATTGAACTTCTTACGGATTCAACAAGTCGCTTTAATGCGCCGGTAATGCCGCCACAATGGCATTGACGTCGCTCAGAGCCCGCATTGCGGACTTTGGAGGTCTCGCTTCCAGATCCGTCCACCTCAAGATCCATCCGTTTCCGGCGAGACTAAGTGAGAGTCGAGCGCTCATGCAAGCTCTGGGCAGGTTTGGGGAGGTGGTCATGTTCAGAAGTTTAAAGGCGAGAGCCCGCAAAGATACTACACGCCTCTGGGATAAATCCTGACTTGTCATCGGTCGACGTGCAGTTCGAGCACCCCATACCTATCCACAACGCGGCGCATGCGGTCTACAGGACTCCCGAGGCAGCGACGGCTTTGCACGATGCTTCCCCTTTGCGGTTCGCGATAGAAACGGAGCCGGAGGTAGCGCCTGTGAGTCGAAGAGATTGATCGCGTTCGCGGTGACTTCACAAATGGGCGGGAGCTGATTCGGAGAGTCAGATGAGGCCGGCTGTCCGCAATCGTCAAATACCACCATTTCCTCTTGAAGAGTTTGGGGAGCAGGACACCACGGAACCGACCGAGAATCATAGACGGAAGAAGGATTTTCACGTGACCATAAATATGGCGATAAAGGACCCTCGTCAGTCGGTCATGGAGAACCCATACTACGGCCGCTTCAAGGTCTACAGCTCCCCGATTCAGAATGACCTTGCACAATCGGTACCGCTGTACGGGCTCAGCGAGGTTTCCATGGATAGAGTGCAGACTCGCGAACGAGAGCTGCGGCAACTCAAGGTCAAGGCAGCTGAAAGGAAGACCTTGAGGCAGCTGTATGAAGAAGCTTCGAATAGTCAAGGTGATGCCGACGATGGTGTGGAGCTCAATGCACAACCAGACCCGATATCAACCGATTTTTAAAGCTTTCTGCTACGGCATTGACAATTCATATATATACGACTCGTGATTATGGATGCTCATTGATTGCTGTTCTCAAAGCAACGGCCGCATTGAGCACGATTGTGCCATATCGTCAATAAGCACTTCAAAAACTGTCACTTGGACGCTGTCAGGTCCACATTCAAGAAGCCGTCTCCAATTACAGCTTTATTGAGTTTAGTCAAGACGTGTGGAATGCTGTCACTCAAATATGTATTGTTCTTTGATCGCTTTCGATATTCAAGTGCCAATAAGAAATTAATGCGCTTCTCAACTCTTTGTCTCTATTGTTCAACCGTCCGCATTCAACCTTTCGCCTTAAATATCCGCACCCTGCTTGACTTCCATAAACCTACATCCGTCGCTTTACCAAGTTCGCGCGCAACCAAGTCCTGATCCTGCGCTCCGATTGTCTCATTTTATAACTTCGTCGTTACCGATCTCGGGGTCATAGAGCGGTTTTCTGCTATCAGCTCACGGCTATAATTTCAATCTGTGGCAAGCCAATACTCCCACAATGCACGGGTACAACCTGAGAAGACGAACCGCAAACAAGCAGTCCTTGTCAACCAATGATCAGAGGAGATCCACTGTCGAAGTCGTGGTCGACCGTCCTACCGCGACCAGTGCATCCCAGCAGTCCTTGCCATCCGATGATCAGGGGAGATCCACTGTCGAAGTCGTGGTCGACCATCCTACCGCGACCACTGCATCTCGGCACAAAGCGACAGAGACGCAACCCCATGGCGAGAAAGCTCGGGCACTTGCACGTCGTACATCAATGCTCCATCCTCTTCTCGCAGTGGAGCATGGGTCTTGGACAAGGCCCCCTTACATGGACCTCTATGATATGTTCAGTGACAGTCTGGAGGTGCTTCAGGACGAGGTTTTCGATTACACCTCAAAATTTTTCCTTTTCACAATACCTCAAACAAGGCAAGATTCCATTTTGAAAGAGCTCTCGAACTCGATGTCGCCCCAATTGGTTTTGTATGTGAGCACGGTGGCCGTGGGCGGTCCTAATGGCTCCGATGGCTGGAAGGAGCTCTTCATCGACAAGCGATTGAGACGAGCTGTTGTCTTTGGGGTGATAGCACGAACATTAAGAGAGCATGTGCTCATGAGTGTTTACTTTGGTGCGGACGAGGAGCAGGAAATGGTCTTGAAGGTACTCGAAAGTGGTTTGAATGAGGATCCGCGGCACGACGGTATGTCGAAGCAGTTTTTCCATGTCGTATGAGAGTTGCCCCACTAATCTTTGACAGGATTTTCCCGTGCACGAGCATTCGCTGATGTCATCGCGGAGTACACCGCACCAGAAGGCATGCAGCCTCTGCCGCCCAATCTCGATGCCACCATCACCGAGATCACTCTCAAGCTCTACACCATGCTCCTGCCCATCTTCAGGTTGAACCCGGATTTTGTGGAGCAGGAGGGGCCAGCGCCGACATGGGGCGAGTGGATTCTGGGCACCAAGCCCACTGAAGATGTAGACCGACCCGCGTCGGCAACGGAGCGCGACCAGGCGCACCGGGTCAGGAAACTGTGGCGGATCGTCCACCACGCGGCCATGCTCAGTATCCGCATGCGGGGGGACGGCAGCACGGTCTACCACTTCCCCATCACGCCCAAAGACAGCGAATACAACAAGAACAATCTGGACTGCATCAACCGCCGGCAAATGGTGGATGAGAATCCCTACCGGAAGATGCGGGAGATGGGCACAAGGTGGCTTCCGGACCCCAAGGGGCAACTCCCGCTGGTGCGGGTAGTGTGCTTCCCGGAGTGCGTCGCGTACAAGAGAGGCGGGTGGGCCAAGGGGAGAGGCCGCGAGTGGAGGGGGTTCAGATCCAAGCGGCTAATCAAGTCCTTGGTGGCCTTGAGATGGGGAAAGCCCTTGAAAAGGGGCAGCAAGGGCCCGGTCGCTCTCAAGCGTGCTCTGGCCAAGAATGGGGGGTGGATGAAATGGGTTACGAACTTATAATTGTGCGTCTTCCAGTCCTTCGTAGTAGCGGGGTTGTCGTCATTATATAATAATTTTCTGTCGTTGTTTGGTGCACACAAGTGGGCAATATCTCCTCCGTACTTCTTATTGCTCTTGTGGTATGATTCTGCCTATTAACAATTCACTCGTCGATACAAATTCTGGATTTACCAACCCAACACTTTGTTACCCTTCAGCATTGACTGGAAAATCTCCGGCAACCGTGGTCAGCCGTGCATCATCACTCCGGGGCTCACCAGCGTTGGTTTTCGCCGCTGTCTCATCCTGAAAAACTCTCACAGCATCGGGTAATGAGCATCGAAACATGTATATAATATTCACAAAGTTCCGGTTCCTCCATCCAATCGACATCACCCCGTCTTTCCCATTGTGTGATTCTCTTCCCTTGCTCCCCATTCGCAGCATCCAGAGCGGGACTGTTGTGTCTCGAAAGGTTGTATATACAACTTGGTGAGCCAGAATTAGCAGGTGCGAATGCCGTACCTAGGTAGTGCCTGGAGAGCTCGGCTCCCGCACACATCACCGGTTTGACAAGCCTGTCTTTCAAGGAATGCACTTTCCGTCTCTATCTTGTTATCATATTCTTTCCTGGAGCCTGGCAAGTGGTTCTCACCTTCCCACGCCTCCTGCGGAAAGCACACCGCTTCAGGGGCTGGGCGTTCAAACCCATGGAAGACCTGGCTGCGTCCTGAGTTGGTGAATGGTTCATAATGACTGGGAAACCCTTCTCGTCGGCAACCATGGTCAGCCTAATTGGCTGAAGATGGACGCGGAACCCATCGGCAGATGTTACTCTCGCTAATAATGCTGCACGAACGCGTGCCCTGCTTTCAAGAAAAGACAACATCTTTGCGTCCTTGCATCACTGGATCCGGTACAGATGTCACCCGTCGAATACATTCAGAATCCAGAGACTCTGGAAAGTCTCAAACGCAAAGACGGAAAGGAAAGTCAGCGGTCGCCAGTCCAGATGACTCAGGATGGCCCAAAACCCATCGACAGAGACGTTACCATCGTTCATTATGATGCGAACGCATGCCCTGCTTCCCAAGGGGAGGGAACGTTTCTGCGTCCTTGCACCACTGGATGACATGATTCAACTATAAAAGGTCAGTCACACCTCATTGCACTCATTCAACTATTGCTGACACGAAAGGTACATAGGAGCCGGATCCGAGATTGCCGAGCAGTCCAAAGCCTCCTGAAGACGTTGAATGATGCAATGGGCTGCTCATTACACTCCTGGAAAAAGTCATGGAGCGGCGAAACATACCGATGCCGAAAGGGAGCAGTGACCAGAACCACTCTACGAGAACGCTCTGACGAAGAACAAATGGGAGAACGACTTCGGGTTACCGGGAAAGTATTTTCACAGCTTGAAGAAACTGCCCAAGGTACTTTGAGTCATCCCGTGACCATTTTCATGTGCTAACAATCCCAAGTTCAACGAACAACGCAACATTCTCGTCCATGACACCGAGGCCGACCTTGCCCAGCTGCTTCATTCTCGCCCATGACACCGAGGCCGACCTTGCACAGCTGCTTCATTCGGAACACTATCGTGACAGCGAGATTCGAAAATACTGGGAAGGTCTTTTCCCGTTCCTTTATGGCAAGAGCTTGGAAGAATTAGCAGCTCAAAAGGAGGGTGCGCTTGACTTTGTCATTTGCCCGCATGACGGATGAGGGTTGCAACTTGGCATGTATCCTGCAGGCTTTCCACGAAGTTCATGTGTCGCTCCTGTAGGCGCTAATCACCCTTGTAGTTGGGTGAAAATACTGCCGCGAGGGCATCGTTAACGTCCAAGATGTCCCACTTCCAGGGATCAAGCCCCTTCCGATCACCGTTTGCACAAATCGTTTTGTACCAATCCTTCCTTCCGTCGGCATCACCTCTCCTCTTGAACGCTTTCTTCAGATCTTCCCATCCTCCAGGGCCACCACTATCTTCCGCACATGGATGACCCTACATTTAGGTGAAAATTGAATCATTAGCTTCTTAATTGTAACCCCTCAGGACATCGCGGAGCAGAAGCATGCACTTGGACTCACCTCACCGCCAAGGCATACGACCTCCAATTCGTCCGGGATGTGCATAACCTTCCTCAGACTCGGATCCGCGCGTCCGAGGAAAGCGATGTCATGTTCCCAAGTGTCTCCGTGATCGTACGTGTACACAGCAGCAACCTTGCCCCTGTATTCGTCGCCATCGTAGATGTCCGACAGTTTATAATCGGACATTTTCTTGATCCTTTCCGGATGAGGGTAGACATCAGCGTCTTCATCGTTAATCAGGAGACTCAAAACATTCCCTCCATGTCCTGTCAGCCAATTTGGCCTCTGTGCAAGTAATCAATGGTCAACCGTTCATCCCTGCAACCTTTGCACGCAAAAACTCACTTCACCCTCCTCAAGGGTCTTATATATGTCGAACGAATATGCATGGCAACCGGCCCAGCCGAAGGCGATTTGCAGCACACGGCTCAGTTTTTCGAATGTGTAATGAGACGGCACCGACAAGAGACGAGTAATTACAGGATCAGAGGTATCGCTTATGCGTACAAGTAGGAGGTAGCTCTCGACCGGGTCATCCTGAACAATATTAGCAATCATCATTCAATCACATTGACAACAATCCAATTTACCTTCTTGGTCGTCTTCTCAGTCGTCTTGTCGGCTGCCTTCTCAGTTGTCTTCTCGATTGCCTTCCCACTTGCCTTCCCACTTGCCTTGATAGCTTTCCCTGTGGCCTTCGAGTTTGGTGGTTTGTTTGTATTGGCGTCGGTCGCTTTCAACGGACCTGACCGCGCTTTAGTCGTACGCGGCTTTGTCGCCTTTGGCATGATGGTCAATCAATTGGTACAGTATCTAGATGACTTCAGTTGCAGACAAGCTAGAGAGCAATTGTGATTGCCATGTCGTGGTAGCTAACTAACGTTCGTAATGTTGATGTCTTGCTAGCTGAAAAGATTTTAAAGTCTTTCTCCAGGACGCGTCGCGACGGATTAGAATCCATGGATCAATTGATAAATACATTTATCCTTTTGAGGTTAGCCTCGAGCATTCCAATTTAGCGCATTCCAACTTCTGACCTCGGGATAATCTTGCACAGCCAACCTTGGACAAATAATCTCCTGTACATAATATGTCCAAGGTGCTTATATTCGGAGCGGGAAGCGTCGGATCCATATACGCCTATGTTGCGTTCAAAGCTGGAGCCGATGTGACAGCAATATGCCGGTCGAACTACTCTGCTGTCAAGGAACGCGGGTTCACGATCAACTCCACCGCATTCGGACAAGGCCTCAGCGTTCGGCCGTCAGTGGTGCGGTCCCCTAGCGAAGCCGCAGGGGACGATTGGGACTTTATCCTCGTCTGTAGCAAAGCATTCCCGGGTTCCTCACCTTCTACGGCAGAGCTCATCAAGCCCGCGGTGACACCAAAGTCCACCATTGTTTTGGTGCAGAATGGCGTGGCCATCGAGGACGAGTATGCCGCGGCGTTCCCGCAGAACAGCATCCTATCATGCGTCGCATATCTTCCCGTGACCCAAACCTCTCCCGGAGTCATCGAGATGGGCAGCATCGAGCTTCTCGAAGTCGGGACGTTTCCGGCCGCTGCGCCGGCTTCCGCAAAGGATGCTGCCTCCGGTTTCGCCGCGCTCCTTCACGCAGGTGGTGCTCACGCGACTCTGTACGATGACATACAACCCCGACGGTGGTCGAAGCTGCTCATCAATGCTTCGTGGAATCCCATCTGCGCGCTGGCCCGCTGCGACGATGCTGCATTTAGGCAATCTTCCCCGGATGCCCTTGATTTTGTGCGGCGCGTCATGCTGGAAGTTGTCGACGTGGCTCAGGCACTCGGGTACGAAGAGATCACGGCCGCGCAGGCGGAAAAGCAAATCGCGCGCGCAAAGGCACGTACAGTCGGTATCGAGCCGTCAATGCTGGCAGATGTGAAGAACGGCCAGCCTATGGAGGTGGAGGCTATAGTTGGTAACGTTGTGCGCAACGCGCGCGAAAAGGGTGTGCAAGTACCCCGTCTAGAGGCATTGTATTTTCTTGCGACTGCTCTCAATCAGAGCCTACAGAGTCTCAAGCGGTCACAGCTGAGCCTGGCGAACCAGCCATTGAATTGAAAGACGACCCAGACGATTCTCAAAACACCAAAACGAAACGATCTGTGGCAGTTGAAGAAATCAAACTCTCTCGTACTGCGTACTCACTCAGGTGGTCAGGAGAAACTGACTGATTGCCGAGCCGCTCTTATAATCCTGGGAATGTTGATATGATATCCCAATGCACGCGGCTAGATTGTAAGAGGTGCAACAAGTTATCATGGATGGCGGAGAGTTCCCATAGTGCCATGATGCTGGTGATGCCCGTTTGATAGTGTTAACTCGCTTAGATAGCCGAAAAGGGCGACGTGAGGTCGACATCGACATTATTTGGATAGCCGAGATTTGATATTCAATGCAACGACATCAATGCAATTGAACGGCCTGGGATATCCTTGAAGCCAGGCAGGCTTTCACAAAAATGATCCATAGCGCGCTCTTGCTTCCAGATTTGCCATCATGCGCATTGGACACGAGCCTAGATTCGGCCCGCGGCTGCGAGCCTCCGAGGGTCCGTTGCCACCCGGGGCCGGATACCCGCCTCGACTGACAGCAAGGGGCCGGTGAATCTTCCTTGATCATCTCCTCAACAGCAATTGAGATCCCGCAAAGGCTTCAGGCTTTGATTTCGTCAATTTATTGGAATCTGTTGTTCCATTAACAACATGGCCCGGACTCGGTCCATGACCGCAAGAGTGCAAAAGGAGACTCAACTTGTACGGTGGTTGCACCAAGATGCAAGCTCACAGTCAGCTTTTAGTGAAGCTGGGCTGAGCGAGTCTTCGCATATGGACTCTGTGAGGAGCACCACGTACGAACCATATCCGCCGATTCTGCTCCTAGGGCTAAACATGTTCTGACTGAGTACAGGCCGAGCTGTGTTGCACGTATCACAAAGCGAACACGCAAGCCTAAGCCATCTTCCTCCCCAGTGACAAAGCGTACAGGAGGCAGATACGCGCATCCGTCCAAGTATGCACACCTTCCCGGCCTCAAAGACATCCTTGAGCCGAACCTCATCTGCGTCTTCATTGGCTTCAACCCTGGCGTCCAAACCGCTACCGCCGGCCATGCCTATGCACATCCGTCGAATCTATTCTGGAAGCTCCTTCACTCATCTGGTTGCACTGATCGCCGCTGCCGACCTGAAGAGGATGTCGATTTGCCACGCCGGTACTCCATGGGAAATACCAACATTGTCGAGAGACCTTCTAAAGACATCGGCGAGCTAGCCAAAGGCGAAATGGCCGCTGGGACGGCGAATCTGGAGGCAAAGATCCGCAAGTACAAGCCGGAGGCGGTCTGCATTGTTGGAAAAGGGATATGGGAGAGCATCTGGACGTATCGTTACGGCCGTCGTCCGTCCCCGCAGGAGTTCAAGTATGGCTGGCAGAATGAGAAATACAACATGGGCAAAGGCACTGTGGGTGAGCTTGATGACAACGGACAACCGTGGCGCGGAGCTCGGGTCTTTGTTGCGACCAGTACGAGTGGGCTTTCCGCATCGCTCAGCCAGCAAGAAAAGGAGGAGATCTGGAGGCCTTTTGGTGACTGGGTCAAGCAACGACGTGCGGAACGCTCTACCTCGGACTGGTAATATAGCGGATCTGATGAAGCTCCAACAATCCAACATTCGGCATCTACACCTTCAATCTATGTAAGATACCTACACACTTCTGCTCCGCACTTGGAAAGACACGAAACAAGCGCGCCAGCCCGTCTTGCAGTACACCCACCTGACAATAAACAACTTTTGTCTGCACACTTCTGTCATAGCATTCATAACCGTTCCAGGACCTCTTTGACTGGATCCGAGCGAGGACATGCTAAGAGAGAATCAGACTTTATGTTATCAACCATGGACAAAAGGTGCAATTACCAGCATTCCTGATGCGCAGCTCATTTTGTCGTACGAAGG
>QQTW01004832.1_pt1 | contig 10129 bp, 8 predicted proteins | sample 1904831 | NCBI WGS metagenome assembly QQTW01 (sample SAMN09435610, study PRJNA476489) | Subsurface metagenome, whole genome shotgun sequencing project.
CTGTTGGAATAACCGCCATGCCACAAAGGTCGTTAGGGTCTTCAGACTCGCTGGGTAGTATTCTCACCATGACAGCTGCGGCTGCCATGATGGCAGAATAGAAGGTGTTGAAGCTGCGTTTACAGAGGGAGGATCGAGTGACGTTGGTTGTAATGCGTTGGAGTTGAGTTTCGGGTCCACGGGTTGCGGGAGAAGGGTGGCGATGGATAAACTATCTTCCCGATCAGTGCCGCGTACCTAGGTACCTTGGTACCTGAGATAACAACTGCGCGTCAAGACTCACTCGCCAACATTGAATGCCTTTGGACCAGAGTGCGTGACTGCTTGCCAAATCCTTGTAAGTTATTGGCATTTCAGTCGATGCGATTGATGATGAAGCCGTCGCTATCAACACGTACGTACTTATACTCAAGTACAAATACGAAGGCTCAGTCTACATTTCTCCCTTGACCCTCGTGAGCCGCACGTATACATCGCATTGAGCCCAAAACATGAGCGTTGCCGCCTTTTCAAAGCGAGCTACCAAATGAACCCGTCAGGTCGGCAATTTACAGCACTGGGATCGTTCTAGAGGGCTCGCCCGAACCCTCAAGGCGACTTGGACGGAGCGTTTCCTACTGGGGCTTCTCCGCTCCCTATACCGTCCAAATGTCAATATCACAGCTTTCCGCACCGTCAGAGGATTCATGGCTCAAAATACTCAACCTTGTTCCTCTGAACGAGGCAGCGCTCAAAGCATTCAACCACACACACAACAAATTGCGAAAACATCCGCAAGGATGTTCATCAGATGCATCGGAGCGGGAGGTGACGCCATCAACGCGAGCGTCATCTCCAGGCGAAGATGACCATCTTGTGCTTTCTCTATCGCAACCTCCGAAAGATCCGGCATTGGGGTTTGTTCTTGGCAGTGACCCAATACAGTGCGACATCATCATTGGATCTCGCCGGGAAGGAGTGAGCGGCCGCCATTTCATCATTGCCTTTGATGAGTTCGGCAAGATCATCATGCGAGATATCTCCAAACGGAGCTCAGAAGTATCCTACAATGGACAGCCGCCCCATCACCGCCGAATGTTTACCTGGAGCATTCCGTCGGGCTACAATATTGTTGTTGATATTGAATATCGCATTCGTTTCTCCGTGGAAGCCGCAGATCATGCTGAAGATGACGAGCAACATCACTCCGAGCTATCACGTTATCTTGAACAGGCGCGTGAGATGGCACCATCTCTTGACCATCTTGTCGTGGACACCTCAACGACGACTACAGCTGCAGCCACCCCCCGCAACGGAACTTGTGAGCCAATGCAGCGACCTGTGTATGTTCTCGGCCCCAAGATCGGTGCTGGTGGCTTCGGAAAGGTGTACCGGGTGTTTGACGCAACCACCTGGCAAGTCTATGCCGGTAAGACCGTGGACTCTGAACAGATGATGCAGAAAGAGGTAAACATACTGAGAAGTCTTTCTCATGTAGGTGCACATCTATATATTCGTTGTGGCTTCACTCATGTACTGACTATTTTCAGGAACATATCGTTCCATTTATTGATCTGTTCTCAATGTCCGATCGGACATTATTAGTGATGGACTATTATCCCCTCGGTAACCTTCAAGATGAGGTCGCGCAGTCTCCGCTCAGTAAAGCGGAGGTTACAAGCCTTATGTACCAAGGCTTGCAAGCACTCCACTATCTTCACACAGCCCGTGTCGTTCATCGCGATGTCAAGCCAGCGAATATCCTTGTCAAATGTCGGCAACCTCTCTCAGTTGCCCTCGCGGACTTTGGCTTGTCCAACGCAACTGGAAACACATTTTTGCACACTTTCTGTGGCACTCTGATGTATGGCGCTCCGGAGATATATACCGATGCGTACATGAGTTGTACCGCTAACAATGCCCGTGAGGCTGGCAAAAAGCAGGGAGGCCGCCATGCATACTGGGCCGCGGTTGACGTTTGGTCCCTTGCAGTCGTGGGCTTAGAATACTCTTCTGGCCTGCCAAAGCTCTCTGGAAGCTCACCAACCCACGTGGGGCAGAAATATGCCGAGAAAGTTTCTCAGAAGATGAAAAGAGTAGCCATAACGTATCCTTCCGACAAACTAAGTCAGCTATTGTCCCAAATGCTACAAATGGATCCATGGGATAGACCTTCGACCGAAGAGTGCTTATCTCTTGCAAAAGTGCTGAGTCAAGGTGAACCACTGCAGTCTTCCCCAAAAATAATTCAGGAGTGTTCGACGCTGTCTTCTCTTGGTCAAGCAGGATCTCATATCCTCGTGCGCTCGTCCGAGATTCAAGAGTACATAAGATCGGGCCCCGGCATACGTTGTGATAGTCACGATAGAGCGGCTTATGAAACAGCAACCCCAAGAGACTCTCATATATTTGTACGCTCGTCGGAAATACAAGAGTACATCAAAACGGCATCCGATGTATCACAAGACAGCCGCAGTTCAATCGCTGATGCCACCGAGATTCCTGAGGATACCCTGGAAGCGAGCTCTGAGGAGGACAGTGATAATCCGAAAGGGTTGGTAGCTGCCAAATCATCAACGCTCGAAAAACGAAAAAGACCTTCTAATTCATCCATGCACTCTCCCGGCAGAAGGCGGGCTAAACATCACGAAACATCCATCAAAAGCCAGTCGAGCGATTGGTCAGCGGCGACAGAGGCTGCCCGAGTTTTGCAAGAATATCTCCAATATGGATAAGATTGAGACACTGTTCAACCTGGCAGTTCGCTTGGATGGAGAGCGCGTCACAAAATGTTCAAGGGCTATCGAACCTCTTCCGTCGGTCGTGGAGCTTGTCCTCATAAAGCCGGAGCCGGTATCTGCTCCTGCATCTAACGCCACGGAGCTTGAGATTCCTTAAGCCTTCTCAAGGCACGACCTCGGTCACCAGTCGCGACCCTGCCTTCTCCAAATCCTCCTTCGAGGTGTAGGATGAAAGGCTACGACCTACACAGGGCTTGTGCTGCGTACAGCTGCAACAGCCTGAGTGCTGCCCCATGATGGACGTTTGGCACCGCATAGTCGAGGTCAGGACGATTGTTGATGCGAGAGCCAACGTCACACGCCGTTGCATGAGTAAGGAGACCGCAGCAACCACGTGCGGACTCGGCATCGCTCTCGTCGCACGGGGGACGGCGTCGAGAAAGCGGTGCCGATTCATCGGTCGTGCGAGGCTACTGTAAAATGCTACGTTGTAGTGCCCCTTTGAGAATTGTGGAGATATATCGTAGTCGATAATGATTCGGTGGTGTTGGGACGACGACAACGCAAAGTTGGGCGGAGCAGGATTAGACTCTGCTAAACTCGGTGGGACCCGTATGTAAGATTAGTCTGCCAAAGACTGAGTTTTTAGCAATGGCTCGCGCGACTTGCTTTCGTCAAGTCATAGCAAGGTGTTATGCGAAGGGTCCAAGCGAAGTGACGCGGAATTTATCAGTATAGACGACGCAACTCATGAATACACAACCTCCTGTATCCACCAGCGTTCTACGGCAGCCTTGGTTTGTATGCAAGACGAAGGACGAGATTGTGAAGTATACAGAAGCGCTCGCACGGCTGCAGCAGCACATAGAGTTTTCGCATAGACAGAAAGAACCTCTCGTCAATCTATTCCTCCTTGGCTCCTCCCCTCCCCGACCTCTCCGCCTCCTCGATACTCTTCTTATCCGTTTTGATCTCTCCACCCTGCAATCCGGCCAGCAGGCCAGCGCTCTGCTTCCACGGCCTCTTGAGGTCTCCCGCCGCGGGCTGGCCGAGCAGGTGGACCTTGACCAGGTTTCCCTCGAAGGCGCCCTTGAGGGGAATGATGGACTGGATGATGAGCGGGTTGGTGTACTTGAAGTACATGTGCATCACGCCCATCATCCCGACGCCCATCAGTTGCGACTTGTACAGCGCTCGCAACTGCTGCAGGTCGTACGCGTGCACCGTCGTCGTGACCGACTTGGGCTCCTCACCGGAGCCCATGGCTGCCGGCTCGACGTACTTGAGGACGGTCATGTCTGGTAGGTGAAGACATTAGCAAAGCTTGTATGACGCGCTGATGCGTGAGATTGAGACTGTCGGATCGTACCTTTCTTCTTGTTGATCTGCTGCCGGACGTAAAAGTATATGCCGGCGATGATCAAGTTGGACACAATATAAAGCGCGCGAATGCCGTTCAGCACATTCACATCGTCGAAAGGTATCTTCTTCGATACCTGCATCATAAAGCTATGAAGTCACTATGCATCAGCGACAGAGATTCAACCACCATGGATGCCGCGCTCTCGAATAAGAATACACACAGAATGATGACCAGATTGGTCCTACGAGCTCGGAGAGTCAGAAGTCAGCAATCCGCATCGCGTTTCCACGGGGCGACTTTCACGCTCACACTTGCGGACTGATTGCCATGGCGCTGGGGTGGAGAAGCGGCACCAGCGGACGCGCGATGTGTCGCTCGCAAGGATGTAATTGACAGAAGTATAACTAGAACTCCTAGGGCAGCATGTGCGTCCTTCGTGCCAGGGTTGGTTACGGTGGGAGAATGGGGACCTTTTCGAAGCGAATTACTGAAGGTTGATACAGTAGCGTGGCTTTAACGGAGCTGATCTTGGAGCTAAGCTCAACTAGGACCAACATTCTGTTCCGAGGTTTTCAGTCAGCGGCATCGGGAGCTATTTGAAGACCTCAGTGCTCTGGCTATAATTACACGAAAAGAATTATGACAATATGACAGCAGTGAATCGCGAATGAACATATTCAGCCATACCACATTAGTAGAGTGCTCTATGCAACTCGGTGGTCACCAACTTGCCAAATGACTCGTGCTATTTCGTTCAGCTACCAAGAGATCCAATGCATATCAGGACGATCCGGCAACAGACCATAATATCCTAGGCAGCCTCAGTGGGATGCGCGTGTGCTGTTAATGCTTGCTCTCTACCATCTCAGTTTCGCAGTTTATTCTCAGCCGGGAGTTTGGCTTGCTGTGTGCTCCCACTTTGAAGTTTCTGCCTTCGTCTGCAACCGCAGGATTCTTCCGTTTGTGTCTCTCAAGTCTCCACGTCGCGGTGGTTGTCGCGGTTCTCGTCCGGGAGCTCACACTTAGCTTCAACGCGTTCTAATTATTCTCTTTTCTTCGAGGCGCTTCAAGTGAGGGAAGAAGACATCATAAGTGTGCCTACTGCAGCATCTTCGCAATTTTCTATTTGTCGTCAAAGATCGAAGAGGCTTCTAGGTAGTGCTTTCGGGCGGACGGCTCCCCCTGATGTGTTCTGCCTCGGTGCCAGAGGGTGGGAATCGGGATTGAGATGCGGTGAGAGGGAATGCGCCTCACCGACGCTCGCCCATGTTCACGCCCGTCACGACTCGCCCTCGTCACCCCGGGCCCGGGTGAGCGCTCCCTTGATTCGGGCGATGGGCGGGCTCTGACAGATGTGCCGTCTACCACAGTATATCACTTAGTGTACGAGTCCCGGTTCATCTGGGCATTTGCAGCTGAGTGACTGCGGCCATAAATGCGACGCTCGTACCCGTCCAGGTCTGTTCATGATTGGCATTCCTTTTGCCGATGTCAAGATCTCTCTCGGTTAATACAAAACACGCCTCATTACTCATTTGATCTTTTCATTACGGAAAGCTGAATAATTCAAAACCCAGCAGAGCCATTCTAATGAACCGACGTTACCTGACTCTTCAACCTCAAAACCTCATCTGTGGATATTCTCAGGGTTCTTTCGCACCACCTGAGATGAAGGTTTTGCGACAAAATCCAAGTAAATGATACACTACCTCCAGATATCTGCTGCTAATATCATTACTGATCCGTCAAATTTTCACTCTCTTTCTCGAGCCTGTTCGCACTTTTTACAGAGTGATTGGGATGGATGCAAGGACTGATTTGGGAGCAACGTGGAGCGAGTTTCGGCGTGGGTGCGCTGTCGAATCATAAGTTCTATCGAGCCTGCTGTTGTCGTTCTTTCGCTGCTCATTTCAAGCTTATTTTCGAGCCTCGTTCGCTATAGCTTCTGTTGTCGACACTGCTACCAATCCCATTGTAATCAGTTTTGCTATCAGTTCCGCCATCAGTTCCGCTATCAAATCCGCCATGGATAATAGCGTTGGTCTCGTTTTCAAGTCTGTTTCTTGCTGTCATTGTCGCTGTCAATATCGCCGTTGTTTACTTAGAACCTCGCTGTCGGCATTGAAACTTGTTCTCGATTTCGAATTGAAATGTGAGCCCAAAAAGGCTGTGAATACCTATGGCGGGATGCTACATAATGTAAACTCAGGTCAACGAAGCACCCGCATTTGGCCAATCAAGATATGGCGGTGAAGCCTAAAGAATTAATGATCTTGCAGAATCTTTGAGGTAGCCCAAGTGGAACTTCTGCATTTGTTGGATGCTGCTACATATGTATGTGGACTCCGCCTGGGCAATCGACAACCTCCACCGGCTTTCCCCTCCCTCTCTACGTTCATCACAGGCTGAAAACGGACGCCGACTCAACCGAAGACGCTCCCTAAAAAATGGCCGCCCACAACGAACTCATAACCCTAAACAAGATCCTCACCCAGCAAAAACCGCTAGTGCGTTGTTCTTTCAAAGGCTACAGAAACAGCATCAGTGATACATGGCCGAAGCTGGCTGTCAGCGTTTGGAACGAATTTACCTTTACGAGTCTTAACGACGAATACGGTGGGCTTCTCAACAAGCTTACCCCAGGCCCGTTGTCCTGGCCTAACGAGGCCTCTGCCGGTCTCACAGGCCTCGTAATCACTAACTCCCTCGATCTCAACCATCTACTCCGCTGGAACGATGAAGTTGTAAGGCAGGCTCTTCCGCTTGCCAAAGCTGAACTGGGACTTCACCCAGGCACCGGCCTTCACCATCAATTCTCGACGCCCGAGAATTCGACCAAGGCCAGGCTGCTCAATACTTCTGTTCGACTTACGGTTGATCACGTTATCGCGCTTGACGAAAATCCGATCAGAAATCTTGTTGTGGGGTTGGCCAAGCCTAGCTCCAAATTTCGCGGGCGAGAGCTCGCATCCCAGCTCCCGGATCCAACAATACACATCATGTCACCGTTGCAACAATTGGCTCGTATTTGCGAGGTTGCGAAAACTCCGTTTGGCTATATCCAAACGGATGAAGAGCTGGTGGTCTGCCAATTCAACCAGGTCAATGAGGAATGTTATGCAAGGTTCATGCCCATTCCGTGGTCTACGCACGGCGATGGCGTCCTCACGTCAGACCTTGCACTATGGTGGCTTTGCGTGAAGGCGATATCGGATCTACCACAGCGCGCCGTTGTTGTCCATGGTGGTATGGTTCCTACCGGCAACTGGGGTATGAGAACACCTCTGAGCCCTCCTCCGCTTTTGACATACTCATGAACATCTCCAGGCAACTCAGTCGCTTCCTTGGCTACCGGAGGGTCCCGCGGAGACGCGCACATCAACGCTCATCGCCTCACGTTCCTTGCTGCTGATCTGACCGACTTTGTCGCGTCCGGGTCGACCTACTTGGTCAACGTCCACGATGCGCTACCAGAGGGGTCAGGGAGGAACGTAAAGCGCAGGGGGCAGTGAACCGGTCAAATTTTCAGGTGTGAATACATCTGAGCCCCTTATGGACTGGTATGCGGCACCGGCACTTGTGTGTGGAGAGTTGGTTTTTCTGTTGGATAAGAACATTCCTTCACTAAATTCTGAAGTCACTTTCCCTTCGCAAGAATACTGTGCCATCCTTGAAACCCCAGATGAGCCTTTCCCAAGGCGGTGGACCGCAACTCATTTTTGCAATCACGCCCGCGTCACATTCGTAGTACCATCTAGGCGGCCTGGTATCCACCCGCCGGTGTGTCTCTGGAATCGCTCCTCGAGAGTTTTCCTGGGTAAGGTCATTCGCTGTCAGCCTTGACTTTCGTCTACGCGCTGCTTCCGTCACGCCAGTCCCCACACCAACAGTGTCAGAAGTCCGCCAGTCGTACAGCGTTGGGTTGGCCAAGGAATAGAGCCGCTCCCGCGAGGGCCGGGACCTCAGATTGTATGGAACTCTACAGCCACCGCCCCGGGGGATCGCGTAAACAGAAATCCGATCCTTGCGATCTTTCTGTTCTTTATTCCATTCATTCACCATGGCGTTGAAGTACCAGAAGTCACCGACGCTGAGCTGGAAAGTCATATACTCCATGGCGGCTTTCCGCTCAGGCGTAAGACACGGGTCGATCTCTGGAGTCGTGATGAAGTGCGGAGTAGTGATGGCCGTGCTGAAGTCGGCGATCTTACCGTCGACGAGTTGTGCATGCGCCACGTCGATACGGACTATACCGAGCTGCTGCATTTGAATCACATCCCGAAGGAGCCTCTTTACACCTGTCGTCCGCAAAGGCTCGTCGACTCGGCCAAATGCCTTGACTATGCCCCGTAATGGGGGCGGCCGGCCATCTCGGCCTGGAAAGCGCGACCGCTGGTCGACCAGGCCTGGTTCAGTGCCGTTCCCGTTGAAATCGAGGCTGAGATGGCTAAAGCGGTCCATCATTACGCGTTCGTGCTCTTCGTCGAGTAACAGGTAGCCAAAGCACCGAGCGGCCACCTCCTCGTGGCCACTAGCAATGATTCTGGCGAATGCACGGCATTCGGCGCTGAAGGGTTCAGAATACGGGTAGAGGGCGCGTAACAGATCGCGATCCGGATCGCCATCGATCTGCCCATCATAACACCAGTCCTGGTCGTAGATGAATCGGAACTGGACGCCTTGGTAAGCTTTGCGCACCGTCACATGTAAGAGGCTGCTTACGAGTTTGAGCGCGTAGACGCGATCGGAAATCACCACTTTGAAGACGTGGGCATGCATCCCAAGCCCGATATGATCGAGGAAATCGATCTTCTGCGGGCCTTGAAAGTCGAATGGCTTCAGCTTGGGGCCATGGCAAAGCGGCAGCGGCACCAAGTCGGCGGGAGACTGGGGCCAATCTGGATACATGAGGGGCGATAGGAGAGGCTAAGAGCTGGACAAATCCAGAATTTTGGTGACTCCGAATCTGCCATCTCGACTGCCAGTTGACATAGGTGCCAATTTGTTTGCCGTTGCATTTTGAAATGTGATTCTGCCAGGAATGTTAGTTGAATATATCGAGAATGTTACGAGAACAGCTACATCGGTACCCAGGGGTAAATTGCGCCTCCCGGACGCCATTACGGCCACTATGCCTCTTTCGTACTCTGCGGTTTCGAGATCAGCACTTGGTTGCGGTAATAAGGAAGCCCAGTGCCCGCTTTGATGAGCTTGAATGTCTTTGGAAAGATGAGTCAAAACTCCTTCAGTGATCATTTCTTGACCTGGAGGGCTCTCGCTTTCTTGTCTATCAGGCCGTCATCTACGTATCTGCTCATGTGAATACCGACACTGTATGAAGTAGAAACAACAGCTTTCAGGGCGCTCCCCGCTATGCGAAAGAGGTGAAGTCGCTGTCATGGCGCCGCTGATCCGAATGTGATTTTATTGCAGTTTGTATACAGTACCTCACCCACTTTTCGCATTCTTCAGGCCATCGGCAAAGAAGTGGCGTTACGAAATCACAGGTCTGGTTCCTTTGCAACACGGACCCATGCGTTGATGTCGCTCGACCTAGCGTTACAGCAATACTCAATGCCCGATCCTGGTCTGGGCAATCAGTCATCCTATAAGTTTGTATGTTTGAGCATGGGTTCAATCAAAAGCCAGGTTTGTGTGAATTTTTGCTCTATGGAAGTTTTGCAAAGTAGCTACATAGGAAGGGTGTGTGAGTTTTGGAGCAATTGAGCCATTGAAGCCAGTAAAGCAAGGGGGTAGAGCAAAGGGGGAGCAAGGAAGAGCAAAGTGGATGGCAAAGTGGATGGAAAAGTGAAAGAGCAAAGTGAAAGAGCACAGTGGATTAGCAAAGTGAAAGAGCACAGTGGAAGAGCACAGTGGAAGAGCAAAGTGGAAGAGCAAGTGGATGAGCAAAGTGGATGAGCAAAGTGGATGAGCAAAGTGGAAGAGCAGAGCAAAGAAAGGTAGAGCGAGCTAGAGCAGAGCCGTCTAATGCTCGTGCAAAGTGCAAATGGCGCCTGAGCACGCCAGCAGAAGCAAAGAGCCGTGT
>QQTW01004833.1_pt1 | contig 10129 bp, 11 predicted proteins | sample 1904831 | NCBI WGS metagenome assembly QQTW01 (sample SAMN09435610, study PRJNA476489) | Subsurface metagenome, whole genome shotgun sequencing project.
TCGGGAGGAATCCTCGCGGAACTTCATCTATCGGCAGATTGGCGTGGCCGTCAAGGCTTTCAACGAGAAGTATTTGGCAAAGGAGCAATAAGTATAAATATTGCGATTGGTGCTCTGTTTTCTATAATTTTACTGTAGCAATCCCAGCAAGATTTCGTGGTAACGATTGGCCGATTTATCTCCATTATACGTGCAGCGAAATCCAGACGAACTGATTCTTGTCATCTGAGCGTTATCGGGTACAGCAGTTTGACTCATTACTGGGGCTGTTAGCATGAAGAAGAAGCTCTCATGGCCGTCAGCTCGACATCTTGAGCGCCCTTCTTCATCCCAGGCTCCCCAGTCCGATGAAGGAGTTTCATCACCGTTGCCTCGATGAAGAAACAATGTTGACGTCGTCATTAGCTCAATAAATGGCCTATGGTCATCGTCAGTATAACGAAGGAACTTCTGTCCACATCAGTCCGGCGAGGCTGAGTTCGGATTCTGGACCCGCGGTCGCGGCGGCAGACTGCTCATGTATAAGGGATTGGTACGCATGCATTCATCTCTGTTGTTTCATATTTCATGTGCTTCCAAACTATCTCACTTCTTTAGGTCTTATCTGGATCCTTTCGGATTGAGACCTCATCGACAGGGTCTCCTTGTGCGCGGACAACCGTCCAGCTACCCGTACCCGCATGTTTGGGCGCAAAACGGACGCCGCGACCTCCGCCACCGATGATTAGGTTGCCAGGTCGATAGTTTTCATTCGCTGTCATGCGTTTGATGGCGCTGTTGTGGATTTGCGCGTTACTGGGAATATCTCGAACCTCTCCTCTCGGCAGGGGCCATCGGATGGGCTTCCATGAACCATCAGGTCGAAGATCCATTCGACGAAAAGGAAGGAACTCCATGATCTGCCATGACAAGACTGAGCTGGCTGGTAAACCGTTGTTCAAGCTTAAGCAGTCATGGATCCGACCTTGAGTGGCCGCGAGCTCCAACGCCTCTACGAAAGCAGACTGTGGTGGTGGTGAAGATGGTGATGGCATTAGCCCGGTCGGAGTCCGTTCTCGTGTGGGAGAGGCTGCTGTAACCAGTACTCGTGGAACTCCCTGCTGTTCATGGTGGGTATCGTCCGTATTCTCAGATGGAGGCTGAATCTCGTGGCGATCATCGTAGCAAGACATGGCGCGCATCTTGTCCTCGTCGAACCGAAGCCCTGCGCGTTGTGCCTCACGCACCATCCACACAAGTGGAATGTGACTGAGCGCATATCGCTCATCCGGCGCCAGACCCCATCCTCCTCCGATGTCCGCGTGACCACCGGGAAACCATACCTCCTCAATACTCTGAGCTGTGTCCATGGGTGACTCGTCGTCACTGTCGTATGCTACTCGGTCGGAGGGCGGCAATGAGTATTGAGAAGTAGTGTCGCCCGGGGATATTGATCGCATTGAACGAGTATTACGGCTTCTCGAGCGAGACCAAGGGCGATACTCCTCTCCAAGCAACTGGGCGTCGATGGCACGAGATTCACGGCGGATGCGGCTAGACGCCTCCGCTTGGCTACCCTCGTGCTCCGGTGCTCGATCCGCCATCGTTCGCTCGACAACAGAGCGTTTTCGATATCGCGCTTCTTGTGGCGCTTCCTCGGGGCGACTGTCTTTCTGGTGGTGATGACCAAGGTGGTGATGGTAATGGTGATGGTGGTGATGATGATGATGCGGCAAGAGGTTAGAGTGCCCCGACACGAGATCCTGCCGGAACTTGGCCCGTCTCTCATCAATGGCGACCGCGTGTCTTATCACCTTGGCTGAACTTCTTGCCGTGTAGGGGTGTTTGCTCCGTTGCATCCATGCCGCCTCGAATCGCGGCACGCTGTTCACACAGTCCAAGAGCCCTAAGAATCGTATTCGACGAACCGGGCGACTAAACGTTTCCCGAAAGGCCTTCATGAACCTGAATAGCTCGAGATTCGCAGCCTCGTCCTCTTCGTCGCCGCTACGACGGCGCTGCTGCCACCGTTCGAATGTCTTCCAGGCAAACCGTACGAGCTCGTCGCTCCCCGGTGTCAACAGCCCGACATGGTCGAGCATCTCGGCAAGGAAGCGGGCGGTATAGGCCCCACGGCTAAAGCCAAAGAAGTACATGTCGTCGCCCGGGGAATAGTACCGCATCAGGAAACGGTAGCCTCCAATGACATGCTGGTCGAAAGACGTCCCAACCGCCGAGTCCTTGGCTTTGGCGTACCATGATTTAATCCGGTCGGTGAGATGATTGTGTGAGAGTGAGGTGCTCACGACATAGGTTCCAATTCCCGCTGATACGATCGATTAGCTAGTAGGCTTATTCCTCTGGACGGTATGTTCGAGAGTGCTAGAAGATAATATGCAAGTGAAAAACTCTGGACGCTGATGATCCGAGTCAAGTACAACGAATATTTAAGACTAGAAGACAACTACTTACGCTGGTAATAATGGACTGGCGGACACCTGATCAGCTTTCTCAACAACGATACTCAAGTTACTTAAGACTTACGTTGAGCATCGTCGGTCTTGTCGAGTAGGCGAAAGATTTTCAAAACTGGAATACCCTTAGTTGTTGAGAAGCCCTGGTGAGTTCATTTTCATCCTCACTGTTGCTATCAACCTCGTTCCCATTGAACTTGTTCCCCGTCCCATCAAAGCACAAGACAAACACCTTTCGCCTTCGGGCAGGATTGTTCGGGAGTGCTCGTTCTGTGTAAGGTGCCGCACTTGTTGACCGAGGTCCTCCCCCCCTATCGGCTTGAGATGAAGGTCGTGACATTGTGTCAACTATATTGACGATAGTTCTAGGTCGATGAGGCCAATGATACAGGCTTCGCCGGGGAGTTTCAGGCCATATCAGAGATGATAGCGGACAGCGGCCTTGCCCACCGCAGCTCGAGTCAGCCCACGACCCAAGCAGCCCCACTTGAATTGACCATCGGCGAGGCTTCTGTTGTTGGACGTCCGGGGCAGATTGAGCCCAGCCATTGGGCGCATCCGTCGTGCCCACGACATAGGCTGGCATCTTCTCCAGCTCCAGCTTGTTCTGGTCCCCTGCCTCTTCCCCGCTCCGCCCGTTCGAGAAATGCTCAGGCAAGCTTCCGATTTCTCATGTGGTCTAGGCGGCTGCACTACTCCGGCTGCATTGGCTTGCATCCGCCAAAGTTCATGCGGTGTCACCAGGCTACAGTACAATCGTCTACCGTACGCTCGCACGAGCAGCTTACCCCTCGCGATCGCCAATCTCCTGCTCGAAGAAGATTATTCCGCCACTACGAAGAATCACATAACTCCTTTTCCCCGTACAATGGTCAATGACGTTTAGATGGACCAGATCAGCGATGAGTGGTTCCTTCCATTCCATCGATCTTGCAACGATGCACCAACGACCAGCCAGTCATCGACGGACCTCCCAGTCACGATTGAAACAGCGTGGCTGTAGGTTGGGAATGCGGACGTCCGTGACAGTCTTAGGTTCAAGCGGCCGAGCTTCCTGCATTGCATGGACTATTGAAGCTTCTTCTGCTCGCCTGTGCTGCCTACTGCGCAGCGGTTCCAGGTGACGTCTAGCTGATCGAGCAAACTGAACCGCTGTTGTTGCGCTGGTACTTCCTGAGATATTACTATGTCTGCCGCTGACACAAAGAGCCGACGTGACACTGCATCTCGTTGGACGAGCCGAGCCGACTGACCGGCGGCAAGATGTCTCCTTTGCAATTTTTCTGTGTAAAGTCCTGCTGACATCTGAGCTACTACAATTGGCCCTCCTCCCACTAGAGCTAGCTCCCACCATGGCGACCAGCTTGACGACCTCGAACCATTCTACCTCCCCTCCAGGAGTACGAAGAAGGTGAAACATATCATGTCATCCTCCTGGTCATTGTCCGACTTAGCTAACTAAAGCCAGCCTAACTTGCGGTGATCTTCTCGATTCGCTCTGCTTTGCCCTTTTGTGTTGTTCGGGTCGATCGCGGCAAATCTCAAAGGGTCCTGCCGAAGATCAGACGGGAACGCCCGCCGCGCGCTACCGCAGATTCGGCCCGTTTGGGAGCCCTGCACGATCGCGGCAGCACGCTTAAATGCACCGTGCTTGGGTGCAGACAGCTAAGTTCAGGCCCCGCACCACTTCCGACGATCAAGAGGAGTTGCTTCCAAAGAGCACTAATTCATGTCCTGCACCGTGCACGATGAGGTGTCCGGACTGGGATCCGGATACATGCATGAGCCCGAACCATCATGTCTATCGGCACGAGACCATGATCTGAACAGATCTTTACGAGGATAGGTTGGCGTGGTTAACGTTCTGCCATGATGCGGCCAACGAGGTGCTGCCATTTCAAGCGGCGGACGACTGCTCATGGCGTAATGAGATTACCTTGCATCGAGATGTCCATGCATGGCTTCAGCTCCGCAAATCGTCTCCGAAATGGGCCCAATCCCGACCATTTCTTTGATGGGATGAGAACCATCGGTGTGACCAGAGCTTTGCGGAACCACCTTCGTGCATCCGAGGACCCCCGAGCCTTGACTATAGCTATGCCAAGTTCGGAAGAGCTTAGCCATCCTAGTCGTATACCAACGAGGAGAGCTACCTCCTGCTTATATGATCCACGGCTGCCATAGTGGATCTGAATTGCCGTCCTTGAAATCTGCGTCGGCTGCTAGCTGTCCTGATTGCTAGCTTTCTTTCCATGGTACTTGAAGACGTGCTGTGCTTCAAGCGTTCAATTCACCCAGCACGTCTTCGGTCATAGGCTTCGACGCCTCCAGCTGATGACAATGTCTACCATGCTTCGACGGCTTTCGACCACCTTCCGCAGGAAGCAGAAGTCCGAGGATGACGATCAATCACGCTCCAAATCAGGTTCGACGACGGCCACGCCCGAGAGCACAAGCAGTCAAAAAGATGTTGCGGCTACCTTTGAGCAGTATGCGCAGCTCATTCATGCTTCCCGCCGGCCGCTGCCCACTCAGACCGGCGATGGCTCGTACATCAAGCATGAAGTGCCAACCAGCCTTTTCCAGGATCTGAGAAGCTTGGGCTTCCAAGATGTCAATACTCTCATTGGGGTTATGAAGGGCCGTGTGAGCGGTGAACCGCTGGACGACAAGACATACCTCATGGAGCGGGTGATCCAGGTATGTCCCTAGTTTGAACTTCTCTATGATGTTGGGTGACGGAGCTGAATGATGGAAACAGCTCGTGAGCGGGCTTCCGCAACGCTCTCAGCGTCGTGCCGACCTCACCAATGCGTTCGTCGACGAGCTGTGGAATTCTCTGCAGCATCCCCCTCTGAGTTATCTTGGGGATAAGTATACCTACCGGCAAGCGGATGGCTCTTACAATGTAAGTAATGTCTTCGTTATCTTTACAATACATGAAAGCAATATGTTCGCCGTGCCAACAGGAGATTTATATATCGTCTTATGATTAGTAAAGGACTTGGCTAACGGAGGCTTGCGACAAGAATGTCATGTTCCCACATCTAGGGGCTGCAAATACGCCTTACGCCCGCAGCGTGATCCCCAAGACCGTTCAGTACGGTGCACTACCAGACCCAGGATTGATCTTCGACAGCGTATTCGTGCGTAAGCGGTTCACACCTCATCCTAACAATGTGTCAAGCGTTCTGTTCTATTGGGCATCGATCATCATACACGGTAAGGAAATCCCTTTTAAATCCCCCCCGCAACCACCAAACCTTCTGACACCTTAAATGGTCAAGATCTCTTCCAAACGGATCATAGCGACTTCAATATGTCCAAGACCTCGTCATACCTCGACCTTTCTCCGCTGTATGGCGACACGCAAGAAGATCAGAACACGATCCGGACCTTCAAGGATGGCAAGCTCAAACCGGATTGTTTCGCAGAGCAACGGATGCTAAGCTTTCCACCCGGCTGTGGCGTTCTTCTGATTATGTTCAACCGGTAAGGTTCTCCATCGTACTGGTGACGACGGTCTTGAAGTCACTACATTGCACTTGTGGCAGAGAACCTCAAGCAAAATCAACAGGGTTCCTTGACAGAACGTCAATGTCAATTTCTGAGAAGTTGCTACATTTGAGATCCTGGCTGATGAGAACAATAGATTCCACAACTACGTCGTCGAGCAGCTGGCCGTAATTAACGAAGGTGGTCGTTTCACCAAGCCTAGTGAGGGCCTAACTCCCGAGCTACAAGAGAAGTCTTGGGCCAAATATGACAACGACCTTTTTCAGGTCGGGCGTCTGTACGACAACACATCTCGCCAGTTCATTACCACCGCTGACATTCGCTAGCATCACCTGTGGCCTCTACATCAACATCACCCTGCTAGATTACCTCCGCACAATCGTCAATCTGAATCGGAGCAATACGACGTGGACCTTGGTGAGCTTTCTTACCCATGACATAGTTCCTCTGCTGACCTGTACACCCAGGATCCACGTGTGGATATGGGAAAGGTATTTGGCCAGGATGGGACACCTCGCGGGATCGGTAACCAAGTATCTGCCGAATTCAACCTCGTCTATCGATGGCACTCCGCAATCAGCGAGCGAGACGATAAATGGACCCAGCAGCTGTACCGGGACCTGTTCGGCAAAGAGTCTCACGAAGTCTCCATGCAGGAACTCCTGATGCGACTCTCGCAGTGGGAGCGAGATCTGCCAAAGGATCCTCAAGATCGCCCATTCGCACATCTCGAACGGCAGCCCGATGGAAAATACCCCGATGATGACCTAGTCAAGATTATGACAGACAGTATTGAAGATACCGCGGGCTCCTTTGGCGCCAATAACGTCCCCGCCGTCTTACGGGCGGTAGAGGTTCTGGGCATGCAACAGGCAAGGAAATGGAACTGCGCCACCCTCAACGAGTTCCGAAAGTTCTTCAATCTCAAGCCACATGAGTCGTTTGAGGAGATCAACTCCGATCCATACGTTGCCGATCAACTCCGCCACCTCTATGAACATCCGGATTTGGTCGAAATGTATCCTGGTATCGTCGCCGAGGAAGCCAAGGTGCCCATGGTCCCCGGCGTCGGTATTGCGCCGACGTTCACGCTATCGCGGGCCATCCTCTCAGATGCTGTGTGTCTCGTAAGAGGAGACCGCTTCTACACGGTAATTGGTCTTTCTTACGAACCTCTCTTCCTACCACTTCCAGGCTGATCACGAATGTTCTCTTACCACCATCACGCTGATGACGAACAGATTGACTATCATCCCAAGAACCTGACCAATTGGGGATACAACGAGGTCCAGTACGACTTGAACATCGAACAAGGATGTGTCTTCTACAAGCTCTTCCTGCGTGCCTTCCCCAAACACTTCAAGTCAGACTCCATCTACGCGCACTACCCTATGACGATCCCTTCGGAGAACAAGAAGATCATGCAGTCTCTTGGTCGAGCCGATCATTACTCATACGATCGACCGGGTTTCATGCCAGCGAGGATCGATCTTGTCTCCTACCCTGCGGCCAAATTCGTACTCGAGCATCCCAAGGAGTTTGTCGTGACCTGGCATGAAGGGTTGGGCTTCCTCATGGGCAAGGGTGGTCTCGATTTCATGTTGGCGGGCGATACCTCTTTCCATGCTCAACAGCGGCAGTTGATGCATAAAGCCCTTTACAAAGACAAATGGCACCAACAGATCAAGGAGTTCTACGAGGACGTCACTGTGCGCCTGTTGAAGCAGAAATCGTGCAAGATTGCTGGAACTCAGCAAGTGGACCTGACTCGCGAGTAAGTGCTACTGGACGAGCCGAATTTCCAACAATAATATATGCTAAACTCATGACTACAGCATCGGCAACATCGCCCATACTCACTTCGCCGCGAACGTGTTCTCCCTACCCCTCAAGACGGAGGAACACCCGCGGGGGATCTATTCCGAGCATGAGCTCTACATGGTTCTGGCCATCATCTTTGTCTGCGTATTCTTCGACCTGGATCCCGCCTCATCGTTCCCTCTGCGTCGAACCGCGTATGTGGTGACCCAACAGATCGGCAAGCTCGTGGAAGCCAATGTGAAGGCGACCAAGGCGACGGGCTGGATCGCGGGCCTCGTCGATGGCATGCAGCAGAACCAGGGCCCCTTGCAGGAATATGGCGTGCACATGATCCGGCGGCTGCTGGAGAGCGGCATGGACCTTGCGGAGGTCGCGTGGAGTCAAGTTTTGCCAACAGCGGTGGCCATGGTGGCCAATCAAGCACAAGTGGTAAGCTCTGAGCCGAAATCCCCGGGTTTGCATGAACTAATCACCTACACATCTTTCAGTTCACCCAGACAATGGACTATTACCTGTCCGACGAAGGGAAAGTACATCTTCCCACGCTCAATCGGCTTGCGAAGCTAGACACGCCAGAAGCCGATGAGAAGATCTTGCATTATTGTATGGAGGGCATCCGGCTCAACGGAACCTTTGGATCCTACCGGGAGGCCACGACTTCGTTGACAGTCGATGACAACGGCCGTCAAGTACCCGTTCAAGCCGGGCAGCGAGTATTCGTCAGCTTTGTAAGAACAATCTATTCCTTCCTGATGACATTACTCCTGCTCATACTATGAATCCAGGTCGGTGCCGCAAGGGATCCAGAAGTATTCCCAGAGCCAGACCGAGTTCGTCTGGATCGACCACTCGAATCATACATCCACTATGGTGAAGGCCCGCACACGTGTCTCGGCCGGGATGCGTCTCGGGTTGCCATCACCGCTATGGTGAAGATGGTGTGTCGCTTAGATAACCTGAGACGAGCGCCTGGTCCACAAGGCCAGCTCAAAAAGATCCCTCGACCGGGGGGTTTCTATATCTATATGCGGGAAGATTGGGGCCGGTATTTTCCTTTCCCGACTAGTAAGTCGTCCTGATATATTTTCAGTGGACTTTCGTTATTGTGACGCTAACCTGGCTGTCTAGCTATGAAAGTGAATTTCGATGGTCCCATCTCGCGGAGATGAGTACTCCGGTCGTCTAATAATGCGAATACCGAAGTGATATTGCGAGGAGGTGTTCTATTTCGTCATATGTGGGACGAAGATTTAGATATACTTTCAGCATGTGTATAACGATCGTCATTAATTGAATCTCATCTCTGAATACACAATGATAGTTTTCATTCTGACGGTGAAAGATTTTCGCTTCACACCAACAATTGTATGACGGAGATTTCTCCGTTTCTTTCGTCAGATGTATGGCAAAGGTCCATCCTATTCATTATCATCCGGATGGTGAAGGTTCACTTCTACTTTCATCAACCGCATGATAAATGTTAGATATGCATCAAGTGTAGGACGGAGGTCTATTGTACTCTCATCACCAACTGTATGACGAAGGTTGCCCTATATATTCATCAAATGTGCGACGAAGGCTTGATCTTTCACCAGCCACGTGACGACTCCTCATTTTTATTTCATCAGATGTATAACGAAGGGTCGACCCTACTTCTACCGCCCATACGACGAAACGCCCGTTATTCAAGAAGGTTATGACGGATGTCCAAGCTCCCTTTCTTCAGCTTTAACACAACCGGGAATGTCGCCAGATAGGAGAAACAATCCTCAGGGCACGACAGGGACTTTCAAGCCCGCAGCAGGCTGATTAAAGACTTGACCGGTCCATGGATTATTCTGCAATGCGAGTGTCGCATATTTAGGCGTGTCTTGAATGGCCTGCTTGGCAACCCGAGGCACGTGTCCTAGCATCTGGACCGAAGCACGTTGAGCGGCCGCCAAGTTGATGCCGTTCCTGAGGCGGCCTAGTTTGACCTGAGCGAATTCCATCGGATTATTAGCTCCGATTGATCCCTGGTTACCTCCCTACTGTGTCTACGTTCTCTTCGAGCCCGAAAATACGTTCGATCATATCATTACTGACACTTCTACTCATTTCTTCATCCTAGTTATTACCAGTCAGACCGCTAGCGGCTGAAGCAGCTCTGAAAAGCTGCGCTCAAGAGTACTTTGACTGGGTGGCCAAAAACGGTGCGGCCGACGAAGCCCGCCTTCCGCTACGGACATATGAAGCTGAAGTTGCACGGAGAGAGAAATTGATTGCAGAACAACAAAAGCAACAGCCACAAGAGCAACGCGTCGTGAAGGGAGGTAACCAGGGATCAATCGGAGCTAATA
>QQTW01004834.1_pt1 | contig 10128 bp, 10 predicted proteins | sample 1904831 | NCBI WGS metagenome assembly QQTW01 (sample SAMN09435610, study PRJNA476489) | Subsurface metagenome, whole genome shotgun sequencing project.
ACACGATGCCAACGCCTTCCTCTTACGACAATGCCTGCACAACTACAACGACGACGATTGCATTAGGATCCTGCGCGCTGTTGTCACCGCTCTGGAACAGTGCAACCCAGGTACGCCCCTTCTCATAAACGACATCATTCTGCCCGAGAGCGGTACCACGACACTCTTTGAAGAACACTACCTCCGCCAGCTGGATCTCACGATGTTGATCGCGCTAGGCGCGAAGCAGCGAACAGAGCGAGAGTTCAACACTCTCCTCAAAGAAGCCGATCCAAGATTCGACGTGAGTTCTCTCCATATAGCAACACCTACACATGCCAACCCCCTTCTATGGAAACACCATAGCTAATTGTAAACCCTTTCAATCGACTGCAGCTCGTCAAAGCGGATAGAAATGGACTGGGAGTGGGTCTGATTGAAGTCCGCCTCAACGCAACATGATCTGCAGGGCTTTCGGGTTTAGCTTAACCCTAAGTTAGCTTCGAAGGTTTCTTGCACTGAACAATGAAGATAATGATATCTGCAAGCATGCTTAAATTCGGTCGGTGATGTTGACTCACGCGTGACGCCGTCCACCAAGAGTACCTATGAATCATCTGCCGACATTGGAGTCTATATTTCCAGACCAAGTTCTACCCTTGTTGCTCTGAGGTCCATCGAATATGACCATATTGGCATAAGCTATTCTGGATGTGTTACACAGTTGATGAGTAACATATGAAAGTAAGATCAGCCAAAGATTTTGCCCTCGCAAATAGTCCAGCCGAACGAAACTGCTCCTTATCAATCTGTCGCAGGCTCCAAGAATCCACTCTTGCCCTTGACAAGTCTATACGCACCGCCGTCCTTACCGAACATAGTACGTAAATCCTCGACAATAGCATCCGGGCGTTCCCAAGCCGCAAAATGCCCACCACTTTCGTACTCTTTTTCGTAGACGACTGGGCCCAGAGTATGGTTCCACAGCTTCGGCAACAGTATCAAATCCTGGGGGAACCTTGAAATGCCGAGGGGTACGTCCGAGTAAGCCTGTGCCGCTGCAAAGACCGGTGGATCCCTGTGTTCAATGTCATAGTAAATGAAGCTTGTCGCTGCCGGACCTGCTTTCGAAAAGTAGTAGATGCTAATCCAGGTCAGTATCTCGTCGTCAGTCCAGTCATACTTGTCTGTCCAGTCGTGGAGCTTTTCGTAGATCCATGCTAGCAAACCAACAGGGCTATCCGTCATGAAATAGCCGACGGTCTGAGGCTTCGTGGCTTGCGTTCGGTAGTAACCGTTGCCTTCCTTTGAGAACCACTCGCTGCGTCCAAGACCAGCTTTCTCTGTATCACTCAACGATGTTGTTTGGACCTTGGCGTAAAGTGCAGGATAAGCAGTAGCACTTGGCTCCGCAGGTGCAACGTTGTTGACATGGTGTGCTTTGACGTGCTCCGGTCCATAGTTCAAGGCTAGGAAGCGAGCGACAAGATAGCCCAGGTCTCCACCTTGAACAACTGAATGGCATCATTAGCCGCTTCCTCTCAAATCAGACATCGCGGTACTCACCATATTCATTATATCCCAGAGCCAGCATCAGCTTATGGTATGCTTCAGCATGCTGGTCGATGTTGAAAGCTTTCTATGTGTGATATTCAGCGTTTGACAATTGATCTAGTATCCCATGCTCACCTTCTTGCTCGGAGATGAAAAGCCAAAGTCGATCAAGCTTGGCGCCACGACATGGAAAGCAGGAAAGTCTTTCCCTCCTTTGATCAATTCGGGCAGAATCTTGGTAACTTCAATGAAGCTACCTGGCCAGCCATGAACGAAGAGAAGAGGGATGGCAGTCTTGACTGTGCTTGGCTGATGGACGAAGTGGACATCATATGTGTCGTAGCCATCTACCTCGATCTTTGCTATGTATTGAGGAAGCTGATTCAACTTTGCTTCGACCGTACGCCAGTCGAACCCATTTTCCCAGTACAGTGTTAGTCTTTTGATATCGGACAATTGGCACCCAAGAGACCATGGCTCAACATTAGCAAGTTCGTCAGGAAAGTCTGTTAATGCAAGTTTCTGCTTCAAGCGCTTGATTTTGTCGTCGGGGACGGCGATCGTGAAGGGGGTAATCGAAGACATGGTGAAGTGAAGTGAGATATTCGAAGCTTGACTTTGGTTTTCACGTTTGGAAATGAAGCTACCTTAGGTATCGTAGAGAAGCGAAGCTACTTTACCTTAAGGAAACGGAAGATATTAGGTAGTATTGAGTGGGATCCTCCCTCAAATTACTACTTTAGGTAGACGTTCGGTTACAGCTATGCGTTGTTTTTCAATCTCGATAACGTGCCTTGTGCCGTGTTCCTAACCTAAGGCTTATGATATACGAGTTTGATGGAATGGACAAAGTGATCCTGAGAGGGGCGACACTTTATAATGTCAAGCTCTTTAGATGAGAATCTCCTACATAGTCCAGGATAGCGTCCACGAATCCTCACCTATGCCTGCCTTCTTTCCCATTGCCTGTTCCTTTCTAGCCTCTTCCTACCTCGTTCCTAACGACCCACATTGTATTCGACAGTGATGAGCACGCGTTGCAAGTTGCATGGCTCTACGACTGCATTGGCATCAAGTTAACTGTGAACCAAAACCCGAATCCCCTTCGACCCCTTCTGCGGGACAGGTACGAATTGATCACTCTCAATCTCCACATCCCGCACACCCGTCTCCCACAAGCTCATTACGCCCAGATCATCACCATCACTTGCCCTCGCGCCGTCCACCACGCCGCTCCCCCACAATCTCCAGATGGCACTCAGCCCCAGATACAGCTCCGCATACGCCAGATTCACGCCCAAGCACTTCCGGCTGCCCACACAGAAACTCACCAGGTACCGTTCGAGTTCACGCCCCTTGCCACCCAGCCAGCGCTCCGGACGGAACTTCCTGTACTCGGGGAAGATTGTCTCGTTGTGATGGATCAACACGCTCGTGCTGCCGACCGGCGTCCCCGCAGGGATCACCCACTCCTTGCGCGTGTCCTTGTCCGTAAACACGATGGCGTGGTCGGGGTCGATGCGCGCGAGACGGCAGGAAACGCCGTAACTGAGCCGCAGGCCTTCTTTGATCACGGCCGTCAGGTACGGCAGAGCTTCGAGCGTGGGCAGAGGGATACGGCCCACGTCGTCAGGGTTGGGGATAGCGGCACGCAGCTCGCCTTTCAGCGTCTGCAGTGTGGCCGGCTGGGACAGCAGCCAGAAGGTGATCAGCTCCAGCGTCGAGGCGGTGGTGAGCGTGCCGGCCATCACGAGCATCTGAGCGTCGTCGGAGAGTCGCGCCATGCTCTTTTCTGCGGCGGGGAGTTTGGAATCGAGGACCGAGTGGAAAATGGTGGGATGTTCTCTGTCCCGCCATTTCTCGTTTTCCCCTGCGATGATTTTGGCGACTTGGGCGAGGGAGTTCCGCTTCTGAGCAACGAAAGAGGCCATCGCGGGATGCAGCAACCGCGCCACAGAATTCGGCAGCGCTTGCATCAAGTAATTGATCCAGGGCGCATGCTTGAGAAAAGCGCCGGATGTGGCGCCGGAGAGGGAGGCATCCCGGGAAGAAGGGTCGAAATCTGGTGCCTCTGTTTTGTATTCTTGTTAGTATCGGTGTCACAGTTTGCATTGGGCATGGGTATGGCTGACCAAGTCGATTATCACATCGAGCGAAAGAGTAGATATTCACAACATCTGGTTGCACCATGTCAGCCAGACCGTACAGCACCAATCGTTAGGCGAGTAGTTCCCGGAATTTGGAAACAACTGCCAGTCAGTAATGGCTCTCCTGTCGAGTGGGGCAAGATTTAATTCCTCCATCCGAGGTGAATCTAAAGTAAGGTCCTTTCACTCACCATTTGTAAGAGCCGAAAACATGCAACTTGCGTTCAGCACCTCCTCTGTATCCTTGAACCCCTTCAGGCGCCTGAGCAACACATCAACTCTCTCCTGAATTACCGGCTGAAGTCTCCTCACGCTGGCCATGCTGAAGAATGGCAAGAGGGCTGCGCGACGCTTTCTATGGAGGTCATGTTCAACTGTTGCAAAAACGCATTGATCGAGCCCGAGGAACTTCGTGAACCAGGGGTATTTGTCGGAGCGGCGTGGAGACGCAGAAGAGGCATAGATTGTATCATAGAAATCCTATCTCCACAGATTAACTGTGCTATTGTATTTTCTGGGGGGCAGATTCTCGAAAATGATCTATGTGCAAAGAAAAAGATGTGGAAATAAGTGGTTGGCTTACTGGATCAGAAATATGAAGTTCCCACGGCGAGATCCTAAGGATGGGCCCATATTGTTTATGCAGCTCAATAATCTTGAAAGTATACTGCCCCCCAAGAATCAAATCGTAGTATGCCTCATACCTAATTTCTATCAGAAACCTATTTAGACTTCCCAGAAGGAATTACCATCTGGTGAGTGCAGCGAGTCTGGGACCAGGAATGTGAGATATTGGACTCAGACAGAGACGCCAGTATGCGCTGTAGATGAGGTATGCTATTAGAGCTAGAAATGATATGAGAAGATATTCCATGATTTCAGACAAGTCCTGGCTCTTCAAGAATGCTCAATATTGGCGGGCGATTTCACTGAGAAAGTCAAGGTCTCTGAACATTAGAACAGAGCTATGGTGACAGGAGATCCCTTATACTCTCGTCTTACCCTCAAATGAGGGTAGAATATGAAGGGGTAAGTTGCCGGACAGGACCACCTAACTCTCGCCACAATTTTGGAGTCTCTTATCGGACACATAAAATTACCCCCCTTCAAAAATACAGTTGAATCTTTACAGGGAGGGCTTCATTGGCAAAATGGCCGTGTCAGCCTGCTTGCCATAACCAAAATGTAAGGGAGGAGAGAGTACGCTCAGAGATACACAGCTCGCTTTGACAGTGGAAGCCATGCAAGCTGGGTTGAGATCGGGACTTCCTCCGACCATGTTGACTGCAGTCAACATGAACCATGTTCGTGCAACATTAGTGTAGCAGTTGAGCTAGATACCGCACTTCCGAACAACTTGTGCCAATCACACCATCTGCAAGGCTAACGTGACAACGATAGAGTGATTTTGACTGCAGCTCGACCCTGCAGCTCGAGCCTTTGCAGGTCACATACATGATGAGCAACATGTACTCGAGACATTCATATGTTTTGCTTGGCAGACATGTCCAAACAGACATGTGTGGAATGAGGCACAGACCTCACCAATTAGGCGATATAGATACCCGCGAGATTGACTCGGTGCACGCCCGGCACCAGTTCTGATCCGGGCACTAAGGTGCCTTAGTGCTGACCCCCGGCGCTAGTGCCGCTCGGTCGATTACCATGTTCATGCACAACGTCAACGGCACAGTCCGTGGCGCATATTTTAGCGTCTGATACCTACTGCAAGGACATTACCTTAAGGTAACCCCACCCTGATCAGTAGGGGGTTTCTCACGGCAAGAGTTCCAAGAAGGCGAAAGATCAGGGTATCATGTTTGTTTTGTTGCTCTTCAACCTGAAGGATGCCTGTTCACAATGCGTGATATTACAGGGAAAATGTATTGCGGCACAGACTTGCATGATGTCAAGGACTATTGCCATTGAATCTCATAGCTTTGCACTCTTTCTGGCACCGGTCTCCGGTCATACATTGATTCACGGCCGTATGCGCACCATCTCAAACCAAGGTCCTGCAACCAAAGTGAATCGTGCACCTCTGCAGACATAACAATGATTGCCCCCACACAAGCTCGCGTACCCGACTGCTTGGAACGGGCATGCCTCAAGGCTGATATCAACTTGAGGATCGATTCCTTCGGGAAATGATGCTCAATTGCCTCCTGTCCTTGATGTTGGTTATAGGCGAAACTAACACTATGAGTGGGAGGCATTTCTACTAACAGTTTGAGCAATGGCCAAGGCCAGTGGAAGGGTATGATGGCGCATGTTAGCGAGTTTACCACCAAATCTCACTGATGTACGTGCCACATCCTCTATCTACTGGCCACGGTCCAGACACGATACGAGATGAACAGGCCACTTCATGAGTCATTACTGTGTGGGGATATTGATGGATCCCTCAATCCTTCAATCCAACATTAGCTTGTGGTATAATCTCTTGTATAGGTTCTCTCAAGCTTAGGAAATCCTGACTCCATAGGGTCACCTTTCCGAAGTTACCCCTATCCCTAGCCCTAATTTCGCAAGAGGTTAGTGATTGACGGGGAGACTTTGTATAAACACCCATCTCCTAACTTGAATCCCATCCCTCACTTTTCTGGATCATCCTCAAACACTCGTTACTCATTTGCTTCTCAAAGATTCATCTTTCGTTTCAATATGCATGCCATCAGCCTTTTCTCAGTCCTCGCCCTCAATAGTCTAGCACTAGCTGCAATCGATTTCGAAAATTGGGCCCCTCCGGCACCAGGTGACATGCGGGGTCCTTGTCCGGCCCTCAACAGCCTCGCAAACCATCACCTCATTCCGCATGATGGCAAGAACTTGACAGTTTCAGTTCTTGTCGAAGCCTTGACCGGAGCTTTCAATCTCAGCCCTGAGCTCGCCACCATCGTCTCTCAACTAGGTGTCAACACTGCAGACGACCCTACCAGCGGAAGCTTCGCTCTGACTGATCTCAACAAACACAACGCGTTCGAGCATGACGCATCACTATCACGCGTTGACTTTGCTTTCAGTGGTGAAGAGGGTATTGCTAAATTTGATCCCGCTACCTTCAAAAGATTCATGTCACATTTCAAAGACATGGACTATATCACGCTTCCTGCTGCGGCTGCCGCCCGATACAGTATGGTTCAGTTCTCACGTGCCAACACCCCAGGCTTCTCGTACAATACCCAACACCAGATTACGAGTTATGCCGAGACCATCAAGTACTTCAAGACAATGATTGATCCTACAAATGGGCTTACCTCTAAAGAATTTGTCAGGATCTTGTTCGGTAAGTCTTTAAATTATTCTACATTTATTCCCCGTATACCCTCTCTCACTGGTCGGGCACCCCTTCAACTGTGACTAATTTGATCATTCTAGAGGAAGAGAGACTCCCGTTCCGTGAAGGCTGGCGCACACCGACAGCCCAGATCAATGGCTTCATAATGGCCGATGCCGTGTTGCAAGAGGCTTTGGCTACGCCAGAGAAGTCAGTCTATTTCAACGAGGCTCCACCCAGTAATACCGATACCACCTACGACATTCCAACATGCGAGAAGAAATCGTCAGTTAGGCGCCGCTCACGTACTCTCTCGAGATGAGAAAGGAGAAGCTGGATAAAGCAATGTTTCGTGAACCCTATTATATATTCTACTTGATGGGGCATAGTAGTGAACAGGGAACATTGTAGGATGAAGGGTATTCTTTATACTGTTTTTGAGCAAGATTCAACTCTTACCAATCAACAACAGAGTGCCTTCTATCGTCACTTATCACCTCAACTTTAAGGCTACTAGAAGATGAGATTCTCCAATCTTATGATATAACTTGACGTATATCAACTGCTTTTTTGCGCTATCTGTTAAAGTAGGATCGTCTTGTAAGCGACCAAATTGTTACATAAATTAGTAACGGTGGGAGATGGTGTAAGTCTACACGCTCCATCTAGAAGGGAGCGCAAGATCTGTATGGGATTCAGAGGGGATATTGCTGATATGTGCTGCTGCTAAAAGGTTCTGCTTTTTGATCTCTGTCACTATAAGCTGTTTCGGTTCGAATAGTTTACTTAGTTGCTCCTATCTCAACTCGCATGACGACACGGCCACATCTTTTTGATGGATATATCAGGTTATACTTGCATCCTGTCTACCTATTATGATCCAAATTCAGTCAACTGAGTATTATCTCCTGTGTCGTTTTTCCTTCTCCAACACACACGGCGCAATCGATATTTTCATCACCATGAGGAGGAAGATATTGTCAGTTGTCATGGAAGAGTCAACAAGAGCGACCCAAGCAAGCTACCTTGACAACAATCCTTGTGTCAAAGTCAATTCTGCGGAGCTACACAATTTGGTTACATTAGGAGGAAGCCTTACTGCAAATATGCCAAAAACTTAGCCCCTACGTTCAATTCAGGCCTTGACAGTCCTCGAAAAGACACTGGGATTATGGCTGCCTTTGGTAGGGAGTTCCCCTGCAAGACCTTCAAAAGTCTGCGTCCAGTCTGGGCTCTCTCTCGATCTTGAGCATTTTCATTCTAGGGTCACGGCCCGCACATTTTAGATGGGGACGACCCTCGATGTCTTTCTAGGACGACAGAGCAGGTATATCTGGCCTGCGACTGAGATTCCATGGTTCTCCTTGTAGTTTCATCTTCCCATGAGTATCTTATGACTGACCTTTGCACTGTTCTCAGAATTCATTGTCTTCCTTCCTTCCTCGAGATGGGCTCCTGTTTCGCCCTATCTTCCACAGTTGTCTATCCTCAACTTACAGGCCTTCATGGATATTGGCTAAGTATATGCTGTCGTCATGGGCGGCAGCTTCTGTCTCCTGTTGCTCACAATGCTCTCCCTGTGAATACCCGCCCCGTCAGGTATCTCTCACCCCTCGTTGCAAAACATCTAAAATACGGCTACGTTCTTCATCAACACCGGCCTCTAAGCACGTGGAATTGAGCCAGGGTTTTGGTGCAACCTGATCTACATCGTAGGGAGTATATGTTTCTTTCAAGTTCTGGGATACAACTGTCCCACAAGCCGGACTTCGAGCCGGGACACTCGCGATGATCCCACTCTTCGCAAACCCTCACCTCACTACCCTCGCAGCTATGCTAGGTGTGACCCTCAGCACGTTTCGGCAAATTCATCGATCAACAGGCATGACGGCGGTTATGCTCACGATCTAGTAAATTTCCAGCCCTCCTTACCTCTAGACCTGCCCCAGAACCTGTTCACGGTCATAGTAAGTAGTCTCTTGACCACATTTCTCCGCTGACACTCTATATAGGGAGCAGCCTCAGTAGGGTTGATTATTCTGCTCTCTCTGCCTCCCTTCCGCAGACTCTTCTACGAGCTCTTCCTCCGCACTCATCAGGCCTGGACGGCCCTTCGCTGCCTGCTTCATCTGGCGACACCAGCCCTCCGAGAAGCCTTCTCCCGCCTTTACCTGTACAACTCGGCATGGTTGTTTCTGTTCATGTTCATTGCCCAAGATTACATTATCATCCGTAAAACCGGTGTCTTCCGTTACAGTCGTGCGCGAGCCCACATTATCCACGAATATGGTGCGATCAGGGTCCACATACATCTTCAGAAGCCGCGTGACATCAAAGCTGGGCAGATCATCAACCTTTGGATGTGGATGTCTTGCGTCAGCTTCTGGTCCATCTTGCAGAGTCATCCATCCATTTGCGGTGATCTCGTGGGCAGAGAAGTTGCAAGATCAAGCCTCAGAGATGCCTTACCCTAGCACGCTTATACAATGCCAAGAGTGGGCATGCCATGAACCCTCTGGTGCTGTTGTGGACCTCACGAGGAGAGCGTTCCCATTTCGAGGGCGTAGGCGGAGGGATGTGAGTTAGTGGATTCAGTAATTGGGATCCCTTAGTACTTCCAGTACAATATAGATTCAGCTGTTATACCTTGAAGTAGTTACTCACATGCATGTTCCACCTCGATTACCTGCGGGTTATTGGGGTGTGACCCTACGGCCGGCCTAAGATTGACCGAGCGAGATTAGCCGGTCACTTTGCGAAGGATATGCAAGAGCAGATACATGTATGGTTGCATACCTTACTAAGTTTGCCATGCGATCATCGGATCAGCAAGTTGAGTTACGTAACAGACAGAACTGAGGGCAAAGAATGCAGTCCCAGTGTTCGTGTTCAGCCCCTGGCTTAGAAGAATACCAAACCATGCTTCTGGCTATCTCCTTAAAGGTTGAACGTCTGACAGGCTCTGAAGCTAAAGCCACTCATATTACTCTTTCCCTGAATCATCCTTCTTTACACTCGCAGCCGGCATACTCTCCTCCTTAGAAGCCTCCTCCGTCGGCTTGCCGCCATTCAAAACCTCCCATATCTGATCAAGAATGATGCCACTATACCCCTTCCCAGCCTCCAACGCCTCCCGCTCCTCCCTCATCCTCTTCTCCTTCCAATTCTCCC
>QQTW01004835.1_pt1 | contig 10128 bp, 7 predicted proteins | sample 1904831 | NCBI WGS metagenome assembly QQTW01 (sample SAMN09435610, study PRJNA476489) | Subsurface metagenome, whole genome shotgun sequencing project.
CTGCTTAAGTCTAAACTGGGGCACCCAGAAAGCATGGATAACATCGTTGGCTGTCATATTTGCTAGAACCTCACGCCCTACCGGAACGTGCAGTTCACTGGAGACAACACCAGTTTCCGGGTAAGTAAAGATCCAGGCGTACTGCATGCCTGTTATGTTGACGACAAATTCTGGCGGTTTGCCTTCCCGATTGGGACTCGGTCCAATAGTGGGAGAAACTATCCCCATACCTGTGGAATCCTTCTTTTGAGGAATTTGATCGTCATTACGGACTGAGGCAGTGGCAGGGTCTTGCCTTGCTTGATCAGATTTCTCCTGATTGAGGTTTGGAGACTGAGATTGCGCTATTGGTGAATCGCTTAAGGTGGCTGCGATCGCTGCCCCAGGCATTCTCATGGCCTCCTGCGTCATAGGGGCATCATGGTCATGGAGACTTAATCCGCCTATGGAGTTGTAAACCTCGAAACTATAAATAGAAATCCCGATTACGACAATTGCTGGTATTGCCGTCCAGAGAATTTCTAGTGGCACATTACCGAAAACTGGTGGTCCGTCTGTGTCGTCATCCGGATTACGACGAAATTTGAAGGCAGAGTAAAGTAGAATACCCTCGACAAACAGAAACAGACCGACGGAAACGGTCATCATCGTATTGAAAAGGCCGTCCACCAAAAGTGATTCGTCTGTGGCTGCTGTTGGTAACAGGCCATGATTTTGACCGTACCAGAGGCTGACTAGGGTCAACACAATGCCGATTAGGAGAGTCCAAATAGAATTTGGGATGTTCACGGTTAGCTATTTGATGACTTCACAACTATTATTATTAGCTCTGCTTACTTACCACGTTAGTGCAGGTGTTCAACATGGTGAGCAAATGAGGTTAATTTTTGCTTATTTTTTTGGACCACACACTTCGTTCTAACACTTTCAAGATCTGCGCGAGGTATTCCTTAAGACAGATGTTAAGAAATGTAAACATTTACGAAATTAAAAGGGATGGCTAATATCAAATCTCAATCACTTGAAAAATCTTTGAAGTTCAAGCTACAAACAGCCATTGTTATTCAAAGTATTACTTAGAGTCAGCCCTCTGACCACCAAGCATACGCTAGGGTAGGAAGGAGCCGGTACTCACAAATCAGTCAAGTTTGATGCTCTAAGATTGGCAAAAGGTATCATAAATGACCGAATCAGTCCTGGATCGACAAACCAACCGGGCTGTTGAGCAGTCCCAGCCCAAGGATAGAATCCGTCGCTTAGTGTGGAAAATTGCGTTCGCCACTCTGCTCTTGATGGCAATAGGCAGTGCCACTCGTGTCATGAATGCTGGCCTTGCCTGTCCCGACTGGCCCTTGTGCTACGGGGAAATAGTGCCAACCCAGCAGATGAATCTTCAAGTTTTTTTGGAATGGTTTCACCGTTTGGATGCAGCCTTAATTGGCATATCTGCGATCGCGTTGACCAGCCTATCATGGTGGAACCGCCGCTCCTTACCAACCTGGCTACCTTGGGCCTCCACTTTTGCTCTCGGTCTGATTGTTTTCCAAGGTGTATTGGGCGGACTCACGGTTACTGAACTGCTGCGGTTTGATATCGTAACCGCTCATTTAGGAACAGCGCTGTTGTTTTTCATCACGCTGTTAGTCATCGGCACGGCACTAACGCCTTATCAGGGCACTGGGACTGCCAATAAATTGCCTTGGATAGGTCTGTTAGCAGCTGTTTTGGTTTATTTGCAAAGTTTACTGGGAGCATTAGTGGCATCTCGCTGGGCGGTACACCAGTGCTTGGAGGCATCTCAGTTGTGTACTGTTATGCATAGCCACATTGCCGGTGTAGTTCCCCCAACCCTGGCAACTCTCACCGCCGTCTTTCTGTCTTGGCGTACACCAGCACTTCATCCAGCGTTGCGGCAACTAGCTAATATGGCTGGTGGACTGCTAATTTTACAGGTCATATTGGGCTTTGCGACCTTTCGGTTACATCTGCAAGTAGAGCCGCTGACTGTGGCTCATCAAGCTGTTGGAGCTGCTTTGCTGGGATCGTTGGTTGCTTTTACCGTTTTGGCAGTGCGAGACCGTGCTACTAGTTCTGTCTGATGTAAACTTATTCACGTTTGCGTAGCCAGTCCTATAGGAGTGTTTCCGTTATATCAACTAAGAGTGCTGGTATGGGCAGAGAGAAAAAGAGAGGCTGTGGTATGCCAGCGCAGTAGTAATAGCCTAAGTGGTGTGTTGTTTCAAATGTTAAGGAATTGGTGTAAATATGATTGGGACTAGTGTCTCTCGTCACCATCAAAATTTTTTACAAGTTGTTCAGAGCTACTATCAACTGACGAAGCCGCGGATTATTCCACTGCTACTGATTACTACTGCTGGTAGTATGTGGATCGCAGGTAAAGGGCAAGTAGACCCAAAAACATTGCTAGTCACCCTCGCTGGTGGTACTTTTGCCGCTGCCGCTGCTCAGACACTCAACTGTATTTATGACCGAGATATTGACTATGCGATGGAGCGAACGCGCCATCGACCTCTACCTTCCGGTCGGGTGCAGCCACGTGATGCTTTAATCTTTGCGATCGCGCTGGCAAGTCTATCTTTTATTCTGCTCGCTGTTTTTGCTAACTTGCTTAGCGCCCTGCTAGCAATGTCGGGGCTCGTATTTTATGTCGGTATCTACACTCACTTGCTGAAACGCCACACAACTCAAAATATTGTGATTGGCGGGGCGGCTGGGGCAGTTCCAGCGCTGGTGGGTTGGGCAGCTCAAACTGGCACTCTTAGTTGGGCTGCCTGGGTGATATTTGCGATTGTGTTTGTGTGGACACCTCCCCATTTCTGGGCGCTAGCATTGATGATCCGCGAGGATTATGCCAAGGTTGGTGTACCTATGCTGCCGGTTGTAGTTGGTGATGCTGCTACTACTCGTCAGATTTGGCTGTACACGCTGATTTTGATTCCAACAACACTGTTACTGATATATCCTCTTCAGGTGGCGGGTGCTGTCTATGGAGGCGTCGCAATAGTCTTGGGAAGCATATTCATTAAAAAAGCTTGGCAGTTGTTACAGAATCCCAGTGATCAACAAACGGCGCGATCGCTTTTCTTCTACTCAATTCTCTACTTGATGTTGCTGTGTACTGCCATGGTAGTTGACAGCCTCCCTATCACCCATCAGCTAACTAGCGCTTTAGTGGCAATCTAGACTTTAAAACAGTCGCAGTAGGGTGGGCGTTGCCCACCATTTACTCCAAAGTCTTTACAATAGAGATAGACTTTGTTGAGATTTGTATATTTGGGGAGAAGCCTCTATGGCTCCCGCCGTTTTAATTCAAAACCTTCAGAAGCGCTATGGCTCCGTTGAAGCTGTAAAGGATATTTCCTTTCAAGTAGAACCAGGTGAAATATTTGGTTTGCTTGGTCCCAATGGAGCTGGTAAAACTACAACGTTGAGAATTTTGTGTACCTTGGCTACGCCTGATGCAGGACAAATTGAAGTTTCTGGCATTTCGGTTGTAGATAATCCTAGAGCGGCAAGGCAACGACTGGGTTATGTAGCGCAGGAAGTTGCTCTAGATAAGGTACTGACTGGACGGGAATTACTGCAACTGCAAGCTGCACTTTATCATTTACCCAGTGCGGTGGCAAAGGAGCAGATTCCTAAAATACTGGATCTACTGGGTTTAGAGGAATGGGCTGATAAACGCACTGGTACCTATTCTGGGGGATTGCGTAAGCGTCTAGATTTGGCAGCTGGGTTGCTTCATGCACCGGATGTGTTGGTTTTAGATGAACCAACTGTGGGGCTTGATATTGAAAGCAGATTTGTGGTTTGGGATTTCCTACGTCAACTACGAGCGGCTGGTACAACTGTGTTGATTACAAGCCACTATTTGGAGGAGATTGATGCCCTAGCTGACCGACTGGCGATTATTGACCGGGGTGTGGTGATTGCGACAGGAACTCCTTCGGAGTTGAAAGACAAGGTGGGAGGCGATCGTGTTACTCTCCGTATACGCGAATTTTCGCTTTTGGAGGAAGCTGAGAAAGCAAAATCTCTACTTCAATCACTGCCTTTTGTGCAAGAAATTATTATTAATCATGCTCAGGGTAATTCGCTCAATTTAGTGGTCACCCCTCAGAATGATGTTTTGATTAAAATTCAGGAATCGCTGAATTTGGCCGGGCTGCCTATGTTTGGTATTGCTCAATCTCGACCGAGTTTGGATGATGTTTATCTCGCTGCTACGGGACGGACTTTACTGGATGCTGAACTTGCGGCAACTGGTAGTCGCGATCTGAAGGCAGAGCGTACCGCCAAGGACGCACACCGCCGAGACGCCAAGAGCGCCAAGGGGAGGAGAGGTTAAGAAGAAGAGAGGTAGAGAGAGGGGAGAGGTAGAGAAGAAGAGAAGAGAGGAGAGGAGAAAAGAGATGGGGGATGTTATGGCTTCTGGTGTTGTTGGGAAGGGTGGGGCTTTTGAGCGGGTTGATGTTGGGGCTGGCTCTGGGTTTTTTGGTGAACTGGTGCAGGAGACTCTGGGTTTAACTCGTCGCTTGTTTATTCAGTTGCAACGGCGTCCTTCGACTTTGGTTGCGGGCATTATTCAGCCTGTTATGTGGTTGGTTCTGTTTGGGGCTCTGTTTCAAAATGCGCCGCAGGGTTTGTTTGGTTCTGGTCAGAGCTATGGACAGTTTTTGGGTGCTGGAGTAATTGTGTTTACGGCTTTTGGTGGGGCTCTGAATGCTGGTTTGCCGGTTATGTTTGACCGGGAATTTGGATTTTTGAACCGCTTGCTTGTGGCTCCGCTGGCTTCTCGTTTTTCAATTGTTTTGGCTTCAGCAATCTTTATTGTGAGTCAGAGCTTGTTGCAAGCAGCTGTGATTGTCGCTGTTGCTGCTTTTTTGGGGGCTGGGTTACCTAATGCCGCCGGTTTGGGCGCGATCGCGTTTATTGTCTTTTTGTTGGCTTTGGGTGTAACAGCTCTCAGTTTGGGTTTGGCTTTTGCTTTACCTGGTCATATTGAATTGATTGCTGTGATTTTTGTGGTTAATCTGCCTCTGCTGTTTGCTAGCACGGCTCTCGCTCCTTTGTCGTTTATGCCAAAATGGTTGCAGGTTGTTGCTACGCTGAATCCTCTTAGCTATGCTATTGAGCCAATTCGTTATCTCTATGTTCATAGTGATTGGGGGTTGAGTAGTCTGGTGATGCAGGCTCCTTGGGGGGCTGTTACTTTTGGCGGAGCTATGCTGGTGTTGCTAGGTTTTAATGTTGTGGCTTTGCTTAGCATTCAACCCTTACTGCGTCGCTCTCTTGCGTAAGAGTAAATTATCAATTGATTGAAGCTTTTAGGGCCAAATATCTATGAAAATGCCTTTTTTATCCCTTACTCGACTCTTTCTTGGCACTGTGGCAGGAATTGGCATTGTGTTGTGCTTGTTGCCTCAGTCAAGTCGGGCTGATGAGATTCCTGGGCGGGTTAATCCTATTCAGGACTTTAATGACCAAAATAATGACGACCCTTTCGCACGCGGTGCTGATGATTTCAGTATATTGAATTTAATTCAGCGTGCTGCTCAGAGTAATGGGCGCAGTTTGGAAGAGTATACTTCTGAACAGAATGAAAGCCTTAATACGGAAGCGTCTGAGTTCCGGGCAAGGCAGAGAGAAATGATTCAAGGTCAGCAGCAGACAAAACCTGGTAGTTCTGTTACTGTGCCCCAGGCAAAATAAATATGAAAAGTTGGGGTAGGATGTAGGGGGAAAAGATGTACAAGCTTTGTATCTTGTCCCAGAGATTACCCTTACTTCCTACCCCAAGCGTTTTTACAGGCCGAGTGCTGTCAAAACGTCGCTAGCATGACTAGAGGTATTAACACTGCTGTCTACGTGCGTGATCTTGCCGCTGCCGTCAATCACGTAGGTAACTCGTTGAGCCTTGCCGCCGCCGTCTACGTCATAAGCTTTGATTAGGGTTTTTTCGGTGTCAGCCAGTAGTGGGAAGTTCAAATTGTACTTCTCAGTAAATTTCTGGTGGGAAGATTCATCATCTACGCTGACTCCCAAAACTACTATATCTTTGCCCTGATAATCAACGCTGGCATCTCGGAAGCTACAGGCTTGTTTGGTGCAACCTGGTGTATCATCTTTGGGATAGAAATACATAACTACCGTTTTACCGGCGAAATCCGATAGTGAGACGGCATTGCCATTGGTGTCTTTTACGGTAAATGTAGGTGCGTCCGTACCAACTGCTAAAGGCATAAATTAAGTATCTCTCTGGTGTAAGGTTCGTTTTAGAGCCGGTTATCAGTGATCCATTCTATACTTCCCAACTTGTCTACGGGCTTCTGCTTGGAGTTCTGGAATCAGAATTGCTGGCATAACCACGGCAACGCTGTTGGAAAGCTATGAATTACTGTTTTCCCTGGCTATGGTGTATTTTATCAAAAATTTATAGTTTTTAATAATTATTAACGAATAAAAGGAAAAGTCGGTTTGGAATCCAAAATGAAGCTTATTGAGTGCCTTGGCGCTCTTGTTGCCTCTCGCCAAGGTGTGCAGCGTCTTGCCCAGCACTTTTTAGAGGCCATATGTAAATTTAATTTTTTACTAAAATGAAATGCCCCTGGTTGTTGATTGGCATTTTCCTGGTGTCACTGGTGCTACGTGGCATGTCTATTACTGTTCCTATCAATTCGGATGAAGTGTTGTGGATGGAGCGGGGTAGCACTTTTATAAAGAACTTGTTGGAGGGAGACCTAACTCACACCTATATCCGTCATCATCCAGGGGTCACGAATATGTGGCTGGTTGGCAGCGGCATGGTGTCTAATTGTCTGTTGGATAAGCTGTTTCCAGGTTTGCTAGGTCTCAATCATTCACCAGATCTGAAAACCTGTTTGAGTACAGTCCAGTTCCCTATAACCTTGTATGTGATTCCGCGTTTGGTGCAGGCTGTGATTACTTCAGCCTGCATGGTGTGCTTATATATACTTAGTAAACAGTTATTGGGTAGCTCTGTAGCCCTATGCTCAATTAGTTTAATCCTGCTAGAACCGTTCTTTTTGGCTTATCAGCGCTACCTCACTACTGATGCGCTGCTGGCTGACTTTGGTGTTTTGGCATTGCTCCTTTTACTACTCTACCTACGAGGGGATGGTATTAAGCATCGTGGTCTCTTTTTCCTCATTCCCAGTCGGGTGCCCGATCTCCCTGATCGCCGACTGCTTGTGGCATCAGGGGTGTTTATGGGGTTGGCGACGGCTTCAAAAATAATAGCTCTCTTCTTGTTTCCTGCTGTTGCGCTCTGGGTAGTGCTGATTGAGTTAGGATTCTGGCGAGCTTTCCCTCGAAGAGGCTGGAAACGGCAGCGTGTAGACTTAATGCTGTGGGGATTCACCATCCTAGCAGTCATTTTTCTGATTTGGCCTGCAATGTGGGTGTCGCCTTCGTATGTTGTAGGTCAGATCTTTAAGGGTTTATTACAAGAGTCTGCTAGAGGTCGTTTATTTTTCTTGGGGCAGATTACTGATTCGCCAGGTCTTCTTTTTTATCCACTAGTGCTGGCATACCGTCTTTCGCCCGCTTTGCAATTGGGTTTGCTGGCCGTAAGCGCGGTATTACTTATACCTAGACTACGGCGTCGCTCTAAAAAAATACCTGAGTTAGCTGCACTTTCTTTAATCCCACTCTGTATACTGCTTGTTCTTTCGACCAGCGAAAGTAAGATCGACCGTTACATTACCCTATTTTTGCCGGTACTGGCGCTGCTGGCTGCGGTTGGTTGGCTAGAAATCGTGGCTTGGCTAGAAGATTGGGGAAAGGTTCTACGGCGTCACTTGCTTGATCGAGGCGTAACGACAGCGATCGCACTGGCACTATTGCAACTAGTTATCCTTGTGCCCTACTACCCTTATTACCTGAGTTATTACAACCCTTTGCTGGGCGGTCCACGCGTCGCCCAACATTTATTCATGGTGGGTCAGGGAGAAGGTCTTGATCTTGCCGCTCAATGGTTGAACCAGTCACCTAATGTTAAAGAAATTAAGGCAGCCAGTTGGTCCGGGTCAGCTTTTGCCGCCTATTTTAAAGGTCAAGCTATATCAATACGCAAGTATATTGAGCCAGATCCTCAGCCTTGGACGAAAGCTAATCGCGTGGTTTTGTACTACAACCAATTCCAGCGACAGTTGCCGGCGCAAAAAATGATTGCTTACTTTGCCGCGCAGCAACCTTTACATACTGTGCGGCTACACGATATTGACTATGCACGGGTCTATCCTGGTCCAGTGCCTTTACCTGAGGATTTAAAACGTATCCAAGTGCCGCTCTCGATATCTTTTGGTGAGCAGGTACGCCTACTAGGTTATGAACTGAACACATCTAAACTCCTATCAAATCAAGAACTTTTGCTCACATTTTATTGGGAATTTGTGGCACCATTGCCAGATGCCACAATCAGCGTAGCTTTCTTAGATCGCGACGGAAATCTTTGGAACCGTTCAGATGCACGTCCCCTGAATGGTTATCTCTCTACAGATAAGATAGCCCCAGGTACATTGTTGCGCGATGTTCACAAACTGACGGTTGCGCCTGAGATACCACCTCAGCGCTACCGCCTTGAAGTGGGGTGGTTCTCGCCTAGTACAGGACAAGCATTAGGACCCCAGTCAGTTATTGGTGAAGTTGAGATTGTCAGGTCGAATACGTAAGCTTACTTTTTAATCTTTTCCAATTCACTCGCTGATAAGCGGTAGATTTTTGCGACCATTTTGTCGTCATTTGAAAAAGTTGTTATGGGTTTATATCGATCCCAGTAGCTTGGTTCTTTATCTAGTATTAGTTCGGTTCGACTTTGGGGATTTTTAATGTAGATTATATAAACATATCCATCTAATTTATGAGTGTCTGCTTGTAGTTGTAGATTTATAAAGTTTGACGGCACGTAATATCTCACAATGCTTTTCTTCTCATTCGTTATGTAGTAACCATCACTCCCTGCTACTTTTTTAAGATACAACCCAATTTCCTCCCAATGTCTATAATATGGAAATCCAAATAAACTCAGGCGGCGTTTTATAGGAAATTCCCACATCAAAAAACTCTTCTTTTCCCACGGGTATTCTTTACTATGTTCTACAAATGCAGTATTTGATACTAAAAAAATAAGGAGTAGCATAAAAGCTGAAGTTGAATTATTAATAAAATTAGATTGGTTTTTAAACATTCTTTTGCTAAGAGGTCCTATTTCTCTCAATCCATATGCAATCAAAATGCAAAAAGGTATCAGATAGGTGTAAATATGTGTTCCTGGGTAGCTAACTAAAACTTCCATAAAAAGAAAAGGGAACAAAAACCACAACCAAACTGTAAAAAGTTGTTTGAATTTAAACAATGATATCAAACCTAATAATGCATAGAAATAAACGACAAATGTTGGATTGTAAGTTGTAAACGTACTAATTGAACTACCTGATTTTTTAGTTATTCTGTCTGACCAATATGCTTTAGTTGATTCCGAGAGCGAAAAGAAGAAAGGAATATAAAATACAGCTACTATTATTGTAAATATGGCGAATACAAAAATTAAATGCTTTAACTTCAAAACTTGGGGTAGCAAGTTAGCCTTACTTACATACCACTTGTGAATAATATAAAGAGCAAATGGTGCTATAAATACCCCATCGTAATGAGCAAGAATAGAAATTCCCCAACAGCACATTCCCAAGTACAAACCATAGATTCTCCAAGTTGTGTGTTTAGTGGACAAAGATAGAAAGTACAAAGCTAAAATTGAGAATAGAGTAACAAATGATTGATATTGAACAATTCTTGCAAAGGCAACAAATAACCCATTCGTTGCTATAAAAAAAGATGAGTAAAGTGCAATTGTTTTTCCAAACTGGAGTTCGGCAAATTTATAGAAGAAATATACGGAGAGTATTCCTGCTACTGCAAAAGGCAAACGAACAAGCAGTTGGTTATTATAAGAAGGATTAAATATTCCCACAACATAAGTAACTAAAAATTGAGCAGGTCCCTTTCTTTGGCTCAACAAGAATTCAAATAAGTCTTGCCCGGCTTGTGGTCGATATAATGCCTTAATCTCGTCCCCTTGATAGTCTG
>QQTW01004836.1_pt1 | contig 10126 bp, 7 predicted proteins | sample 1904831 | NCBI WGS metagenome assembly QQTW01 (sample SAMN09435610, study PRJNA476489) | Subsurface metagenome, whole genome shotgun sequencing project.
CTTCCGTACCAAGCGAATACCTTTGATGCCGTTTTCAGCAGCTTGAGTTTGCACTGGGTCAACGACTTGCCGTCGGTTCTGGCGCAAGTGAACAACATTCTCAAACCAGACAGCCCCTTTATCTCCGTCATGATGGGTGGTGATAGTTTGTACGAGCTCCGTACTTCTCTACAGCTGGCAGAACAGGATCGCCGCGGTGGTGTTGCCACGCACACTTCGCCATTGGCAGATGTAAAGGATGTAGGTGGTCTTCTGCAGAAAGCAGGCTTCAATCTCCTCACCGTGGATGTTGACGACATCATCGTCGACTATCCCGATACCTTCTCGCTCATGAAAGACTTGCAGGCGATGGGCGAGTCGAATGCGGTGCTTGCTCGCGAGAAGGGACCAATACAAAGAGATGTGCTTCTGGCTGCAGACGCCATCTACAGGTCGTTGCACGGCAATGAAGATGGCACCTTGCCTGCTACCTTTCGTCTGATCTACATGATCGGCTGGAAGCACAGCCCTGACCAGCCCAAGCCACTTGAGAGGGGTACCGGTATGTTCAGTATCAAGGACTACTTAGAAAAGGTATTCGCTTGGTACGGAAGTAATTCAGAGGTTGGTAGGACCTCCCTGATGATCTCGATCTCTTTGTTGAAGGGCAAGTCGGCGTCCCGGTGGAGAAGTGTTTCGGATGTTTCTGCAGATGTGATTTTGCCAATGCGAGCCGACCGTGGACCTTTCTCTGGTTCTTCGGGGGAAGGCAAGGTAAGGGCATGCGCAACATTGCAAGCGTTTGCGCCAAGGTCGAGGACGTGTGCGAAGTGGCGGTTGATGTCCTTTGCAAGTGAGCTTCTGATCGTATAGGATGCAATAGAAACGTACCAGTATTCTCTCACACAATCGAGAAGCAACCTCGTCTCTTAGGTAGTCAACACTCCTGCTTGCGTCCGTATTTGCGGCAGCTCGCTCCTTCTGCATCCACTTGTGCTTGTTGCTGAAGATCTCCATGGTTGGAGCTCCTGGTGCTTGTACTGCATAGCTGCGAATTGCGCGCAGAGGCAAGCCTCGCCGTGTCAGTGGTGGTATGAAGGCGCGTATGGACAGCGTGTTCATATTTGCGGCTGGCAAAGGCAGTCGCAATTGCAAAGGTGAAAGGTGATAAAAGTCAAATGAAGCTGCAGAGAGCTACGTCAAGACTTGAAATGGTCGGGGTTCGACATGACCGATGTTTCCCCGACGGTCGAGCTTCACGAGGTGCAGACACCCCCGCGGCGAGATCAACGCCCTGATTGGGAGAGTGGGAAGGCACAAAGGGCGTCGTGGGACTCGCAGACGTCGTCACTCGAAGCCAACATGGCGCAGCCCTTCCCATACACATACTATGCATGCGATTGCTTCGAAACCCACACACGCGCCGACGAGGAGGAGCACACGTTCAATCCGCGCGACCCACGTTCCGACTACGCGCTGTATCCGCTTGAGCACCTGCTGTACTGCGAAGACTGCCAGCAGATACGATGTCCGCGCTGCATCATCGAAGAGACGCTGAACTGGTATTGTCCAAGTTGCCTGTTTGAGGTGCCCAGCTCCGTCGTCAAGAGCGACGGGAACAGATGCACGCGCAACTGCTTCAACTGCCCCGTATGCACCGCCCCTCTGAGCGTCAACTCGGTCGAAAACCCCGAGGCGCCTTCAGCTACAGGCGGTCCCTATATTCTTGCCTGCTCCTACTGCCATTGGAGCACAGCCGAGACGGGCGTCGAATTTGAGAAACACACAGGCATTTATGCGCAGCTGTCACGCATTGCAAATGGCGGTACACCGATACAACCCCAGAAGGACCGAGAGAAGGAGCGCGACAAGCGGCTCAAGGAGCTGTCGGAGAGGCAGCAGCGAAGCTCACGAGCCGTGCACTCCCCATCAGAAGATTCACCTGTAGCGGAGACTTATAACAACGTCGAATCACTTAGCCGGGACGACCTTTTTTCCAATCTGAGCGCCTTTTATAAGACCCAAATTGAGATTCAGGCACCGCCCAACCCTTTTGCTGCCCACGACATGAGCTTTTCTTCGCCATCAACCTACTCTCGAATCCTGAACCTGTATTCCTCCACCTCGCAAAAGAAAAAACGTGGCAAGCCTGAGCCCATGCGTGAGGCAGCATCGGCGATGGAGGGCTTGGTAATTCACGATCCCGCCTCGGACACTGCAGCTATTGAACGCCTCAAGAAGGATGGCTGGTCATGCAGTCTCTCGCCCGCGCAGAAGCTCGTCCAGGTTGACCCGCACATGCAATTTGAAGACGAACTACGCCCGGTTCCTACTCTACTTTGCACCAAGCGCTCAAAGCGATGTCGTTCGTGTCGCCATATTCTCTCCAAACCCGACTCCAAGATCACCTCCACACGATACAAGATCAAGCTCCTGGCCCTCAACCATATTCCTCGCATAAACATACGTGCAATGCCTTCTCCGACATCCCAGCAGCCACTCCCGTCAGCTTCAGGCCCTGCGCCCTCGCATCCACCTCCCTTCAACTACAATATGCTTCGACAAGGCATTCCAACACACTACATCATCCACCTCAGCAATCCACTTTTCGACCCCGTCCGTGTCACACTCGCTACACCGAGGATCACGCCCGGCAAGGTTCACTCAAAAGTCACAATTCTTTGTCCTCAATTCGAAATCGGTGCCAATACGGACGTGTGGGATGACGCGCTCTCATCTTCTGCAGCTCCCACAAACAAGGGCACAGTCGTAGGCTCAGATGGTCAGATCGATGAGCCTGGCAAGCCATATGATCGGGGACGCAACTGGACCAGTGTTGTCATCGAAGTGGTTCCTGGCTTCATGGAGCCTGTATCGTCTGGGCTCAACCTTGGGCGAAGCCGAGATGCAGACAAGGGACCCGACGGCGAGCTCGATGAAGATGACGACGTGATCGAGATTCCAATTTTTGTCAGACTGGAATTCGAAGCAGATGTTGCTGCTGAGGACAGGAGCCTGGGCGACTCAAGAGGCTCGAAAGGGGAGAAGGAGAAGAGAGAAGAAGCGTTCTGGACTGTTGTTGGTGCTGGTCGTATTGCACATGTTTGATAATGGTCACTATCAAGTTCTAATGATACCCCGCGGTTTCCGCTCATTTCACCTCGAGCTTCAGCACCATTTTAAAGAAACGCTTCCTTCTGGCATGCAAGCTTCAATTGGAATAATCACTCATTTCACTAGGATCAAGCCATAACAAGACCCGCCTCAACAGTTGCTCTCGCCTCCAGATCCTCCCTGCGACTCTTGCTGTTCAGATCCAAATACGGCGCCTCGCCCACACTGCACACACGATCGCCTGCCCTGGGATCGCTGTAATCATACGTGGCGCAATGCCACATGCTCCGGTTATCCCAGATAGCGAGGTCGTTGGGTCGCCACTTGAAGCGGACCTGCGCATCGTGGTTTTGTGTCAGGATGTTGAAGAGATAGCCTAGCAGCATGTCTGACTCGTCTTTTGTGACGCCGTTGATACGCTTGGTGAAGCCTTTGTTGACGTAGACGGACTTCCATCCAGTTACGGCTGCGGGCAAGTTAGGAATACGATAGTTTGAAGGTATGGAGTTGGTCACTTACGGTTGGTTCGGATGACGGGATGCACGGCTGACAATCCTTCTCCAAAGTTCAACGGGTTGCCTCTGATAGTCTTCCGAATGGGATTACCAAGCCTCTCCGCCTCCTCCAGGAAGAACTTCGCATCATGAGTTGCCGTAAGACCCTCAAGCATCGTCCTCAAAGCAGGCGACAAGCGATCATAGATCTCATACCCGGACGCCCAGAGCGTATCCCCTCCAGTAGCGGGCAGAGTATGAATCTTCAACATGGCATAGTCTGAAGGCACTGGCTCGAACGAAATATCCGTGTGCCATCCTGCGGAAGCAAAGCGACTCACATCGGATAACTGGTGTGTGAGACCGCCGCCTTTCTTTTGCTTTTCGCTGCTGATTACGGAGATTTGGTCGCCGAGTTCGGAGCCTTCTTCGGTCAGGGGGTGGACGTGGAGGCCTGATGATTCGGGGCAGCCGGAGAGTGAGGTGATGCGGAGCATTAGGTCTCTCATCTCTGTTGGGGTGACGTCTTGATTGCGGAGGAAGACGACTCCTCGCTGTGAGACTACGGACGGAAGTCAGACACGATGATGTTCATGAAGTTTCAGTTCAACGTACTTGTGATTGCGAGGTCCCTGATCATTTCATCGCCCCATTTCAGCAAGTCCCGCACTTGAAGACCTTCGAATTCTGTGCCGATTACTGGAGTCGAATCTTGATGTTTGAAGTTGTCCAGCGACCCGGCGTAGACCAGCGGCTTCGACAGTCTCGATCTTGCACTTTCGTGTCCACCGACGATGCTCGATTCAGCCTCGTTGGCGCCTGCTCGCTCGATCAATGGCATCGCGAAGGAGTTGGTGAAGGACAGTGACGTTCTTCTGCAGGAAGCAACTTTGTGAGGAGTTATGTAAATGCCGATGACTACCAAATACGATGGATCTCCAAAGGTAGTTAGGCCACGTTATGGTAGGAGCCGAAGGATAGCAACTGCACCATGCGCCCTGTAATAATTTATGGTTGCTGGAAAAGCATCGTCAGCTGATATCCCTCAACGCTTATGCTTTGCTTCTCGGAGCACGTCACCGACTACCGGGCTGAATTGGGACGAAGATCGAGCGACTGCTGCATGTAGGGCCGGCAGGGATATCTTCTTCCCTATGGTACCAAGCAATGTGTGCATTAGCCTGGCCGCTTCTGGTCCAAGCAATGAGTGCCCCGGCGACCCCGCAAAACGGGTGAATATTCCGTTACGATGGTCATCTGCATGGCGGAAAACCACCTCGGCACCACGGCGGTGCTCCCTTAGTGAACAAGTGGACATGGCGCGCAAAGCCACGAGAATTGCCACCTGCGCACGATAGTTTGAAGTATATGTAGGCTTTCGAGCATCCTCATTTCACGACAGGTCAACATTCAAGTCACATCCCAAGTCGAGAGGACAAGATGGGCCACGACATCGAAGCCGTCCAGTCGCGCTTCAGCGAGGATGTTTATCATAGCTCACTCAAGGCCCCAAACAAAGTTGGTCGCGAGGAGCTCGCCGACATCGTCCCACCTCACGATTCCTACGAGGGAAAACACCGCTTCGATCCCACTGCGAAATGGACCATCGAGGAAGAGCGCCGCGTGGTCTGGAAGACGGATTTGAAGCTGCTTCCGTGGCTGTGTCTTATGATGTTTGGTCTTCAGGTATGGCACAATGCCTGGAACCGCTCACTTGCAGGACTACACTAATGAATGTAGCTCGATCGTGGTAACTTGTCCAATGCTCTTGCGGACAACCTTCTCAACGACCTCAACCTCACTACGGATGACTATAACAACGGAACGACTATCCAGTTGCTCGCTTTTCTTACCGCCGAATTCCCTGTGCAACTGCTTACCAAACGCTTCGGTTTTAAGTGGGTTCTCCCAACCATGATGATGGCCTGGGGAACTGTTTCCTGGGGCCAAGCGTGGATTCACGATCGCGCGTCCTTCTACGTCACCCGCGCCTTGATTGGATTTTGTGAAGGTGGTTTTATCCCTGGTGTCATCCTCTTTGCCACCTACTTCTACAAATCCAAGGAGCTGGCAGTTCGACTGGCGGTTTTCTGGTCCACGCTCAATGTGGCGCGTGTTATTTCGGCGCTGCTTGCTGCTGGCATCCTTGAGATGCGTGGCATTGGGGGAAAGCCTGGCTGGTTTTGGCTTTTCTTGCTTGAGGGCCTTCTGACGGTCGTCATCGCGTTCTTGTCGTACTTGTATCTTCCGGCGTCGCCGACATCGACGAAGAACGTACTCTGGCCGCACGGCTACTACACCGAACGCGAGGAGGTGATCATGGTGAATCGCATTCTCCGCGACGATCCAGCCAAGGGACTCACAGCCCTCAAGGAGCCTGCTACCCTGCGAGATATCTGGGAAGCCTGGAAGGATCCCGCGATGTGGGGTCTCTACTTCATCGGCCTCATCGCCTACATCCCCGCCTCTCCAGTCCAGGGCTACCTAACCCTCACACTCAAGCGCCTAGGCTTCTCAACCTTCAACTCGAACATGCTCACCATCCCATCCGCCTTCCTCCAAATCGTCACCATGCTGGCCCTCGCATACAGCTCCGACTACTTCAACGAGCGCACCCTGCACATCATGTTCGGCGAGTTCTGGATCATGCCGCTCCTCATCGCGCTCCTCACCATCCCCGACGGAGGCCGCGAGTGGGGTCGCTTTACACTCATTACCCTGATTGCCGGATACCCGTACTTCCACCCGCTGGTCTCATCCTGGATCTCAGAGAACACATTCGACGTGAAAAAGCGCGCCATCACTGCCGCTACCTACAACGTGATCGTGCAGATTGGGTCCTTGATCAGTTCGCAGATCTATCGTAAATACGATAGTCCGTACTTCAAGCAGGGGAATAGTGTGTTGGTCGCTATTTGTGCGCTGTCGCTTGTTGTTATGGTGCTGCAGCGTCAGATGCTGGTTAGGTTGAATAAGAAGAAGGATAGGATGTGGAGTCGGATGTCGGCTGAGGAGAAGGCGTTGTATCAGTCTGATGTTGTGGCGCGTGAGAAGGATGGGAATAGGAGGTTGGATTTTAGGTTTGTTGTTTAGGCTGTTGTGTCGAGGCGCGCATGTTCACGGTTTGAGTCACGTAAAGATTGAACCAAACAATGTATAATGATTAAACGCTGCATACACAACTCAGATAATGATGAATCCACCCATAACACTCACCCGTCTCCCTCTCACCCACTAACACATTTCCAAGTCTACATGTGTTGTCTCATTAGCATCGCTCACAACCCCGCAGCCCCCACATAGCCGCCGGAAAACAGTGGGGACCTGGGGAAACGCCCAGAATTGCACCATCGGAGCAACATCACCGTGCCTGGATAGGTAAGCCTTCCCACATGCTTCGGGATCGTATCCCGCCAGTTCTCCGCTTAGTGGGGAACTGTGTCATGCAGCTCGGCTGAGTTCAACCGCCCGATAATTCAACCGCTCCATGCCAACGTGACCGATGGTCTCCCGGAAGGTCGACACGATGGCGGGGTCCGCCCGTACTGGCGGCGTAGCATTGATCAGCAGAAAATTGGCATGGAGGGGTCAATTGTTTATCGAAACCTAAGATTCATTGTCGTAACGTAGAGCTACTCAGACATACACCATTTCACCCCTCAAACCACCATACATCTGCATACCATACACATTCCCAATACCAAGATATCATCGCGGTATACAGTATCGTACCAGCGATCATGGCATGGGAAGAACCCAGGAAAACGGGCATGCAGTACCGCCGCCTTGGAAACTCTGGCCTGCATGTATCTGTGCTTGGTCTGGGAGGGTGGCTCACGTTTGGCGGACACGTTGAGAATGGTTGGTTTGCTCTTGCGTGATTGGGATTATGAGCCATAGCATGTATGCTGACTAGTCATAGAACTGACGTTCGAATGTATGAAGCAGGCATATGACTGTGGTATCAACTTTTTCGATACAGCAGAAAGGTCCGTCCCACACTCGCCCACCAAGAAAGCCTCGCAGCAACTGAGCAAACCCCAGCTATGCCGCCGGTCAATCCGAAACCATCATGGGCGCCGCCATAAAAAAACACGCCTGGAACCGCTCCGACATCGTAATAACCACCAAGCTAAACTGGGGCTTGCACAACGGCTCAGTCCTAATCAACAACCACGGTCTTTCCCGAAAACACATCATCGAAGGCCTCCGCGCCTCCCTCGCGCGCCTCGATCTCGAATACGTCGACGTCGTGTACGCACACCGCCCGGACCGCCTCACGCCCATGGAAGAAACCGTCCGCGCATTCAACCACGTCATCTCGCAGAAAGGATGGGCATTGTACTGGGGCACGAGTGAATGGGCCGCAGACGAGATCGCCGAGGCGTGTGGGATCGCTAAGCAGTTGGGACTTATTGGACCCATTGTTGAGCAGCCCATGTATAATCTTATTACGAGGAGGAAGGTTGAGGGCGAGTTTCAGAGGTTGTATGGGAGGTTTGGGATTGGGTTGACTACTTATAGTCCGTTGAATTTTGGGATCTTGAGTGGGAAGTATAATGAGAGTCGGGATGGGCCGCCTGCTGGGTCGAGGTTTGCTGAGGGAAATGATAAATTTATCAACAGCATGAGAGACTCGTATGGAAACAGTGATTGGACTAGGATTATTGATTCTGCGAGGAAGTTGAAGGTAAGTCTTTACCCATGCGGCACGAAGATGGCTGGTACTAACATGAATAAGCCCATCGCAGATAAACTCGGCGTGACCCAGGCCCAATTATCTCTGGCGTGGTGCTTGAAGAACCCCAACGTCTCAGCCGTGATCACAGGCGCGTCGCGGCCAGAGCAGGTAGTCGAGAACTGCCAGGCACTCAAGGTTCTGGATAAGCTCACGCCGGAGATTCTGGCAGAGATTGATGATATCTGCGGGAAGATCGAGCTTGATCCCGCCAGGCAGGATTAGATAACGTCAATGCTGGTGATCAAGTGTTATCAGCGATGTCGCTGTTGTCCTTTTTCTTCTTCCTGGTCACTATTCCGTCCAGTGTCCCTTGACTTGCCTCTCGCTTGTGTCCTGCTTTGGTCGTCTTTCCGGTACTGCTGGGCTCCATTTTGTGACCTGCTTTGCTTGTATTGCCTGTGTTACTGATCGCCGTCTCGTTCCCTGTCAGCTTCTTGTTGTCGGCTATGCCTTTCCTGCTCGTCTTCGGGCTCGGAGGCTCTGGCGCGTGGTCATCCTTGTGCCCATCAGCATCCTCGCGCTCGACCATCGCGCCTGGTGGGCCCTTGATGCCTTCAGTTGGCCCCTCCGCGTCGTCCTTAAACAGCTTCCGCCAGGTGCCATCTAACACCCTAGGATCGTTGCCATACAATCCAACGTGGTATGCGTTCTTCATCCCCTCAATACACACCTCCCTCTGCGTAGGGAAGTCCAACATCGGCTTTGGATACAGCTTCCTCCCTTCGGCTTCCTGCTCAGTCCCATCCCCCTTAACCAAACAGCCCCACTTCTTCTGATCCGCAATCGGCGCCTTCCAAGGCTCATAAATATACTTCTTATCGAACTTCTCCAGCTCCGGCACAAACTTCCTAATCAAATTACCCTCTTTATCCCACTTCTGCGGAAACGCAATGGGCGAATAACACAGATAAAACTGCGCATAAAACGCCGTGCAGCTCAACCACTGCCAATTCCCAATATTGCACGCCGCCTCATGATCGATAAGCCACTCCTCAAAGACTTCCGCTCCACGCTCCCAGTCCACATAACAACCGCCGCGGGTCAGGAAGCATGCCACTGCGTGTCGTCCAAGATGGTGGATCCAGCCTTCATATTTCAGCTGGCGCATTAAAGCGTCGATCCATGGGAATCCTGTACGACCTTCCTTCCAGCGCTTGAAATAAGTTTCGGCTTGCGCGTTGTCGACAAGATACCCGCCTGTGATGAGACCTGACGATGTGTCGATTTTGGAAGGAAGATGCCATGGTATGAAGCGACATTGTGGGTTCCCGTATGTTTGCCCGAAGGAGTAGCCAAGAGAGGCTTGCGCGCCGAAGTACATGTCGCGGAAGAGGAGTTGGCCTGTAAGACTGGTAGGAGGTTGCGATGCAGTCCCTTTGTATCTGTCGACGACGTCTTGACAGCGCCAGTAGAACTCGCGGCAGCTCAGAGAGCCGAAGTGCATATGTGGGGAGAGTAACGTGGTAGCCTGTGGCTCGAAAGCGGTAGGGGCAGTCTTGGGCTTTTCGAAAGTCGCCGTGTAGTCCTCGTTCGCGATGATCTCGTCGAGCATCTTCAGCGCTATCGTTTCACCGCCTCGATGCTGTGTCGTCGCTGGCTTCAGTCCCAACTCTTCCATAGTCGGCACGGCAAAGTCGCCATTAGGTCCAGCAAGCTTCATATACGACGTCTCATCTCCATCGCGCTGAATCGCATTGATATCGGGCTTACTCTCCGGCTTCTCCTGTTCGAACTCCAAGCTCGTATCCCCCGGATCCGGCAGCCTAGTAGGCGCAGGAATCGGCCTTGGAATCTCCCC
>QQTW01004837.1_pt1 | contig 10125 bp, 11 predicted proteins | sample 1904831 | NCBI WGS metagenome assembly QQTW01 (sample SAMN09435610, study PRJNA476489) | Subsurface metagenome, whole genome shotgun sequencing project.
CGAGTATAAGAAAGCCGACGCGGCTGTCAGGCAGAGACAGGCGATGAGCAGGAAAACGTCGTCAACGTGTAAGCCCTTGTGAAGCTTCACTTGTATGGCCGTTCTGCACATTGCGGCAATGATTGCAATCCCGTACAGGCACCATATCACAATCTGCCAGATTAGCACGCTTTCGGAGGCTCACAGTGACCAAAACATACCGCAAACGCCTGCCGAGGAATTCGGGCTTCGCTAGGAGCCATTCTGGGTACGTGAGGTTGAACGGCTGCCCAAACTGATCATTTACTGGAAGACTGTAATAGTCTTTACTGTGCTCGCATTTTGCTTCTGCATTTCTGGCAATGTCCTTGCTTGCCCGCACATGGGCCTCGCAAGCTGTGCGTCAACTCATGCCTTCATCGAGGTCTGGCTTACAATGGCTCAGTACAATGCAGCCACGGAGATCGGTTACAGAAATCAATAGCGCTTGCTGCCGCCGTCATTTGCGTGGACATCACGACAGACATTATGAGTTAGCAATATCCCATCGTGTACTACAATTCCTGTGTTGGCGCTGATAGCTTGCAGTTGTGTCAATTCCAGTGTACCTCCTATGGAAGATGAGGCTCAAGCCACGGCGGAAGTTTGGCCTGGGGGTGTTCCTGTGCCTTCAGTTCGTAATGGCTGTCGTAGCTGTTACAAGGGTCTCTGGCATGAAGGTAGGATCGAACTTTGATCTCGCCTGGATATTTCTGTGGACCCAGATCGAAGCTTGTATAGCAGTCTCTGTGGTCTCCTTTACAGCTTTCCGGTCGGTGTTTATATCGGTTGGCTCTCGAGCGACAAACGTGAAACGAACACCAGGGTATTCAACTTCTTGGAAAACGATTAGACGTTATCAAAGAGCCAATTCACAGGAGGCAGATCTGCCAGATCTTCCATCGATTCCATCGGTGACCTTGACTGGGATGCGAACATGCATTCGAGGCGGTCGGAGAGACACGTTCGATCCTACTGAAGACTACGACGAACACGCGGAAGACATGACACTGCAAAGGAGTGGACAAAGGATCAGTCACAACCGTACTATTCTCTGACTTGCGCCAGGTAAGTAAAACCCCATCCTCTGAAGGACATGAAATGCTTATTTCCCAAGGCTGTGCAACCATCGAATGTCTAGGATACATATGACTAGTTGAATCAACATCGACGCATGTTCGAGCCTTGTCAATGAGAGCGAGCACCGGAGCTGTGCTGGCGCAGTGGAGTTAGTTCCATCTAATATGACGACAACAATACACAATCACCAGGTTTCCTGGCACATCAACACCGCATGAAAGTAATGCCAAATTGGACTTTGACGAACCGCTGGACGGAGTATACAACAAGAGGAAAGCTTTTCACACGCTGATGGTGGTAGTCCCTAAATAGAGGGATCCATAGTCCTATGACATAGGGTTACATTCTATCCTGACAATGTATGCTATGATCGGCGTGGACTGAAGTAGCCATCAGCTGTATCTTCACCCCTGGTATAAGCGTAGGAGATTCTCGCATAAAGAACAGGCTGTACAACTCACTATTGATGTTAAAGGGATTGGGAGAAGTAGGTTCCAGCCCAATCATGTCCTTCCATGTGACCCGATCTGATCGAGGGCTGTACGATGCCAAGATCAAGGGCACTTAGGTATTGTTGCCCTAAACAAAACCAGACACCAATCTATAAAGAATCAAACCTTTCTCGAACAGAATCAGAAAGATCTTTTCTTGTGTTCCAATACTCGTAGACTCCCTTTCATACGTCGTTCTCCAAACGATCATAAACCAACACGTGAAACATCCCCATTCCGTGAACCGAAAGCGCGTCTTCCGCTTACAAGTACCTTAATCACCACAACCTCCTCCTCCACAACCCCACCCACCAATCCTCATCCCTCAACGCACCAAAAATGTCCACGTCAACCTCACACCCCACATTCCCCAGCAGACCGTACAGCGGTGCGCTCGGCAAACTACCCGACCGCAGCAACGCGGCAGGAGGCAGCAATCCGTTCGGGGCCAGCAGCAGCGCGCGCGAGACGGCACGCCTGGAACGCGAACGGATCGAGCGCGAGCGGGCAGAAAGAGAGCGCGCCGAGCGTGAGGGACAGAATCGGTTGGCGGAGCTGACGGAGGAGCAGAGGGAGGAGATTAACGAGGCCGTGAGTTTTGTTTTCTCTGTGTGTTTCGTGGAATGGTGGTGCAGAGTGGCTGGGTTGATACAAAAGGGCAATTGATTGAAATTTGGGAGCACATGGTCATCAATGTCATTCATCAAGGAGCGACGCCCATAACAGCGTGTCTCAAGGGCCAAAGTCGAAAGCTAACGCTGCGGCGCTTCCAACAGTTCGGCCTATTCGACCTAGACAAAGACCAACGAATCGACTACCACGAACTCAAAGTCGCCATGAAAGCGCTCGGCTTCGACCTCCCCAAATCCGAAATCCTCTCCATCCTCCAAACGCACGGCGTGCCTGCTACCCCCGCCCCACCGCCAAGTGCGCCCTCCCAGAAAAACCAACCCGCTCACCCAACCCGCCTCCTGCTCCCGCTCTCGGCTTTCCAAAACCTCATGTCCGCACGCATCCTGGCGCGCGATCCGCGCGACGAGATTTTAAGGGCGTTCGATCTGTTTGATGAGGGGGCTAAGGGCCGCATTACGTTGCAGGATTTGAGGAGGGTGGCGAGGGAGTTGGGTGAGGGGCTTGAGGAGGAGGAGTTGGTGGCTATGATTGAGGAGTTTGATCTTGATGGGGGTGGCGCTATTGGTCGGGAGGAGTTTTTGGGCATTTGTTTGCAGTGAGTGGGAGGGGAGGGGTGGAGGGGTTGGGATTGGGTGGGGGGCGTGCATGGCGTTTACATGGTGGATGAGGAAGGGGGGGATTTCTTTCAACTGCACTGCACTGCGAGAGTGGGGAGATGTGCAATTGAAGACTCATATGTGGTGTTCACGCTTGTTGCGTATTATCACAGTGCAGTACCGTAGCTTGGAACCAAAAAAGCGAGAGGTGCTGGTATTTCTGTTTCGTTTTGGCCCCGTTCGAGAAAAGAAGACATATGGCAGCGAAGACACCCTGCCGTTGAATCAAAGACCTTTCTACAACCCATGAAGAACCGTGAAAACGGCACTCAAGGTCTTTCGGCGTAAGAGCGGCAGGGAAAATCTACAACATCATCGGACGATAGTACTCGGCAGGGGGACCTCATGATCCCGACAGTAGATTCTCAAAGCATACTGCAACAATCAGGGAAAGTTGCAGAGCACCGTAGCATGGCTTGGTTCTATCTAAATCATGGCGGTACCACGCAAGCCCCCTCGCTACAGAAGAAACCATCGGACCAAACTCCGAACCAATGACACTATACACGATTGCGACCCTCACTGACTGGGAGAGATAGGAAGAGCCTTCTTCGCCGCGTCATGTGCCCATCCACCGGCCAGCGCTTCGCCGCCGTGCTTCTCCGCATAACCCCTGACTCTAGCCTCCATCTCGGGGCGGAAATGTCGGATCAGACCTTGCAACGGCCACGCGAAGGCCTCGCCGAGAGCTAGGGACGCTGGTCAGTACATCTCATTTCCTCACGTTCGTGTAAACGTCAGAGAGGAGCATACCGCATATAGTATGGCCTTCGACCTGCTTCGTCAATTCTTGCAGCATGTCAATCTCTCTTTCCCTCGCCTGGCCCTTCTCGAAGCGCTGCATGATCTGCTCGGTCCATTTGCTGCCTTCGCGGCAAGGGGTGCACTGGCCGCAACTTTCGTGCCGGTAGAACGTGCTCAGTCGCGAAATCGCCCTGACGACATCGGTGCTCTTGTCCATGACGATGACGGCAGCGGTTCCGAGACCGGATTGGCTGTCTTTCAGACCGTCAAAGTCCATGATTTGGGTGTCGCAGACTTTCGCCGGAAGAATAGGGGTCGACGAGCCTCCCGGAATGATGGCTTTCAAATTGTCCCAACCGCCGCGGACACCGCCGCAGTGTTTGTCGATGAGTTCGCGGAGGGGAATGCTCATTTCCTCTTCCACGGTCGTTGGGTTGTTGACGTGGCCGGAGATACAGAAGAGCTTGGTTCCTGAGTTTCGTTCGCGGCCAAAGGATGCGAACCAGCTGCCGCCGCGTCGACAGATGGTCGGGGCAACAGCGATAGTTTCGACGTTGGCAACGGTAGAAGGGCATCCGAAAAGCCCGACGGAGGCAGGGAAGGGTGGTTTTAAACGAGGCTTGCCAGGCTTGCCCTCCAGGGATTCGATGAGCGACGTCTCTTCACCGCACACATAAGCGCCCATCCCACGGTGGATGAAAATGTCAAAGTCATAGCCGCTGCCGCATGCATTCTTTCCGATCAAGCCTTCCTTGTATGCTTCCTGTATCGCTCGCTGGAGGACAGTTGCTTCATGGTAGAATTCGCCACGAATGTAGATGTACGCGGCTGTACAATTCATCGCCCGGCCAGCTACCAAGCACCCTTCGACTAACTTGTGTGGGTCCTTGCGCATGATCTCGCGGTCTTTGCAGGTTCCAGGTTCGCCTTCGTCGGCATTGACGACAAGATATCGAGGCTTGGTGTCCTTGTCCCAGTCCTTGAAGTTCATGAATGACTGTGCATTGCTTAGCGTTCATATTCCCTGCCATTGCTGCAACAACATACCCATTTCATGCCTGATGGAAACCCAGCGCCACCCCGCCCTCGCAGACCAGAGGCCTTGATCTCAGAAATAATCTGCGCAAAAACCCCATCAGCCATCCGCACTTGAATTATCTTTTATTTCCTGGTCTTCCTACCCAATCGTGTCCCTTCAAGATAATCTCCTTCGTCTTGTACCAATCGCCATATTTCTTAGCACTTTTCAAATCCGTCCCATGGTGCCCATATAGATTCTGGAATATACGGTCCTGGTCTTTCAGCCCGCCAAAATGAGTCCGCTTGGGTGGAGCATCCTGTACAGTTGCGAGCCCTCGGCTTTGCTGGTGCGAGGATGCGGATGATGATGATGTGGTGGTGGGAATTCGCGATGCGGTAATGGCCGAGGGAATGACACGGTGCGGTAAAGCGCTCAGAGCCTGCGGCGATGTTGCATGCCGTGAGATCATGATGAGTGAGGCCAACCGAACCTGACTCTACCAAAGTGGAACAGTGTTGAGGGTGCTTGGTATGGGATGTTCTAACTAGTCAATCAAAAGGCTGAAGCGGCGGCGAAATGGAGTCTTCGATGTGAAGTCGATGAGTAAGCAGATATGCAACCATCGATTGGCTGGGCTAAGGTAAGATCATGACATGCATCGTGCATCAGGTTAGGGGCTACAGAGAGATCTTTTTCGTGTTGACTTTTGATATCTTATCCTTTGAACATTTCTCAATTCAGCCAGAAAGAAGGTCAAGAGCAAATTCAAATAGTCTATGGATTTGTACTTAAGATGAATTGATACCTAAATTCCTCTGTCCCGCTCTCTCTATGTGTATGTACCCTTGCTCTCTCATCCTGTTCCATCCCATTGACTGTTGCTGCCAATCGCAGTTCCAGAACCGAAAGACCACTCAGCCGCCAGAACACGTTTATCATAACCTCTCGGTGGTAGGGTGATATGGTGCAGACGCGGATTGCTCCGCTGCAAACTGACAGAACACAAAACCCGCCCCTCGCCCTGATGCCGGTGAGATCCACCATGCACGTGATTCGCTATGACAACCTCCTCCGACAACCAGTGAGAAATGAGAAGTGTTCTATCACCAATCCCACCTGCCTAACAGAGCCCACTAGCCCGCCTGTTCCGGCACTGATCCCCGGTTTGCCATCACTTGCTGGTGAGTGTACTGGAATGTAAGAGTAAGCTCTTTGTAGCCTCTTGTTCTAAGTCGTGTAGTAGACAGAGCGCGTCTAGATCAAGCGAGTCGGTGGAGTGGTAATTTTTGCATTGATTCCACTGAGGACGTAACCTCTCATCGATATTCTGCTCGTTGGACACTATGATGTGGAAGCCCAATCGGTCATCATCTCCACCGACATGTTCGTCCCGAACGCACGAATTGACAATGGCTAATGCACCGGTGGCAACGAGGGACCAAGAGGTCGTGACTCGCTGATTGGGGAGTGGTAGGTCCACGAGTATGCTGCAGGTGCCCATGCTGAACACCCTAGGGAGGCGGAAAAGACTGTTGGCTGACTCACGGCCGAAGGTTCCGTATAAGGGCTTAAACCAGCCGTTATTCGTATCGATCTCGTGACTGGGAAGTCGTTGCATCTGCTGGACCACTTGCACGCAGTCTCGCAATGCGATGGCATGACCGTAGTGCGGGTTGCAATTAGTCAATCGTTTCTGAAGCGAACGGGGCGAAGCTTGATCATCGGCGACGGGCGCTGCGGCGCTGAGCACGGCGAAGAAAGGAATGAAATAATACAGTAACATAGTATTGAGATGTTCTGTCCGTTGCGCAATAGTGGTTTGGCGGTGAGAATGCGAGCGGCGGTATTGTGAACAACCCCCTTCCTTTTAGATTAATAGATCTCTCGATCCGGGCCACCACCGACTGAGTCCGCAGACGGCGTCACAGAAAAGTTTTCCTTTCAGCATCTGCTGTGGTGTTGCACTTCCTGGTGTTTCAGACATATATGCGATAAGCTGTCCCCGGACATGTGCAGAATCAACAGATTGCGGGCCACAGATATTTAATTGGACGACATTGGGACAATGCGATCCTGGTAAATCATAGCTCTGAAACCTGTCGGAGTATTTCCACGCGCAGCTGCGATGATCAGCAGCGGACCTTCTCAACGTCCCTGACAGGTTGGACCCACCACTTCATTCCAGCTCCAATCTATTCTCGACACATGTGAAAATGGTCACATGCCTGAGGACAGACCCTCATCGTTGCCTTGGAACCCAATACTTTTTGTAGAGCCTTCACCACCAAATTCAGCCGGATCGCAGCCGCCCCCGATATGGGCACAGTATGCATCTCAACCCCAGCCCGAGACGTCTAGCGCTACCAAAGTGCGCTTGAATGACAGACTTAGCGTCGAGGAAAAGGTGGCACTATATACTCCAAGGGAATACTCCCCATCGAAGCAACGGAATTTCTGTGACAACTATCATCAGCCGACTCTTGCCAAGCGCCCCGAGCTGAAAGCAAGGCCCAAATCTGCTTATTTAGCATCATCACCATCTCTAGCTGCACTTGCAGATACACTGTCGGGAAAACGCAAGACCAGCAATGACAGGGAAACTCAACGTTTGGTAAGGAATGATCTCGGGAATGCAGCCCGGAAAAGCTCGGAAGGCAACCCTCGAGGCTCATTTGAGCAAGCCAAGCTATTTCGTCGACCCAGTGGCGGAACTCGAAAGGTCAGCATTGAGCTGATCAAGGAGGGGACGACAAGAGCCAAGCGCGGTGTGAAGGTGATGGCTGCCGTTGCAGCATTAAATGGAAAATCAAAAGGGCAGGAGAAAGAGCCTCAGATGGACGTGAAATTGATTGATAGTGCATTTGAAGCATTACTAGTAAGAGTCCTCTGCTTCAAACATGACCCTGTACGTATACTAAGACATGCATGACAGGATTCGAGAAATGTTCCTCAGAATATGCGCGAGAAAATGCGCTCTCTGGACACCAGCATCAAAGCAGACTTCATCAAGAAAGACAAATTAGAATCGGGCTCAGCGTCGAGTGTTGGCGCCTCATCGTCGTCCGTGCCCTGGAACGCGGCGGAAGCGAACCGGCCAGTAGCAGAAGAACGATCCCAAACTGACGGCGGCTGTTCTGGGGCAGTGACAGAGAATATCAATCCAGTCACCTCAAACAAACTGAGGGCCCGGAGTAGGACGTTTACACTCAGCAAAGGCTCCGACTCTCCACCCAAGAAGCAGAAATCAGAGGCAGGTACCAGTCATGGGCGAGGCAAGTCTATCGATCTGCCGCAGCCTGGTGCTTCCAAGTCTTTTACCTCCTCCGCCTCAGTCCAGGCAGCAGCATTTTTAGCAGCAATGTCCAAGCCAGCTGTCCCAGAGGATTTCATTTTCTACTTGCGTGCAACACCAAAACCGGAGAAGGTCGAGATTGGAAAAATACACAAGCTGCGCTTACTCTTGCGGAATGAGACAGTGGCCTGGGTAGACTCTTTTATCACCAAAGGTGGAATGACAGAGGTAGTAGGTCTGTTGTACCGCATAATAGACGTTGAGTGGAGGTTCGGGGATCCATGCCCTTTTAGATGGTATTGAATGCTAACTCAGACGTATACAGAGAGGAGCACGAAGACACTCTCCTTCACGAGACTCTACTATGTCTGAAAGCACTCTGTACGACGCACCTGGCCATGGAGCGACTGTCAGAGATACAATCGAAGCTGTTCCCTGCTCTGCTTGGCATGCTTTTCGACGAGGAGAGAAAAGGACCGAGCGAATTTAGCACCCGTGGAATCATTGTTTCCCTCCTCTTCCGTTACCTCTCCACTTCCCCGCTCTCCCTCCTCGCGTCTCGGGCTCAGACCATTCGGTCCTATCTTCGGGATCCGACTCCAGCCGAAGAGGCGCAGCCTCTTGGATTCATTGCTTCCATTTACCAGTCCCGCCCTCACCGCGTCTGGTGCAAAGAGGTTGTGAATGTGACCAAGGAGGTCTTCTGGATTTTCTTACATCACTTGAATGTCGTTCCGATCACGAGCAGCTCGGATGCATCAACAGCCAACGATTACACGCGAACACACTTTCCCCGTGAGCGGCCACCAGTCCCCGCCGCTCCTTATGTGGGTGGCGTCGAATGGGAGGCTACGAACTATCTAGCGGCTCATCTTGACCTGATGAACGCTCTCATCGCGTCGTTGCCCACCCGAGAAGAACGCAATGAGTTTAGACAGGAGCTGAAAGTTAGCGGTTTCGAGAAGTGTATGGGCGGAAGTCTCAGAACGTGCAAAGAGAAGTTCTACGGTGCCGTGCACGACGGCCTGAAGACATGGGCGAGTGCCGCGGTCGAGGATGGTTGGGAAATTAAGGACGTCAGGAACGGACCACCCAGGGACGAAGTCAAATATAAGACGTCTCCCAAGAAAGCTAGAAAAGATGAGCCTCCGAAGCTTGACATGCCGTTGCTGAAACTGGACGTGGGTGGTGTGTATGGCCAGGGCGATGATGGAGGTTGGCTTTGAAGTGTGTTGCATTAGATGATGTTTGCACGTGGATAAAGATGGGCTTGCTGGAATAAATTGGCTTTAATGACCGTCTTATGTTTTATTGTGGGGCTTGGTTGGGAATTGTTGTTGCATCCGAGTTTCTGGATCATTGTCGCTCCTTATTTCGTAGCTCTCAGGTGCCAGACTTTCTTGTATCTCAGGGCTTGGTGATGAGTTTGATGACTTCTACGAACCCTACAACTGTCATGTTTGATATGTCCACGTGATCAATAAAAAAATGAGTTGATGACATGATGTAGAGTTGATCTGTTGCATCCTCTCCCAAGCAAGCATCTTCGCTAAGCTCTCTCAATCTCCACACGCTTCCTCAACTGCCATCTACTACGGTAGTCTGTACGGGCTAACACCGAGAGAACAGTCCTAACCTCAACCCATTCAGCAATACGGCCGAAAAGACAATATTTCGGACGCCGGTCTCTAGAGGGCCAATTATGCTCCCAGTGGAAGTATTTCTCAACTTCTACGACATCCATTACCTAAACTTGGGGAACAGGAGGAGATGAATCTCAGATTTTGAGACAGAAAGAACAAGGACCACCGCTGCTACTGATGCCACGCACTTGAACTGGTCAAAGCTCCATGAGAATGAGTATGTGGTGGGGCGTGAGTCTTTTAATTACTTGGACTGAGGGCCAACCCGGCGCATCACCCAATAGCCGCGCTTCCGCGTTTGGTCGGGGACCCAGAGGCTCAGTTTTAAAGTTGTGCGAGTCGTGAGGTGTACAGGGATATCTGCCGTCTGCAGAGTAACAATAGTGATGCCATACTTATGCCGACATCCTTGGCGATATTGCCTTGCTGCGAGATTGGGGTGATGAAACGGGGTGGGGGTTTTGGTTGTGGTGAAGGCTCTACAAAAAGTATTGGGTTCCAAGGCAACGATGAGGGTCTGTCCTCAGGCATGTGACCATTTTCACAT
>QQTW01004838.1_pt1 | contig 10124 bp, 5 predicted proteins | sample 1904831 | NCBI WGS metagenome assembly QQTW01 (sample SAMN09435610, study PRJNA476489) | Subsurface metagenome, whole genome shotgun sequencing project.
GCATATCGGTCTCTCCAATCGAATGAGGCCCTAATAGCGGCTACGAAAACGGTGATGCAGCCGGTGGCTATGTACGATGCCATGACCTGGCGGGCTCGTTAAGCTTTGCAGATTTGGTCTCGATGTAATGTTAATCATTACCCCTATGCCGGCAATATCGGGATCGGCCTCGAAAGTAGCATTGCATTGCCAGTTGAAGGAATATGCCGGGTTGAAGTAGATGGTTGTTCCGTTGTCGAATTCGTACCAATCCACATATGGAAATGCAGACACGTTGAGGCTGTAGGAGGCCATAACGAGAAATGATAATCACGCTCGAATGAACGATATCGAGCCAGCTCCGGCAGCAAACATGCTGTACTTGTAATCATATAAGAGTTGTCACGCAAGTCATGGCGCATGCTTCGTAGGCTTGTGGCGCTGATAGAGCCAAGAGATGTCTTTGACACTGCCTCCCAAGTTCATGAAGTCGGTCAAGGCCAGACCTCTTGGCTGCAGCCAGCTGAATAGAAGTCAGCCTCAGATGAGCTCTTCAGATCCAGTGACAGGCGTGTACCCATGCGCAGCTTCTTACATGTTCTGGCCTTGCACCAATGTTTTGCCATCTTGTAACGACCTGATCAAAGCTGCTGCAGTGAACCGTTGATGGCAGGCGCGGCAACGATGCCTACGCCATTGGCATGCGCGAGCCATTATGAGACCTCCGGCGGTTAAGACATAGAAGCCTGTTTCTAATGAGGTATTAACCGATATCCCGAAATTATATATACGCCACGACTTGGATGGTCAATGTTAGAGTTAGCCATCGTCTGTTTCCTGCGTCGTCATAAACCAAACTGCCGTCGCTTGTTGGCCGAAGAGTGGATCTTCAAACCCAACCGAGCTTGCACCGCAACAGTCACCAGTTAACTCTTACCGGCCATGACAACGCGCTCCGCCCCTGCGAAATCCCCAAAGCCTCGACTTCCCTCTCTCACGAGTCCAATAGAGCTTCGCTCGACCGACACAGCCCGTTGGTACACGCACATCCACCCTGTTCTACTTGGCACCGCCTACTACCTACAATTCCCCTCCGTCGTCGACGACCCCGTCTCGGCGCTGACCACGGCGCTCATTCCTCTCACCATCCTCCAGACCGCATATCTTGTTCTGTGCCTACCGGCTGTGGGGTCTCAAGCTCCAGCTTCCACTTCCGCGTCCGCTTCCGCTTTCGCGCCAGCATCGGCTCCGGTAAAGCCAAGTCCCCGGCGTAGACCTATTGCCGCGAGCAGCAAGGGCGATGCAAGCATTGTAAACAGAGTGACTGTATATCCCTCCTTCACAATGGGCTAAACCGAAGAATGTAAAGCTAATTGGTTACAAATCCAAAAATTAGCCCGCCCTGCTCGCCCTCCTCCTAGCCCTCTTCCCCGGCGCCCTCGTCCTGGCCGTGGCTCTAGTCTTACACGGTGCCCCGCTCACCACGCACCACGCGCATACCGGCCTGCTGGCCGCGCACATGGCTCTGCTGGCCGCACCGGCGCTTGTGCACACGCGCGGCCTTGGTGGCGAGACATGGCGTAGGATCGCGTCGCTCATGGTCCCTGTTGACGAGACTCTGGGTGCTGCGCTGGGCACCTTGTTGGGAGCGTGGTTGGGCGCAGTGCCGATTCCGCTGGACTGGTGAGTCTGGATCTATTCATTGCGTGCTGCTCCCCTTGGCTGTTGGACGCGTTGGTTCTGTTGGGGTGTTAGGGCAAGGCAGCACTACGTGTGACGGAAGGAGAGTGGACACGCAGCGCATTGGATTGATCGTGATTCCATATCACAATTGATATCCGGCTAACTCGTGCTTGATAGGGATCGCGAGTGGCAGAAGTGGCCCGTGACAGTTGTGACAGGCGCTTACATTGGTTACGCAGTAGGCAAGCTCGCTGGCGGGTCCATCTTGAAAGGCAAAACAATCAAGTTTGATGCATAAAGCAAAGAGCAAGAGTTGCAAATTACGTTGAAACCTAAAGCTAAAAGTGAAGGAGTCAATGTGTCCTAACATTGGAGCGCCTGTCGCCTTCAATGCAAAATCCCGTACAAGGTAGCACGCTCAGAAGACCCCTCTCCATGCTCCACTATTACATGTGGATTGATCGCCCTACTTGAAAAAATCGCAATTCTTCATCGGCATCACAGAGGCCTTCTTCCCGCACTCCGACGTTCGCATTTCGTTCATGAAATCTATTTTTTGAATGTCGGTCAACGCCCTCTTATCGTCACGACGTCTGCAAACGCAGGGAACGCATCTCCAAACGAGGGGCCGACACTCCAGTTCGCAAGGTTGTACAAGTGGGTTTCGAAAACAGGGTTGAGCCGCCAAAGCTCGTCGGGCTGGTCCTCCGGAGGATTGACGGCAAGCACGGACGATGGATGAGTGTAGGAGACTGGGCTTGTTCCGGAGCCGGCTGGGGACGATATTGACGGTGACATGACAGGGAGGAGGCAATCTTGCATCTCGTACGGCCAGTTGACAGAGAGCGTGGTTGTGAATGGAACGAAGAACCGGTCAAACTCTACAGGTGTCTGAATTAGCCGTTCACGGAGACAGGGCCTAGAGAGGCGGACATCAGCCAATTGTTCGCATCGAAACTCAGGTATACCTCCGCATGATGTTGCCGACATACCAGGGTACGTGATCAGACCATGCGGCATGAGGTCTTGCTTGCGGTGGTATTGGCGCCATCCATTTTGGCAGTCTCTCATAATTCTCCTTGTTCGGTACGATCAGCCAACGGAGCATGAGATACATCGTGTGCAGGACAGCCACTTGATTCGGCAACGTTGCAATGTCGGGAAAGGTCCTTAAGATATCCGTCAGGAACTTCGACAACCGATGAGAGCACACGCCTCGGTCAGGCGCGATAAGAGTGGTGAAGCTCGGATATGGAGGTCCGATAACAAGTTCTGGTGGCATGCCCTCGGCTATTCGCTCTCGTCGTTCCGTGAGGCAATCGAGGAGAAGACTATCAAGCGGACAGGTCGCCTCGCTATTGAGAGGTAGAGGCGCCGTTTCGAAAACAGAGTTTTGTGGTGGACCTACAGAGTGGTCTCCACCATTCTGAGTATCTGGCAGAGTGTATCCCAGACCAGGGGGCGGATTGCCCAGCGGCTGGGCTCTGACATTGCTTATAGGCGGAGCGCCGGGCAGCCAGGGTCGGTAAGAATGGCTCGTAGGACTGGAAGCATCACCATATGCATAAGCATTTCGTGCATAACTCGTCTGCTGCCGCGGCGACATTGAGCCGCTGGAGCGCTCATTGACCGACACAAACGATGCTGGTGCCGTAACTGGTTCTACATTGATAGAGTCTGTCAGTCCCCCGAGCCTCATGCCCCAGCGTCAAGCATACCGCTCGAACCGGGCTTAGCCAGTATCGGCTGAAGAAGCTCCATCACCGATTCCAGTCTCCTCCGCATATCCTCATTCTCAGCAACGACCGCCTCCTTCTCGCGGACCGCTAGCTGCACTTCCAGATGCGGTTTCTGCGACTCGAGCGCGCGGATGCGGGCCTGCAGCGCATCGATCTGGCTCTTGGTGCGATTGCGTATCGCCCGCTGCGCCGCCCTGTCGTTCTCGCGCTTTCGAGCGAGCTGTTCGGGAGTGAGGCTCGAGACGAGTCGTCTCTTGTGCGAGTCGGCGGCTGCGTCATGGCTTCGGGTCTCCTCGGGATCCTTTGTAGACGCAATTATGGGTGATTCTGATGCAGTGGGGGAGGAGATGTCGGTCATCGTTCATGGCTTGTCTCGTAATCGGGTGGCTGCTTGGGGGGCGCAGGAGTCATGTCGATGTTGGCTCGAGCCGAGCCCGAGTCATGCTTCAAGGAAGCTCGGATTCATCATTTATCACGGACTACTTCGGACACTGCACATTCACAAATTATATTATTTTACACCATGTCTTTTCTCTAGACAAAGTTGCAATTTATTTGGCCTCTTTCACCACTATCATGCCCATGTGGTGGGAAGGGTTCCTTTGCAAATTTGCCAACAGGTTGCAGGATACCCAACTAATACTCAAGTATAAGAAAACGCCTCCCACTTTTGACGACATCCGCTTCCATCTCATCAGCGGCAGCTTCGGTCAGCGTAGATGTCGCGGTTGAAGTCGGGATGGGAGAAAGAGTAGGTGCAGCAGCATTCATAGTCCTGATCGTGGTTTTACATCCTCGCTGTCTCTTTTGGTTTTTGCTTCTTGCGTCGTCGCTGGCGCTTTCTGTTCTTTATTCGCACCACCCGATTCGTAAGCAGGTGATCAGCTGGGAGAAGGAATGAAGAAGCACAGGTCAGTGCAAGTTCTCCTACTAGTCCTGCCCGCCTTACTGTGGGGATCGCGGAGGCCATACGATGGCTCGCCGGGCCGACGAGTCCGTGATAATAGTTTGCGCGTAATGATTTGCCAGCAATGGTGTGGCACGTCTTCTTTTGAGATGCTTCTCCCTCTTCTAGTCATTTGTGATGCTTTCCCTGTGTATGCGCTTTGGTTGCTGCTGCGGTACTAGAAAGTGAACTGATTAAAGAGAGGCTGTGAAACTGATAGAGAAAGGTCTTTGGATTTGTGGAGATAGTGCCTTTGTAACTGAGTGAGAAATTCTTCCGGCCCGAGGAGAAAACGAGAAGAAGGAGGAGAAAGCCTCCTCGGGTTTTCGAAGACCACTTTCGTCCAGGCCTCAGGGTCGTTCGCGGTTAGTGGTTCGAAGGAAAAACAGATATCGTGAGCGCGTTAGTGGGAAATGTGTTGGTAATTGAGACATCCATTCGCCTAGCCTTCTCCATGAGATTGTCCAGAAAGCGCATGGTATTGGTCGCTGGCGGGCCGGCGTCTGCGGCGGAGGATCATGATTTAAAGCATGAAAGTTGATGTGGGCCAGGCACCGAGTCACCGATATAGACGGAAGCCTTTAGTGGTAAGGGAAAAGAACGGGGAAGAGGGCCTCCGCGGTTGCCGCCGTGCCTAGAGTGGCTTTACTGGCCGCGATTTCCTCCTCGTCAAGCTTCAAGAATGCCAAGCCGATGTTTCCGGGCGCAAGAGAAGCGACGCGATCAGCCGGTCGGCGTCTGGCATTGGCTTATTCTCGATCTCCTCATCTTTCGGCGCCGGATGTTCTGGTTGCAGATAGCGTACTCGCCTACGCCGTTGACCCAATCACCTACTGCGACATCCAAGACCGACGTTGGTAGGTAGCACTGTCTGAACTGCCGGACTCTTGCGGCCTGGGATCAAGTCGTATATTCTTGGAAATCACATCTGAAATTTCAGTTTTTGGTTCGGCCCCACCGACTATACTCCAGATGAACGTTGAAGGGCACCCTGGAGAGATATCCGCAAGAGAAGAAGAGATCCTGAGGAGCTTATGCAACAAGAAGCAAAAAGTCTAAGGTTGACTCACAAAGGGGATGGCAGCGAAGGCCACCACACGGGAAAAGAGATCCCGCACCGGCACACTGGGTCGCAATGGCGACAGCGGCAGTGGCAGAAAAACAAACAGAGAAAGGTCTCCGGAGAGAAGACTAGGATGAGGTCGAGCATTGTGATGATGATGGTTTGGACAATAAAAGTCAGAATGCTGTTACAAATTTGTGTTTGTGTGGGAGGAGGAAGAGGAAGAAGAACACTGAGCACTACGTCGAGGGGTCAGCTGGATCAATCATCTAAACAGAGCGATCGAAATCTGGGAACATACCTTGATTACATGCTATTGCTTTATAGCTGGGAGTATCAGCTTCTTGGACATGATCACGACTCAACCTCTGCGAGCTTGAAAATGGACTGCACATTCCGTGCGGGTTGTTGGACTTTCGTCGTTCCATGAAAATACCGTCTTCAATCGCTTTGAGATAATCATTGCTGGCATGAGCGCGATATATGGACATGGTGCCATATCCAATTCGCGTCGTACTCCAAGGCTAACGTTGTCAGGACCATCTAAACAGTTACAAGATTGGCTCTTCAGGATCCATGCCGGTTGCCTTATGCAGTATGAAACGGTCGGCACCGTACTGGATGCAAGTCAGTCCGGTCTTCGCTTTGTCGATAATGCATAAAGGCCAGCAAATGAAGAGAAGAAAAGGAAAGAAAAACTGTTAGGAAAGGAGCGGGCATTCGGGTATGTCAATCCGGAATTATACAAGCACACGACGTCCGAGCTGCATGCGTTGTCTATATATGCAGCGCCGGTCGGCTTCAGGCTCTCCAAGTGAGTGCCGCCTTGTTCGCCGATCCAATCGTCTTCGGTAAGGTCAGATAAGAGGGTTGTCTCGCGGCCCCATTCTTTCTATATTTGTACTTGTAGCGGCGGGCTGCAAGGCTGACAACGAAGCTCCGGAAGTCCGTTGATACACTTTGCCAACGTTACCGAAGTGAAGAAGTCCGGGTTTATTATCCAGCTCTCGCTTCAGTCTGTTCCGCAGATTCAACGTGGAACCGTGGTCTCTGTGGTTAGTCCGATATAGCCTGAGCCTGGCAGACTCGTTCCGAGTGATAGAGCGACGTTGGTATCAGTGACGAGTTCCAAAGGCCGGCAGGTTCTGCGATACGAATCGGCGAAGAGACTCTACCTATGCCAGTGCTGACTCAGTCATGCGTTGCCCACTAACTTGGTAAAGCCGGGGACGGGATAAGGCGCTAAAGCACCCAGATGAGAGGGATGCGGAAGAGGCGGAAGAATAGATGTGACAGCTTACTGGCAAGTGACGCCGGCTCTTTTTGCTCTGTTGGCTCTGTTGAGGCCGGAACTATGCCCTGACGCCTACGAAGAAGGGTGCGAGACCATCTGCCAACAATCCGAGGCCATACAACCATGTCCCCAGCTTCGCCAAAGACTCAGAGCCACTCGGGTTCAGGGTCGCTAAAGTGTGGAGATGTGATCTCTCTGGCTGTTCGATATCTCGCGAGCCTGGCGCGATTACTGGCCATTGAACGGGCTCATCGGTTCAGAGTCTGGGCAGTATGAGTGTCTACCCTCGATGATAGTCATGACGAATCAGCGTCTAGCAGCGGTTGGCATCTTCATGATCAAGTTACACCTTCAAAGTCGGGGGGAAGGGAGTGGTTCTTATGTACGCGTGATGAAGCAGGGTAGCGGACGGTGCCGAAGCTGGGACTCTCAAGGTAAGCTTCCTTTGGGCATCGAAAGTTGAGATTACCAGCATCAATGGACGGATGACACATTTCAGGTACTCTCTAGGCATACAGCCATTTACCCGCCTTACATTCAATTGCCTCTCAACTGTCGCTCCGTCCCTTCAGCGGAGAAAAAAGAGAAATTGCAGAGGCTTGATTTCTGGCTAGTATACCAGCTTGCGGCTGGACACATTCAAAGCCTGAGCTAAAGGCTCCCGTATACATATGCGACAGTCCGTTCCGTTGCGGCCAGTTACGGGCCCGAGAAAGGCCTTCCAGCCATGGAGGGTTCTGGAAGATGACGGGTTGAGAGAAAGACCTGATGCCAGGTCTCTCGAGTCGGCCAAACGGGTAGGGAGAGATCCAAACTCTTAATACACTTGGACCCAGACACTACTGCAACATGAGATTGCTGATGCTTCCCAAAGCTTACATGTGGGTAGTTTATCCTTGCAAGGAGAGTCTAATTATTTTAATCTGAGAAGTGTGGACGCGGAAGCTTTGATTTGACACCCAACAGCCGTCTTTCTTGGATGCCGTTTGTCTTGCTCAATCTGTCCGGGAGTCAGAGGACGTCAATACTTCTTGAGCAGAGGGTAAGTCTTCTATCATAATTTTCACTCGCCAAGGCTTTCTAAAATCTCTACAGTGAGTGACTGCCGCATCGATTCTTGCCAATTCCTTTGATATGGGTCTCCCATACTTTTAACTTTTACGCTGTCTATCAACGCATCTCAGCTGCAAAGGGAGAAAGCTGCTAGCGTACAGTTATCAAACCACTACTCCGCCCCGGGTTCAGCACCGCAACGAGGGCCCTCATCATAGCGACCAGACACATACGCCGCTCCTATTGATCGCTGATTGAGCCATGATACAAGCCTCCGGAAAAGGCCTCATTGCCCGAACATTGGTCATGAATGTCAACAAAAGGCTCATAGCGAATGCTTCGATTCTATGACTTTCGGAAGGGTTGGTGCTCCTATTGATTGGGAATCGACAATGAGTTTGCACCGATTGACGAGCTGACACAACTGAAACGATCCTCCAACGTCGCCGACCTAGAAAAAAACTCCATACTGTGTTCGACGACGAGAACTCGGAACATGAAAGTGCAACGAGCAGAAAGGCGAGACCTTGCGCTCCCTGGAAGATGCTGCCGGGTTATGCGACCTGTTCAGGTAGCCGCACATATTTCACCCTAATCAAGACAACGGAAAACAACCCTCATGGAACCGGAACAGAAAGACCTGATACCGCGAGGTACGGGAGCTGCCGGCAGAGTCTCTCATAACGGGCAGGAAGGAGGGGAAAAGAAATTTACCTGTTTGAAATAGAACGAGAGAAGACCCCTGGCCGATCTAAAACGAGGTAATCATATCCCAAGCACGAACGAGCCGTTCCGACCCCTGATTCTGCACCAGAGGGTTGAACCAGAAAAACAGGCATTGTTGAAGAAGCCGTACTGCTTGGAGGAATGCTATGACGTACGTCACCGCCCGAGCCGAGAACCGCCATTCCTCCAGGTTCCGGAAACTGTTCAGGGTCTGGTATTCTTCGCTTGAGATCGGGGCGTGGGCGGGACGACCTTGCGTGAGGAGACATTCCGGGGTAGGAGGGCAGCGAAGATACGTCTTCATGAAATGTTAGAGGCATGTTTAACAGCGATCTTCAGCCGGAGACTTACGAAAAGCCGGTAGAAAAAGATGAGGAGACCGCCGGTGATGAAGGCATGACCGTAGTAGCTGGAGGTGGAGATGGTGTATAAGTGGTTGGTGTACAAGTGGCTGAAATCCGTCATGGCGGCGTCTGCGCTGCTCGTGTTGTTGGTGGTGGTGATGTTAAACCTGCTGCTGGTCGGGCTAAATTGGAAATGCTGTGTCTCCTGATGCTGCTCTGGTGATGCTGGGGCTGTTGAAAGTGGAGGAGAAAGTCAAGCCGACATCTACAGCTCTTGACAGCTGTGCCCAATGCTGCGTTCCTTCCTTTATATCTCAACAATCCTGTGAATTTCTTAATACATGCAGGCGGTGCTGGAACTTTCCTATCACAGGAGCAACCCCCTCTGCCTCCTCTTCATTGATCCTCCCCAGTCCCATCATATCAAGCAACCGTGTGCGGCAGTTGTAAGTCGTGGTAGTCCTTCCCTCAAGAACCAGTTCTGAATTTCCACAAAACCTGCTATACAAAAGACCTGACACTTTAGACTTCCTCCACGCTACAGGAGAACGCAGAACGAAGCTCAGCTACGAACCGCTCAAGCTCTGCCTCAACATCCTACTTCGGACCGTAGCTGCACCTGATGGCACCTTCCAACCACGCCACTCCCGCCTGCACACCGTCCACTATCCTGACCATCTTGCCCTGCTCGTCTCCAAGCTCCTCGACACAAGCCTCTCTCACCATCGCAACCATCCCCGCCATCCCCGCACATCCAAGACAAACAGCACCAACGTTGCCCCTCCTGACTAGCCTCTTCGTAGCATCCTTCATACGCCGCCGCACCTCCTCCGCCGGCGCATCGTGCAGCTCCGTCGCATTCAGCCCCGTCGACTCTACACCCGCAAACCGCGCGCTGCTGCTGCTTTCCCCAAGACCTAGAAACTCGCGCACGCCGTCCGCCAACAGCGTCTCCCAGACCTTGCCGGTGGTGACGATGCCGAACGTCTCGGTCGATCGGATGAGCTGCAAGCTTAGTGTGATGCTCGCCTCGAAGATGCCGGTGACGGGCGTCCTGGCTTTGGTGAGGGTGTCGGAGTGCCTCAGATCGGTGACCAGCGGATGGCGCGAGTAGCAGGCGATGAGCACGCCGTCGTAGTTGTCGAGGATCGGGGAGAGGTGCGGCAGACATGCCTTGGCGCTTTCGCGGGCGTCGTTTTCGTTGTTGATGCTGCGAGGTCCGGAGGGGGCGGTGAAGTAGGCATGGTGCGTCTGCGGCTCTGTTAGCTTTGGGATATTATATCTGTGGTTTTGGGAG